>Ga0123519_10008891_pt1 | contig 15234 bp, 16 predicted proteins | sample YelNatPaOPRAMG02_FD_87396 | JGI IMG/M metagenome (GOLD analysis project Ga0123519, IMG submission 87396) | Hot spring microbial communities from Yellowstone National Park - Yellowstone National Park OP-RAMG-02 (version 2) | ecosystem: Environmental > Aquatic > Thermal springs > Hot (42-90C) ...
CCCCGACCAGCCTGTGCTCAAACTGCCGGTTTATGCTTATGTTGAGGAAGGCAGCTAAGTTAAAAGCCGTAAAATAAGCTCTATTAGTATTTTCACGTTTTCACATCACCATCGTCCTGTTTGCTTAGTGCGTGCGGGTTATTTCGCATCTGTGACGGGAGGTGACAAAAGGACAATAAAAGATTTTAAAAACCCGTTGACAAGCCCTCTTGGTTGGGGTATACTCACACCAATTTTAATAACAAACCCTGAGTAGAACACTACCAGGCAGCCCGAAGTTTGGGCAGCAGCACCAGCCTTCTGAGACTCAGAGGAATCTGTTGACCCGCGCTATCGAGATTGTGAAAGTGGTGGTTGAGAAGCTCCCGTCTGTTGATGCGGCTTTGTGGAGGAAGTGGATTGGGTCGACTTATATGGGTATGGGTCGTTATCGTGATGCGATAGAGGCGTTCAGAGAGGTGAGGAATCTCAAGAATGCATCTGTTGAGTTGAAGACTGAGGAGGTGTAAAACGATGAAGAGAGCTGAGTGCATTAGCATTGCAGGATTACTGGTCGTCGTATTCGGTCTGCTCGTAAGGTGCTGCGTTATTGCTGATTCCACTGACGGGCCGAGTCGCGAGATGATAAGCGCTGCACTAAGGAATCAGCTAACGGCGTGCGGACGGTCCCTTGAAGTGAAGTATACGTATGCGCAAGACAAGGGCGGTTCTGGTGGGTTCGACATTCGCTATGTGCGCACCCCAGACAGGCGCTTTATAGAGCTTAAGAGCAAGAGTGGCTATTCGGAGCTTAATTCATTTGATGTTCGCACAAACGAGTTTCGTCAGTTAACTAGCTGTCCCTCATCAGGCGCGCCTGCGGGATTAATCGCCAGTGGACTGTTCGGAAACGGAATCCTGGGTACACAGACTGTGCACGACCCGATACTGCTACCGCTGGGGACTAGGACACTGCTTGAGGCGGTGGCAGATGCCAGGGTTGTCGGCACTGAGGAGGTAAACCAATTTCGCTGCTGGCGACTGGAAGTGCCGCCCGATAGTAATGCCCCTGACGTTGCGGGCTACGTTGTCTGGCTCGATGCAACCATTGGCTTCTGCCCACGGCGCGTCCGAATTGACTTTCGAGATCAGGATAGTAAGCCGAAGATCATAGACTTTTCCGCTTACGAGCAGATTGCTCCAGGTGTTTGGTTTCCGAAAGTGATAACCTACCGAACTCAAGTCCAACTAGGTGAGGAAGCAGCCAGGACAGATATAACGATCAGGTCGGAAATATCGGAGGTCCATGTAGACAAAGCATTCTCATCTTCTGAGCTTGCTGTCTCGTTTCCCTCAGGTACTCAAGTTCGCGATAACATCATCGATGCGGAGTATACCGTAAATTAATCTCACCGGTCGGGGTCAAGGTGTATGGAGGAGGTGACAAACAAATTCCCCAGTTCGCGCTGGATACGACTGGCCAGGGGACAGTTGTATGTGTAGCAAGGGAAATATCGCAATAAGGTAAACGCACAGTGACGGCATAAACTCAGTATTTCTGGCACATTGGCAATAGTGCTGGGACAAGATTAACAATAAAAGAGATAGGAAAATGAAAATAGAGCTAAGTATATGCGTCTTAGTTTGCTTGGTGGCTGTCTTGATCATTGCAGAAGATGTCACTGCTTCTGGGGTTCTCAGCGATAGTGAAATGGCTGCAGTCAACGGTGGATGTAGTATCCGGCGTGAGGAAGTTTTTACTTGTATGCCGAACGAGCCTTGCGAACTCAAGTCAGTGCCAGGCGCTACTCACCCGTGTGCTAGAAATGCGGACTGTACTAGCCGGCTGAGGATAGAACAAATTGTTACCGGCTGTCACGAAACTGGCACCGGTAATTTGTGCACGCCTGTTCGCGACCAATGCGGGTGGCAATACTCCTGCTATTGCGACGCACAGATAACTCGCAGTTGCGTGTCAGGACTTACCGCAACTAGGCAATATTATTTCAAACCAAAGTAGTAAGATAAAAGCCTTACCAGCATAAAAGGAGAAAGCAATATGAGAGTACGATACGGTTTATGTATTATGGCTGTTATCGCTACGACGTTCGGATACCTATTTGCGGTAAACTCAAGCGCTGATGATTCCGAAGGCGATATGCTTGCCGTGGTGCTTCAAGGTTCTAAAGAAGCGGCTTCCTCAATAAAGAGTGGCCGGGGAAAGATTACGGTTCACAAATGGTCGAAGCTAAGAGAAGGCGGTGTGTTGGAAACGGAGACTTCTTATGACGTTGTTTTCTGCGGTGCAAAGTATAAGGCGAGCCGCACAATTAAGTACTTATCCAACGGACCGAGCAACGAGCAGTTTGCCGATGAGGCGCGAATTCAGCCAGGAACAGTTGCCAGGGACGAGGTGGTTTTTGACGGAGTGCACGTGCGCTGGTTGGATCTGGATGAAAAAAACGGTAGGATAGGTGATCTTGAGACAGCCACAGGTCGCCATGAGTTAATGCTCTGGCGCACGGAATTAGGGGCGATTGGTTCCGAGCAAGCTATCGGTTATGGTGTTTGGGACATTTCAGCATTTCACGAATCGCTTATGTTTCCTGGCACAAAAAGCGCTGGACCCATACTCGTAGGCCGTGAGACGATCGACGGGGAAGAATGTTTAGTCATCGAGATAACTTACGACCATTCTCAGGGATCGGGTCCTGGTTTTAGGGACATAAGAAGGTTCTGGGTCAATCCTCAAAGGGGATATACGGTTTCAAGGATGCGGGTATGGACAGAGGGTGGCGGTTACTCGGCACGTACTCTCGTTGCTGAATGCGAGATCAAGACTAAGGAGTATTCGAAAGACCTGTGGGGTCCATCCGAGTGGGTGAGTAACCAATACGACCTAGATCCACAAACCAATCAAGTTGTGCAAACGATTCGTAGTCATGTGAAATTCGACGAGGCATTTCAATTAAATTGCCTTGTCAGTAATTCGGAATTGTCATTGGACTTTCCCAGTGGCACTAGGATTCACGACGAAGTCTCCGATGCGGATTATACTGTGCCCTAACGAACTCGTCAGTCGGGGCCACTGATGGCTCCGACCGGCATCTGTAAAAGTCTATGCCCAATCTCACGCCGTAATTTGTGTTCCATCGCGAACGTAACGACTTTAACGAACGGGAGTCATTTGTTCCAATGCGCATATTTATGAGCACTGCTGTTGTGTTAGTCTGTTAAAAGGAGGTTGTCGATATGCAACGTTTCTTTGCCGCCTTGCTACTCATTGTGACAGCAGTCGCAGGTCGGGCTATGGCCGATGTGACTACATCTCAGGTGCTCGATGCGCTCAAGCGAACTGAGGGTTTGGTGAAGAGCGCATCCGGCACAACCGTTGTCGTTACGTGTGACCGTGGACTGAAGGTTTCAGGGGTAACGTCGTCTGGACCGATTAATAAAACTCGCAAATATGCATGGATGTTTCAGGGGTCTGAATGGCGTCACGAAGTGTGTGCAACTGGAGAATCGAGCACTGGACCGTGCGTCCAGGAAGGTTATTGTAGCGGAAATTGGATACTGTATGACCCCAAAACCAAGGCTATGCAGGTATACGGTCCGGCATGTCGAGGAAGGATTGGTATCTTGCCTCTTTGGGCGCAATATGTTGGTGTCGCGTTTTCGTTGGATGATCGCTTTGCACGGACGAGCAGCAAAATCGCGGCTTCCAACGCTGCTGTGATCGGAAAGGAGTCTGTTGCCGGCAGCACGGCGATTACCTTGCAGGGTATCTCTCCGCAGGGCGAAACTGTGAAGTGGTGGCTGTGTCCAGCATACGGCTATATGCCTGTGAAGGTTGAAGAGCGATCGGTCTGCACAAGCGGCGAATGCAAAGAGACAATGGTTGTTACGACATACGGTGATTATACCGAAGTTGCCGAGGGTGTATGGCTGCCGAAGACAAGCTCGGTTATCAAAACTGTTACGGAAAACGATGGATCTGTTAGTGAAGATCTTAGGGTCGAAGCAAAGAGCGAGTTCAACGCCGTAAACGTTGTTTTTGCTAATGATCAATTGCGCATATCTCCAGCAGCAGGAGCTACCGTCGTGTATACCGAGAGTATCAAGACTGCCCAGTAACCCAATTTTGTAGCGTGATATCGTCCGCAATCAAAATCAAATCGTTTACGGTGGAACGGAGGTAGCAGTTTTATGAAAGTTTAATGTGTTCATTCGGGAATAGTGCTGTTGCTGCTTGGCGTGTTGGCATCATATCCAAATGCGCACGCTGCCGAGCTCGCAAAGCCAAGCTCCGATTTTCTAGCAGCAGCACTGGTAAATCAGGTCCAGTCAGTAGGAGCTTCATTGCAGGTGCGCTCCTTCTCCTATCCGTTAGGTGGTCCAACCGAAGGCGCCTCATGGTACGACGTGGAGTATACGCGTACGCCTTCAATTCTGCATGTGCGCGAAAAGAGAGGCGTTTTTGACTCCAGCCGACTTGAAGATAGGTCCGAGCGATCAGTAATCCAGGCTGCCTTCAACCTTGAGACACAAGAATTCCGATCTCTGACAACTCAGTCCGACGGAGAATCAGTCGGCAGGATCGCTGCGGGTAGCTTTGGCGATTGTTTCAGCTAGGGTTTCCCTATTGTTGATCCACCACGGTTCCCGATTGGACTACGACCGCTTTTTGAGCGTATCAAGCTTGCCACGATTTCGGACACAACCGAAGAAATAGACGGATACAAATGCTGGCGAGCCGATATAGTTGACCCTGATCAGCCCGTTTCAGCAGCGGGGCGTCCCGTTACCCTCACGTACTCGGTGTGGCTGGATCCGGACATTGGCTACGCTCCGCGACGCATTACCCATAGGCTGCAGGAAACCTCAGAAGTAGGCTCCGCTCCAAAGGCGGTTACTTCAACCTATAACTTTCTGTCATACCGTAGCATTAGTAGCGGCGCATGGTTTCCCAGTAGAGTCACCATAGTACACGAAGGAAGTGAACAGAAAGGATGGATTACCGAAGTAACCTCAGTATCGACCGGAGCATCCGTATCAGCCGATGCACTTAAGATAGGAATACCTTCAGGAACTCGTGTTTTCAAATTACCTGAGGGCGTATACGTTACGATGCCGTAAACGTTTGCAGTATCGATAGCTAATGATTTGATTCCACCGGTCGGGGTCACCAACGACCCCGACCAGCCTGTGCTCAAACTGCCGGTTTATGCTTATGTTGAGGAACCTGCGGATAAATAAGCGTCTCGGAATGGGATCAGCTAGTGCAGATTGCTCATAAGCGCATCAAGCGAAGATTTGTCCCCAACCGAATAGACCTCAACGTCCGGTGCGATCCGCTTCACAAGCCCTGCGAGCACGTTGCCCGGACCAAGCTCAACGAATACATCAGCCCCGGCAGATGCCATTCTCTGAACCGACTCCACCCATCTCACGCTTCCGGTTATCTGTTTCGCCAGGTTTTCTCTGACTTCACGCGCAGCAATCTCGAAGTCCGCAGTCACATTGGCGACTACAGGAATATCGAGGTCTCTAATCTCAACTTTGCATAGAGTCTTTTCGAGGGCATCTGCCGCGCTTTGCATAAGCGGCGAGTGGAAAGCACCGCTCACATTCAGCGGAACAACACGCTTTGCGCCCATCTCCGACGCGATCTGAGATGCCCGCGCGACCGCATCAAGCTCGCCGGAAATTACAGTCTGTATCGGACTGTTTAGATTGGCTGCGACTACTACGCCGACATTCGAGGCTTTAAATACCACCTCTTGTACCTGCTCTGGCGAAAGACCCAAAATTGCAGCCATTGTTCCAGGATTTTCGGATGCGGCACGCTGCATTAGTTCAGCGCGCTGCTTGACCAACCACAATCCAGTTTCCAGATCGAATGCCCCCGCTGCGTATAATGCGGCATACTCACCTACGCTGTGTCCTGCTGTGAATGCGGGCATAATTCCTTGCTCTCTAACGACCTCAAACGCCGCAATTGAAGTCAAGAACAACGCAGGTTGCGTATTGACGGTTTGTTTCAGGTCTTCATCCGGGCCGTCAAAGCACAATTTGGAGATCGAAAAACCAAGCACTTCGTCGCCGCGACGGAAGACATTTGCAGCCGCAGAGTAGTTTTCCGCCAGATTCTTGCCCATTCCGACCGATTGGCTGCCTTGACCCGGAAAGATGAACGCCAACTTTTTATTAGCTAGTACGCCCACTTCATCACCCCCGCAGCCCAAGTCAGTCCTGCTCCGAATCCGACTACTACTACCGTGTCGCCCTTCTTGATTCGCCCTTCCTGAAGCGCCTCATCGAGCGCAATCGGAATCGATGCCGCCGACGTGTTCCCATACTTGTGCAGGTTAACAAATATCTTTTCTGGAGGCAGTCCAAGCCTGTTCACTGCGGAGTCGATTATGCGCACGTTCGCCTGATGAGGTACCATCAGATCGATGTCCGCGGTAGTCATGCCGCATTTGGCAATTACACGCTCCACTGCTTCGCCTTGGATTCTCACCGCAAACTTGAAGACCTCCGAGCCTGCCATGAAAATCTTGTTCCGATAATTCTCGACCGCTTCGCATGTGCAAGGAAATCGACTTCCTCCGGCTTCGATCTTGAGCACTTCAGCTCCCGAACCGTCGGAACCAAGCTCGAATCCCAGCATCCCAAGTCCGTCTTCGACCGGAGCCACTACTGCCGCGCCAGCGCCGTCACCGAACAATACACATGTGCTTCGATCCGTCCAGTTGGTTACCCGCGAGAGCAGATCTGCGCCAATCACCAACACACGATCGTATATGCCGCTGGATACATAAGCATTGGCTACCGATAGCCCATAGACCCATCCCGAACATCCGGCTCCAAGATCGAAAGCAGGCACCTTATCTGCACCCAGTGCATTTTGCACTATGGATGCGGTCGCCGGAAACGGCATGTCTCCGGTTACCGTTGCCACTATGATAAGATCAATATCATTAGGCGTTAACTTGGCCTTATCCAACGCCGCCCGAGCAGCCTCTGCTGCGTAGTCCGACGTGGCCTTATCGTCGTCAGCTATTCTTCTTTCGAGGATACCGGTCCGTGTGCGAATCCACTCATCGGTGGTATCCACGATTTTTTCCAGGTCGGCGTTTGAGAGAACCTTCTCCGGCACCGCCGATCCTATGCTGATTATCCCTGCACACCTGAGTTCACTCATTGCCAGCTCATCCGTTTCAAACGCGAAAACATAGTCCCCAGCGATTAAAAATCACATGCGAGAATGCAAAGTTTCTTTCTGAAGATCAAAACACTTGCGAGGTCACTTACCCAAGACCTGTTCCGCTTCAGGTGTCGGTTCTCCTTCGCTTGCAATCGAATCGCGAATAGCTGCCACCATTCCTCTTGCCACGGCTTCCTTGGCCGCCATAACTGCGCTGGCGACTGCTCTTGCGTTGGATCGTCCGTGACCGATTATACATACGCCATTGATGCCCAACAGCGGTGCTCCGCCATACTCGCTGTAATCCAGAGACCTTCTCAGGCGTTTCATCGCGGGGATCATCAACAGCATTCCGGGCAGCATCAGCACCGTGGCCATCCAAGCGAGCGGATCGGCCCTAAGTCTTTCCTTAATTGCAGCCTTTACAAGGTCCACCAGCCCCTCGGCGGTTTTAAGAGCCACATTCCCAACGAAACCATCGGCAACCATTACATCGACAGCGCCAGAAAACAGATCACGCCCCTCGACATTGCCGATGAAGTTGAGTCGGCTACCGACCAGCAGGTCGTAGGTTCTCCGGGTAAGCTCGTTGCCCTTAGTTTTTTCCTCGCCAATAGAAAGCAATCCTACTCGCGGCTTTGCAATGCCCAGCACCCTTTCGCAGTAGACACTTCCCATCAATGCGAACTGGGCAAGAATCTCCGGTGTGCAATCCACCACTGCTCCGGCATCCAGCATCACCGTTACCCCATTGGCCTTATTTGGCAAAAACGTCGCTATCGCAGGTCTGTCTATGCCGCGAATTCGACCTAGACGAAGCGTGGCTGTAGCCATAGCGGCAGCGGTATTGCCCATGCTGACCATCGCATCAGCTTCGCCTTCCTTTACAAGCGCGGCTGCAACGACTATTGACGCATCCTTCTTCGTACGGACGGCGTCTACTTGTTCGTGCATCTCTATGACTTCGCTTGCGTGCCGTATCGTTACGCGAGCAGACGGCAAGCGGGACGGCAGACATTGCTTGATTTCGTCCGTGTTTCCAACCAGGATCACATCAACGTCATGCAACTGGCTGCCCAGGATCGCTCCTCTGACCACTTCGACGGGCGCAAAATCACCGCCCATTGCGTCTACGGCTATCCTCATCCACAGATGCCCTTTGGCGCGAGAGTTACTCCTTGCTCTTTTCCTTGATGCTCAGGACGAGTCTCCCGTTGTAGTATCCACACGACGGGCATACGTGGTGCGGCATGCTCGGCTCATGGCAGCGGGGGCATTCCGACACCGTAGGGGTATTCAATTTGTAGTGAGTCCTCCGGAGGCGTGTCCTCTGGTTTGAATGTCTTCTTTTTGGTAAAGCCATTATATTCTCCTTATATGTAGCTGAGTTTTTTGTGTTATTGTGTATTGCGTTACAGACTACGATTCCTCAATTTCTTCAAGCAACGTTTTTAGCTGGGCAAGTGCAGGGTTAGACGGCTCTTGCGCACACCCACACTTGCCCTCATTGAGATTTTGCCCGCAGTAAGGGCACAATCCCTTGCAAGCTTCCATACACAGCGGCTTGATAGGCACCGCTGTAATAATCGACTGCCTGATGAACTCGCTCAGATCGAAAATATTATCAACAAACAGCGGTTCTTTCTCTTCCTCGAGAAGCTCTTCTTCCTGCTGCTCTTCGAGCATATCGGGCATATGCCCTGCTATTCGCAATTCTTCCTCTATCGGCAAGTCAAGGTCCATTCGATACTCTACCAAGCAGCGCGAGCAATCCAGTTCGATAACCGTCTTAAGGTAACCTCGCGCTACTATGTGCTTGCCTGTATTGTTGAACGTTACCTCTCCCCTTACAGGCGCAACACTCTTAATACTCTCATCGATATCCTTTATCGGAGGTTCGTCTATTTCGTATTTTATCCGCTTGCCCAAATGGGAAGCGATTTCGCTTAAGTCAAGTTTCATTTCAGTGTTCGCTCAAGACTTGCCACAACTTGCGCTGTCTCGCGAGCGATCATCCTCTCTTCGTTTGTTGGAATAACCAGAATACGGACGCAACTTGAGGCACTGCTTATATCCGCGGTTCCGCTTGCTGTTCGGTTCTTCTCTTCGTCCATCTCTATACCAAGGAAGCTAAGATTAGTGCAAACTCGCGCCCGAATGTTTGCGGAATTCTCGCCGATGCCACCGGTGAAGACTATCGCGTCCAGTCCGCCCATTGCTGCTGTGTAGGCCCCAATATACTTCTTTATTCTATAGCAAAATATCGACAACGCAAGCTCAGCAAGCCGATTGCCGCTTTCAGCCGCAGCTTCGACATCTCGCATGTCGCTAGATACGCCCGACACTCCCAGCAGACCGCTCTTCTTATTGATTATCTCGTCGATCTCATCGGGCGTAGCTTGCAGTTCCCTGGCAAGATAGAGCAAAATAGCGGGGTCAAGGTCGCCGCTTCGAGTGCCCATCATCAAGCCTTCCGCTGGCGTCATCCCCATGCTCGTATCGACCACCTTGCCTCCCACGACAGCAGCCATCGAGCATCCGTTACCCAAGTGGACGGTTATGATACGCGAGTTCTCCGCTGCTATGCCCAACTTCTCAAGTATCTGCAATGCCTGCCCAGTCACATACTTGTGCGATGTACCGTGAAAGCCATATCGTCTAATCCCGTAGTCGGTATAGTACTTATAGGGCAGGGCGTATATATAGGCGTGTTCGGGCATAGTAGAATGAAACGCCGTGTCGAAAACAGCTACCTGGGGCACGCCGGGCATAAGGCGCATACATGCTCGAATACCTTCCAAGTTAGGCGGATTGTGCAACGGAGCCAGGTGGCTTACTTCGTCGATCTTCTTCAGAACTTCGTCGTCCACGATCGTGGGATTAACGAAGTTCTCGCCGCCGTGAACCACCCTGTGTCCGACTGCCGATATATCGCGCGTGCTACCTAAAGCGCCCTTCTCCGGATCGGTCAAGAGCTCAAACACATGGTTCATGGCCTGATCGTGGTTGGCCATGTCAATGTTCACTTCCACCTTGCCGTTCCCTGCGACTTGGTGGATAATCCGTCCGCCGCCTCCCTTTACGCCGATTCGCTCTGCCAATCCCTTGGCCAGCACTTCTTCGGTTTCCGAGTCGATAAGTTGATATTTGAGCGATGAGCTACCGCTGTTTAAAACCAATATCTTCATAGCACTCTTGCCTAAGTTAGATTCTTCAATTAGCCTGCTGCCTGGGCTGCTGTGATAGCAACCACATTCACTATGTCCTCAGCGTCACAACCTCTGGAAAGGTCGTTGACCGGCTTGCTGAGACCCTGAAGCACTGGGCCGTAAGCTTCGGCCTTCGCGAGCCTTTCAGTGAGTTTGTAGCATATATTACCTGCATTAATGTCCGGGAATATCAATACATTCGCTCTTCCTCCAACCGGACTATTCGGAGCCTTCTTAGCCGCTATCCAGTCAACCAGTGCTGCATCCGCTTGCAGTTCACCGTCGATAAGCAAATCGGGGCTTCGTTCTTTGGCTATACGAGTGGCCTCGATTACTTTGTCGGCAATCGGGTGCGAAGCGCTGCCCTTGGTCGAAAAGCTCAACATTGCTACCCTGGGTTCATAGCCAAGCAGCGTCTTCATTGTCCGCGCGCTCTGGATAGCGATCTCAGCAAGTTCTTCAGGGTTCGGGTCGATCACGAGTCCACAGTCGGAGTAGATGAAAAGCCCGTTTTCGCCGTAAGGGCAGTCCGGAACAATCATTACAAAGAAACTTGATACAAGTTTACAACCGGGTGCAGGTTTCAGTATTCGAAGTGCGGGTCTTATCGTATCCGCAGTCGAGTGAGTGGCGCCCGACACCTGCCCATCGGCTTCGCCGCTATACACCATCATGCACCCAAAATAAAGCGGGTCTCCAACTGTCTCATAAGCTTCCTCTGGCGTAACCCCTTTTTCCTTACGAAGTTCATAGTAAGCCTTGGCATACTGTTCCCGCAGTGGTGATTTAGCAGGGTCTATTACCTTGCACCCCGAAATATCAGCGCCGGACTCCTTCACAGCAGCTTCAATCTTGTCTTCCGACTGTATCAGTATTATCTCGGCCAGACCTTCTTGAACTATTCGCTGAGCAGCCTTAACCGTCCTTACGTCATCCGCCTCCGGGAGCGTAATGCGTTTTCGAGCTGCCTTAGCCTTGGCATAGATAGCTTTCATCACATCCGGCATCGTCTTTTTCCTCTATTCGTAATTAAAAGGTTCGACTATAAAAGTGCACAGCGCATCCGCACAGCTTTACTTTTTAGGAACCTCTTCCTTCTCAAGCGCAGTTTGCAGCCTATCGCCTGACTCCACGCCCGGTAGGAATTATCGGTTCGTCATATCTCTCAGCATTTATCCGAGATTCAAGCCTTTCTCGACCCTTCTGTAGGGTACCCATTACTTTGGCCAGATGATTCTCTATTGCGGCAAGCACCTCACGTGCATACTCGTCGGCGCCGCGTCTGGTCTCTCGAGCTGCGGCTTCAGCGCTGGAAAGAGTTTCCTGAGCCTGAGCTTTTGCCAACCTGTTTATTTCGCTGGTATCGACAAGTTTCGCAGCCATTTGGCGGGCTTCTTCGACTATGCGGGCCGCCTCATCCTTTGCCTGCGCGACGATCATATCAGCTTCTTCCTTAGCGGCGGATACGATTCTGTCGCTATCACTGGCGACTCTGCTTGCCCGTCTTACCTCATCGGGAAGCGAGGCTCTTATCTTGTTGACGAGCATGTGAAAATCGTCCTCTTTTAGTCCCCATATCCTGCCGAATACCTTATGAGCCGATTCCGCCAAGTCTTGCAGATCGTCCAGCAACTTCAGAATATCTTCCTGATGACTTGCGCTACCGTTTAGGAAAGACATCCTTCGAACTGCAATCTGTTCCCTATCCATCTATGCCTCGCCTCCTGCCCTCTTTTGTTTTAACATCGCCACAAGTCTATCCTCAACTATCGGCGGTACCAGTCCTGTGAGCGGAGCTCCAAGTTCCGCAAGTTCTTTTACTATGCTCGAGCTAAGGAAAGAATACTCGGCGCTCGTCATCATAAATAGCGTTTCGACCCGGTCATTCAGGCGTTTGTTCGTCAGCGCCATCTGGAGTTCATATTCGAAGTCCGAGACCGCGCGAAGGCTTCGTATAATGACCTTCGCGCCTTTACTCTCAACATAGTCTACCGTCAGCCCATTAAAATAGTCTACCTGAACATTGTCCAGGTGTCTACATGCCTCTCTAAGAAGCTCGACGCGCTCCTCAACGCTGAAGAGTGGCCGTTTTTCTTTGTTCACAGCAACCGCAACGATGAGTTCATCGAACGTCCTAGCCGCACGCTCGATTATGTCTAAGTGTCCGTTGGTTACCGGGTCAAAGCTGCCCGGATATATTGCTCTCATTTGTCTTGCTCACCTGTGTCTGCTAACTCACCGTAACCAACTGCAGTTCTTCATATTGCTTGATCAGATTCCGTTTCAGAGCTTGGAACCGCGCTTCAGATAGATTCGGATCTTTGGCCACGGTTTCGAATGCTTCCTTCCGCGCCATCTCTAGTATAGGTATGTCTTTAAAGATGTCCGCAATCTTCAAGCCAGCCATGCCGCTCTGTCGAGTGCCGTAGAACTCGCCCGGACCGCGCAGTTTTAGGTCTTCTTCTGCAATCACGAACCCATCATTCGTGGACGACATTATCTGCATTCGTCTGATAGAATCCTCGCTTGTGCCTTCGCAGATCAGCACGCAGTAGCTCTGCTCTTTGCCTCTTCCGACACGCCCTCTTAGCTGATGGAGTTGTGCCAATCCGAACCTATCTGCATCCTCGATAACCATCACTGTCGCGTTGGGTACATCGACACCGACTTCGATGACCGTGGTCGAGACCAAAATATGTATCTCGCCAGCGCGGAAAGCCTTCATCACAGCGTCCTTCTCTTCCGGCTTCATCTGTCCGTGCAGCAGGCCAATTTTCAGATCGGGGAACATCTCGTGGGCTAAAAACTCTGCAAGTTCCGTCGCCGCGCGCACTTGTAACTTTTCGCTTTCCTCGATCAACGGACATACGACATATGCCTGTCGCCCCTGGTCGATCAGACTCCGCATCGCTTTATAGACCTTCTTCCGCTCCCCAATCTGTTTCCAGTGCGTCTTGACCGGCTTTCTACCGGGCGGAAGTTCGTCGATTATTGAAACGTCTAGGTCGCCGTATACTGTCAATGTCAATGTTCTAGGTATAGGCGTGGCGGTCATCACGAGCATATCCGGGTTGAGACCCTTTTCGATCAAGGCAGCCCTTTGCATCACTCCAAACCGATGCTGCTCGTCTACTATTACCAACCCGAGCCGCTTAAACTCCACACCTTCTTGTATCAGAGCATGGGTGCCTATTACAATATTTGTCTCGCCCGAAGCGATATCCCGCAGCACTTTCTGCCGCCGACTGCTCTTCAAAGAACCCGTCAGCAAATCTACCTGTATCCCAAGTGCTCCGAGTCTGCCAACGTATTCGGATATACCAAGATAATGCTGCTCGGCGAGAATCTCAGTCGGCGCCATCAACGCGGCCTGGTAGCCGTTCTTGACCGCTATCAGCATTGCTGCCAGCGCCACTACAGTCTTGCCCGATCCGACGTCTCCCTGCAAGAGTCGGTTCATACATATCGGGCGCGCCATATCCGCCGCGATTTCTCTTATAACACGCTTCTGAGCATTTGTAAGCTCGAAAGGCACGATCTCGCGGAGTTCGGCCTCGAAATCTTTCGGAATCTCGAATGCGATCCCACCGCCCGGCGACTCCATCGAGCGCTTTCGCATTGCAAGTGCAAGCTGCAACAGAAACAGTTCGTCGAAGACAAGTCGTCTTCGTGCCGCATCGAGTGCTTCCGTGCTCTCGGGGAAGTGAATGTTTCTGAGAGCCTCGGCTATATCCATCAAATCCAGGCGGTTGCGTATGTCCTCTGGCAGAACCTCCTCGACCAGTTGAACATAACTATCCAGCGCATTTCGGATAGCTCTGCGTATTTGGTTCTGAAACAGCCCTTCAGTAAGCGGGTATACCGGTACCACGCGACCGCTGGAGAGCGGATCGGAACCCTCTGTGTAGAGTTCCCATTCGGGCTGGGTAATCTCCACACCCCATCGACCAGCCTGTACAGTCCCGTAGGCGATTATCTTGCGTCCTTTGAGCTTTAGAAACTGGTCGCGCCTGAACCGCTGATTGAACCACGTAAGCACGACCGTCCCCGAACCATCGTCCAACAGAACCTTTGTGAGCACCAGGTTATTGCGAGTTTGGATGTTGTCTGCGGTGATTACCGTGCCTAATACGGTCGCAGTCTGTCCGTGCTCAAGCTGGGACACACGTGCAAAACGGGTGCGGTCTTCGTGCCTTCGCGGGAAGTGGTACAGCAGATCCCGTACAGTAAAAATGCCCAGTTTTCCCAGGGTTCCCGCCAGTCTTGGCCCTACTCCCTTTACATACTGGACCTGCGATTCCAGCGAACGGACCGCTTCGACTTTGCCGCTTTTCCCGCTCGAGCCTGATTTCCGGGCATAATCACGCTCCGTCACGGTCTCCTCACGGGCGCGGTGGATTGTGCCGTCCATTCTCCCGTCCAACCGTGCCATTATAGCCGCGGAAAGGCGAGCATGTCAATACCGGCAGCCTTGCTTAAGTGGAATATCGAAGCTCTCTCAATTCTTGAGTTATCCACAAGACCGCCTGTGGATAACCCTGTTATTTCTACTTCCTCAAAGGCTGTTTTGCCAAATCAGTTTTGTCAGCTTGCCAGTTTTGACAGTCAGTTTTGTCAGCCAGTTTTGCCAAGTCAGTTTTGTCAACGCCAGTTTTGTCAGTTTCGACAAGTTGCGGGTTGTCAAAACTGGTTTCCTCCGCAGGGTTTGAGGCAGTTTTGCCAGTTTCGACAGTTTTGACAGTGACATCAGTGACATCATTTCGGGGTTTTTGCAAAAACTCCCTGGTGAAGGAAGAATCAGAATATTTTTCCGAAAACGCGGTTTTGATGTCACTA
>Ga0123519_10008893_pt1 | contig 15232 bp, 15 predicted proteins | sample YelNatPaOPRAMG02_FD_87396 | JGI IMG/M metagenome (GOLD analysis project Ga0123519, IMG submission 87396) | Hot spring microbial communities from Yellowstone National Park - Yellowstone National Park OP-RAMG-02 (version 2) | ecosystem: Environmental > Aquatic > Thermal springs > Hot (42-90C) ...
GGTCTGTTAACGGAGCCTCAGCGCTCATTAGTGGCGAACAAACTCACACTCCACCTTCTAGGCAGCAGGTCCAACGAATCGGATGAGCACACGGGTTTAGTGCTCTTTGTGCCTACCCACTGTGGTGAGCGTCAAGCACAAAACCGCATTGCCAACCAAGAACGCATACCATGCATGCGCACGAAGGAGAGAGGCGGCTCCCAGGATATATCCTAACAACCAAGTTTCTCCAGCGTGTCGTGCAGCGAAGACAGGCCTGCATCCGCAGACTGTCTGAGCACAAACTGACGACGAGACCCGATTCTACGTCGGGTGAACCACGCCTCGAGCCGACGTCCTCTGGGGTATAGAAAAGCAGTTCTAGCTCTATGAACTATCTGCTCCAGCATTTAAGGCGCAAAGGCGGATACGGAACGGCAGGTACGAGGCACACACGATAGGACGTATGAAACGACCAGAATATCCGAGAAGAAGTACAGGTAATGTAACTTGGAAGTAGGGGGTTTCATAAATACTTCACCGCGCACTGGAAAAAAAGTGAGAAAAGAAAAAGCGCTTGATCGGAGAACGCTGACCCAAGGAAACGTCTTCTCCATAGGAAAAAGAACCTGCACCACACAATGGGCGAGTCGAGCGCGTCCACGGTGCTGCTCGCCGCCGGAGCGCAAATGCCCCAGAGCGGCGATTCCCAGTTCACGTTCGCACACACTGCACCACACGACGTCGAAGGTGCGTAGCAGAGGCTTCGAAAAGCGGGTTTTCTGCTCGTGGTGACTTGTTCCAGGAGCGTTTTGCGTCAACTGGTGCACACCATGACACTCGGGTTCATTGTGCCAGTTCCTAGAACGCAACGCTGGGCTGCGCACTCAATCTGGTTGGGAGCGACTGACAGAGTGCCTCATCCACGAAGTGCAGTGGCTGCAGGGAACGCTATCGTGCGGCGTACTCGACTCGTTGGCGCTGGGGCGCAAGCGCAGCGGCTGAAGCGCGGAACGCTGGCTAGTTTGCGCAGTGTACACGGCGGGAGCGGGCACGTATGGGACAATGTATCGTGTGCAAACTCTGGCAGCACGGAATCCGGAGACTTGACACGCAACCGTTTTGCCGTTCACAGGAGGCTGGGGTCGTCCGAGTGGCGTCGCACCTGGAGCGAGCGACTGGCTGGAGCGCGTCGTCTTCTGGTAGAACGTGCTCGGACGACGCTGCGGCGCTCGCCGCAACTCCTTCGCGAGACTCGACAGCAGGTGCAACGAGGGGCAGTCTGGTGCGAGCAGCGGCTTCGGCTGCTTGCCGCAAACATGCTCAAATATCTCGAGTGGATGTCGAAACTTCGGCAGCGCCGCAGGGCTCGTTCGCCTTCTGCCGAATGGGGCCTCGTACTGGAGGCAGGCTGGGCGCGCCGCGGTTTCGGCTCTCCAGCGAGTCGGGCAGTGGAAATCTGGTCGTTTGCGCTTCATCAGGTGTGGATGGAATTGCGTCTGCGTCGAGTTCAGGATCCGAAGCAACGCGCTGCGCTGCGCCGCCGGAACGCCCGCGCGCTCAAGGAGGGCCTCCTCCGTCTCGGACCGACGTTCATCAAGCTTGGACAACTCGCGAGCACGCGCGTGGACCTCTTCCCCCGTGAGTATATCGAAGAGCTTGTCTCATTGCAGGATCGCGTTCCACCGTTCAACATTCGCGTTGTGCGCCAGATCATCAGGGAGGACCTCGGTCGCGACATCGAGGAGCTCTTTGATACGTTCGAAGAGGAGCCCATGGCGGCCGCATCGCTCGGCCAAGTGCACAAAGCGCGCATCAACGGACAAGACGTGGCTGTGAAGGTACAACGCGCCGGACTGCGGGAGCTTTTTGATGTGGATCTGAAGAACTTGCGTCTGCTCGCGCAGATGCTAGACTGGCTGGATCCGAAGACAGACGGCGCCTCACGAAACTGGGTGGAAATCTACAATGAGTCGGCGCGGCTGCTCTACGAGGAGATTGACTACGAAAACGAAGCACAGAATGCGCGAGAGTTTGCAGACAACTTTGAGCGATCCACTCGGGCGTTCGGGGGCGCAAATGATTGGGTGCGCGTCCCCAGAATTCTCGATGCCTACACGTCCAAGCGAGTGCTGGTCATGGAGTACGTGAAAGGCACCAAAATCAGCGCCGTGGAGGCGCTCGACGCCCTCGGTCTCGATCGAAAGCTACTTGCAGAGCGACTCGGGCGTTTCTTCCTGGAACAAACGCTGCGGCATGGTTTTATTCACTGTGATCCGCATCCGGGAAACATCGCAGTAGACGAAGAAGGCAGGTTGCTGGTCTATGATTTCGGCATGTGCCAGCGCCTGACTGCCAAAGTGCGCCGGGCCGTCGTGAACCTTGTCTTCGCGACCTACGAGAACGATGTTGCAGCCTTTGTGGATGCGCTGGCGGAAATGGGTGTCCTGAAACAAACCGCTGACAGGCTTACCGTATACCGCATCGCCCGGTACTTCCTCAAAGCGTTCCGGGAACGCCTCGACGGCACTGCCGTGCAACTGGGCGGCGTCGCGGGTGCAGAGGCCACTGGCGAACAGCCGCCAGCACCAGAGACGACAACAAATCCGTTACCGAGTCTGCCAGTGGTGGACAGGAAGCTTGCACGCCAAATGACGCTAGAGAAGAGGCTCTCGGCAATCGGAGAGGAGCTGCTAGCAGTGGCCGACGATCAGCCGTTCCAGTTTCCGGCAGTCTTTACCTTCGTTTTCCGTGCATTGACCTCCATCGACGGTGCAGCCAAGGCGCTGGACCCCGCCTTCGATATCACACGTCTCACCAAGCCGTACCTGCGTGATCTCATCGACCTCCGCGATGGATCCATAGCAAAGACCGCGTTGAAAACCGCCACCAAAGCGCTGGGTTGGCGCAAGGAGGACCTCGCCAGCGTCGTCACGCAGCCCCGAAAAGTCGCCTATATCGAATCGGTACTGCGGAAGATAGAGACGGGCGACCTCAAGATTCGCGTGAGAACGCTGGAAATCGAGCGCTCTTTCAAACTGCTCAGCGTCATGGTCGAAATTTTAGGTCACGGCATGCTCGCAAGCATCTTCATGAACATGGCACTCGCCGGGGTCTTCGCATCTGCCTGTTACCTTGGAGCAGCAGTGTGCGGTGTGCGCGCACTCGTCGGTTTTCTCAACTTGCGCATCATCCAACAACGACAGGCAAAGTACGCTCGTGGCGGGAATTAAGTATCCCACAGTGGCTGCCAGCAGTCACTGCAACAGTCATAGCGCTTGAGAAGCGTTGTCGCATACGCTTGGCGCTTTTTCCAAACCAAAACAGGTTGTTGACGTATACGTACGAATATCGAATACTGGGCTACCATAGCCGGTCATCGATTGGCCAGGCAAATCGTTCACGGTGTAAATATACGGCGCTCCAGTGTGTGGTGCTGGACCGCTGAACCCTACCATACCAGTACCTGATCCCAGGCGAGTACGCAGTGCCCTCTCTCCTGGCCAAGGATATTTTGTTTCTCGAGAGCCTGCCCCGTTTCAGCACAATGTCCACCATGGATACGAAATCATTCACTGGAACGTTCGCTCAACAGCAAGGCGATGGATGTTCATCCAGCACGAGACGTTTCCGAATATTGATCGAGGCGGTCGAATATCGATGAAGAGAAAGTACTTGCGAACATCGTTGCAGGCGGCATCGTATTCTAGCAAGTCGCTCGTTTTCGTCTGCCCCGCCGAGTAACCTGAAGTCTGCTTCCCGTGCACCATCTGCTGCATGCGGCACATGTTTCACGGTATGCTGCTGAACCAGGTTCGGCTTGCATCCGTACCCGTGATGCACGTCTGTCGTCCTGAACGTATCGATGGGAATCGTCGGGTACCGATTCTCGGACGCTCTGTGAGTGCGCGCTGTCGCTTGTCGGGCGCCATATGCTGCCATCAAAAACCACGCGACTTGCCCGTCGTTTCCTTTTAGGGTTCGTGGAACAAGTCGGCGGTTGCACGACGATGGCCGTGGTACATCCGAAACCGACGTCCAGCCTGGCGCAGTCGCATGTGTGCTGACCCAGGATCTCCTTCTTGATCCACTTGGAAACTCATGGATGCTCTGAATGATGTGTACAAAGCATCGGCCTTGTGCTCGGTACGGTACTGTGGGCTTCGTACGAGGTATCGACGCCCTCATTGCAGCTGATGGTACGCCTCGGGGCGTCCACGATGCCTGATACCCGATCATGCCGAACCCCGGAGAGAGGTTGAGCGGCCTCACCTGGTTGCCGTTCAGATCTTGGGTTCCGTCGTTTCTATATATAGGGGTACGGCGACCGCCGTGATGCACACGAAGCCGGGACCCCGCTTACCGTAAACGTATACCCTTCATGTACGTTCAGCGGTTGAACGTGAGTCTCGTTGCTCGACTCTGGACCAGGTTTCTAAAAAATTGCGTGGAAATGGAGATGCCTTGCATCTGTATCCTCCCTGCAGAAGTCTTTCCATTTTATATTCTCTGTAAACGACAAAGCTTGAACGAGCTCTGCGAACGCTGTCTAAGATGTAGGTCGAATGCTTCATAGTTGCTCACAGAGACTGGCTCCTTGTTCGCTTTTTTCTTTATTTTGCTGGTTCACATGGATGTACTGGCTGCATTCGATTTCAGGTTTTGTTCTCGCGGGACCCGGACGCACGCTGTGAACGGTGGCACTGAAAATCGCCTTTTCTATGGATGCATCTACGGTTCCTCAAGTAATACGTTGTCAGCTTCTCTGCCTCCAGCATGTCCGCGGACCGAAACGCACAGTTTCATTTCCTCTCATGAACAAACAGATGCGCAACAGCGCGATTCAGTTCTAGTGAACGCACTGGAGAACGTCAAGTCGTAAAACAGTTTTTCGATTAACGGTGTCACGGATGCGACTGACTCGTCTATAAATCACAGAGCGCCAGATGCGGCGTATGGCTACAGAAAAGTCGCCTTCGACTGGACTGAACCAGCGAGCATAGGCAGGCACAACGCGCAGCTCAACCCCAGGATCAGCAGCGTACTCCAGGTCAGGTATTGAATGATGGAATTCGGCGCTGTCTATAAGCAAAAACAGAAGCATCTGGAAAGGAGAAGCTACGAATTGTGCATCGACGAAAGATGCGTCGCTGAACAATCCTGCTGATATTGCGATTTGTGAGCGCCCATATGCATCAATCACAGCGAGTGCTGGTGTTGGCGCTTTGGTCGCTTGTCGCTTTCATGCGAAACAAGAGCAGTTTGCCTGCTTTGGGGTACCCACATACCAGTATATTGTTTCTTCCGGATACCGTCTCATCGATTAACACGAAGACGTGCATCTATTGTGACGAACGTTTGCGTTTCAGAACGAAATCCATAGCCTTGTCCTGCACGTGACAGTCTACCGCAGACGCACACCGGTCTCTTTGGGTAAGCGTGCCTCTTCATCGCCGTTCGGAGCAGCGGTATGCTAAAATCAGATTCTGTGGCTTTTTTGATAGAATTTCTTAGAGAACGTATGGAATCGGATGCATTGACGATGGGAATGGTGAATAAATAGGCTCTCGGAAGTTCTGTAGATGGGGCATGATCTTCAGGATACGGAGCAAGATAAGCGTCGTTCATGGACATGCGGACTGCAGAACGACTAGCTTGTACAAGTAAGGTAGTTTTTCGCAAGCGATCAGTGCCAGCAGAACTTCTTTCCATGATCTGCTTCGAATCCAGCGAATATATTCCTCTCATAATACAGCTTTTTGAAAAACAAGCAAAACCAAAAAAGGCAAGCTGATGCAGGTTCTCAAGAATTCACTGCTTGGTGAAGTAACGAGCAATGCATCAACGCTGCCGCTCGCTTGGATTGCGTCCCTGCGCCTAGACTTGGACCGCACTGTAGGCGAAACAGCTTCCAATGGAAATCCAAAGAGGAGAGAGACTGGCGTACTGACAACCTGCAATAAGAGAGCGGAATACGAAGCAGTCGCGGGTAGAGCTCGTAAACGCTGGTGTTGATGATAGCTAGAAGAGAACGGAAAACTTCATAATGAACGCCCATGTTCGCGAGGCGGATCCTGTTCCATTTTATGCTCACCTGCACGTACGCGTGAAAAGTCTCCGATGAAAACGCGTTGCAGCGTAGCGCATCGCCAGACAGCAAAACAGGAGACGCCGTTCAGCTCAAGTCCTGGCAACGGCAACCGCTGCTGCTTCTCTACTGCATCGCACGCTCGTAGCGGAACCGCGAGTTCGTGGCTACTGCCGCACATCCGCCTCGTGTATGCCTTGCCTCTGACGGGAGCAGCACTGTTTTGCACATACATCACACCGTGAACGCTTTTGCGACTGCAAGTTGCAGACAAGGGAACACGAACGCACTGGCGGAGACTGGTGTTGCGCAGGACACGCCCTGCTTGGTGTTCTGGTCGAGAACGCTTCGATGATGAGGCACGTTTAACCGCCGTTCAAGTCGTCGCCACTATCCCTGGCGCGAAATCGATCGATGGACACATCCCTCGAGGTGCTGCGAAAAGCGTCGCTTCAACCGGACGCAAAGCGAGACGCGCAAACCGCATCGAGACTCCGTACCAGAGAAAGCATCGAAGCAGGAGCGACGAAGGCGCTATCGCGGATACCGAAACACGATCACGATCGCTATTGAGGTTCGCAGCCGAAGACTCTGTATGGAATGTATCGTTGGTTGCGACGCAGTTGCGAGGTGCAATCATCAAGTCCAGCCATGTGGCAGGGCCTTAGCGCAAACGATTCTCTTGGATCCAGTTCTGGATCGTGCATACGCAAGTGAGGCATCGAGCAACGTCTGATTGTGCAGTTTGTTTTCCGGCGAGCACGGAGCATCTCGTGTGTGCGAGCAAATACGAGGTCCGAGTGGCTTCTCTCGGCGGAATACGGAGCTCGTCCTCCAGGCGACGACGCCGAGAAAGACGTTTCACGAACGCATCTCCAGCGAGTCCATGCGTCTATGCAACGCGCTTTCCCGTGCTCCATATAGAGCTAACGTAATCGTTGCATCCACTGGATAAGAAACCGCTCGCTCAATGCATGTCGGCCTCATCTCGATTAGGGGTCTCCATGCTAGGGCTTTTTGTTCAGAGGCCCATCCATAACACCTTCCCGATGGTAAAATTCATCGAGAATCTTCTGGGACACACGTTTCAGAAGGTGCGCGGGGAATGTGCGTAGCAAACTCCAGGCCAGGTCCAGGGATTCGTAAACAGAGCGGTTCTCGTTACGACCTTGATGAATGAACTTGGACTCAAACTTTGCCAGAAAATCGAGGTGCAGATGATCTTCTGCGGTAAGCGCCTCCTCACCGATGATCGCTTTCATTGCCATCACATCCTTGCCAATCGCGTACGCAGCATATAACTGGTTGCTCACGTCACTATGGTCTCGTCGAGTCATGCCTTCGCCTATGGCACTCTTCATGAGGCGCGACAACGACGGCAACGGGTTCACCGGTGGATAAATCTCACGGCTGTGAAGCGCTGCGTCCAAGAATATTTGGCCCTCGGTGATGTAGCCAGTAAGGTCGGGAATCGGGTGCGTGATATCACCGTTCGGCATGGTGACAATCGGGATCTGGGTGATCGATCCTTTGCAGCCTTCGACGCGGCCAGCTCTCTCATAGAGTGAGCTCAAATCCGAGTACATGAACGAAGGGTAGCCGCGGCGCCCTGGTACCTCCTCCCGAGCCGCGCTGACCTCGCGCAATGCGTCACAGTATGAAGCCATATCCGTAAGAATGACCAGCACGTGCAATCCGCAGTCGTATGCCAGATACTCGGCAGTGGTCAGCGCCAGGCGCGGTGTAATGATGCGTTCAATCGTTGGATCGCTGCTCATGTTCAGGAAGAGCACCGTGCGGGTCATGGCTCCGTTTTCTTCAAAATCGCGGCGGAAGAAGCGAGCGGTCTCCTGGGTCGCACCCATTGCTGCGAAAACGATGGCAAACTGATCGTCGTTGGCATCATTCTTTTGTGTGCCGGGTGGTCGCACCAGGCACGCTTGGCGACATATTTGTGCGGCGACCTCATCACTAGGCAGGCCACTGGACGTGAAAATGGGAATCTTCTGACCGCGGGCGACGCTCATCATGACATCGATCGTCGAGATGCCGGTCTGGAACATTTCCTGCGGATACATACGTCGCTGCGGATTGATCGGCGATCCATTGATATCCGCAAGCTTTTCGGGGAGAAAGGCGGGCCCCCCGTCGATGGGCCTCCCGGAGCCGTCGAAAACGCGCCCCAGCATGTCCCGCGAGAGTGGCATGCGCAGTACGTCGCCGGTGAACTCGATGACCGTGCCGCCGCTATCGATTCCGTAGGTACCCTCGAAAACCTGAACGACAGCACGATCACCGTTTACTTCCAGCACCTGACCGCGTCGCCTGGTTCCATCGGAGAGCGTGATCGTCACGATCTCAGCGTATCGCGGTTGACGCACCCGCTCGAGCACGACGAGCGGCCCGTTCACTGCTGCCACAGTGCGGTACGTTAAGCGCGGCTTGACGTCTTCGAACCGATGCGACTCTACTTTTGTACTCTCCATCAGTCACCGGAAGCTCTCTCGGTCCAGAGCAAGAGCAACGCGATTCGATTCGGGTTGGGTGCAACGATTTGCGCTGTTGCTTGACCTGAGCTCGCCGCTCGGTGCCGAGAAGCTTACGCCTGGAGCCTGTTGCCGAAGTATGTACGGGTAGCAGTTGCTCAGACCCCGAAACACCGTAAGCGAACCGCGCTTTGTGTCTCCCGGTGAGTCAGGAATACGCACTAATAAACGAACAAACAAACAAACAAAGCGTTTTCTCTGAAGCGCCACAACTGCAATAATGATAACCTGCACCAGGGATGCCTGCAGCGACGCACGCTTCAGGCAAAACGTGCCATCGCTGGCGCTCGCTTTAGCCTGCACCGGCATTCCGTACGAGGCTGGAGGTGTACAAGCGACGGGTCAAACGGCAACGGGTTCGCATCTGAACTAGCCACTTGTGTTACCGGGCAGTTTCTCAGGGACGATTTGCAGTGCTTCATGGCAACCGAGGAAACAACGCGGCGTTTTCGTGCGTTGCACTGGGTGTTCAAGGATCCCGACCGGCGAAAGACCTATGAATTCTATCGGACAGTGCTGGGGATGAAGGTCCTTCGGCACGAGGAGTTCGACAGTGAGTGCAAAGCTTCGTGTAACGGACCCTACGACAACCGCTGGTCCAAGACCATGTACGGTTTCGGACCTGAAAGCGAGTATTTTGCGTGTGAGTTAACCTACAACTACCCTATCAAGAAGTATGCGTTAGGAAACGACCTGCGCTTCGTCGAGCTTGCCTCCACCACCATACAGGAACGCGTTCGGAACTCAGGTTGGCCTTTCGAAGAGATCCAGGCTGGCTCTGTGCTCGAGTTGCGTGCACCCGGTGGTTACGTTTTTCGCTGTTGCGGTGACGAGGCGCTCACCGAAGCGGGAAAACCACCTAGCAAGCGGCTCCGAACGGATATAAAGCAGGACGGGAAGAGCGTTTCCGCTGCACAAAACGCAGAACAGCGCGTCACGGAACCTGATCCCTTTCGGAAGATTTCACTTCACGTGACTGATATTGAGCGATCCATCTCGTTCTACCGGGATGAACTGGGAATGCAGCTCGAGGGCAGGTCCAGCGACCCGGAGGATTGCGTTCGTTTGCGATACCCGGGCGACGCTTTCGTGGTCGAGCTCGTGGCGCTTCCAGCGGGTACCGCGCTGGACCACGGAGAGGCATACGGAAGAATCGCATTTTCCATCTCCGGATCGCCTCTGGATATCGAAAAAAAGATCAACGAGAATCCCAAAACGCTCGGTCGCGTACAAACTCCCCTGGTTGCACTGGACACGCCAGCCAAGGCAACGGTTGAAGTGGTGATCCTTCAGGACCCAGACGGGTACGAGATATGTTTCGTTGGTGAGAGCGCGTTCAACGAACTCTGCGTACCAGATCAGGATGCAGAAGCATGCCTCCAGGAAGCGATGGATGCAGACCGTTCTGACGAGGTTCCATTATGGCGAGCGACGCCAGCAGCGACCGACAAGGACTCGAAAGCTGCAGAGGAGACGCACGCCGTCGACGCCAACGAGCCTGCTGCAGCAACAGAAGACCGAAAGTCTTCGAAAAAGCACTTGGAGAACGATACACAGAACGACGCTCCAGGCAGTACCGCCGAGCCATCCGCCACCTAAGCGTGTCTTCGAACAGGGTAGGCGCCGATGGAGGCGGGGCTGTTTCGGTTGCCGCCCCGTCAACACGTTCTTTCTTTGCATTCATCGTTCTGGCTTGGCACCGGGACAGTCACAGGGACGGCACTTCTGGACAGCGTCTGGGAAGCTTGTTAGTTTTCGCATAGATGCTTCGAAGGAAGTCTTTGGTGCGCGTATCGAAATGAGGCACTGGAATACAGGGCGCTTTTCAATCGACAAAGGTATCGCCCTGGTCCAGCGCGCAAGCCACTCGCTGGTCCGTCGACGCTTATTCGGACACGAGTTCTGCTCAGATGAACACGGAATGCTGGCCTGCTCCTGCTTATCGATTTTTTCTGAACTTTTTCTAGATGCACAGGCTCGATATTGAAAGTGCGGTTATAAGGGTTTACGAATTCGAACCAAGTTTTAGGACGGTTTATTGTGCTTTCGAGGTGACTGCGTTGACGCTCTGCCACCGGAATGCGTTGCGTCAGCGTAATCGAGATGATTCGCGACGCCGACGAACAAGGGTCTCGTTCCATATCCGATTCCATCATCCAGTTCTATCGTATGAGCCTCCACGCTTCTCCTTTTTTTACGTGTAGTGTGCTCGAATCACCCATGGTTTAACTTTCCGATCTTTCTTTTTCAAGGCAACTCGCAGGTACAGGACTTCATGCCGCTGGATTGACGAGGCGAAAAACGCGACCGCAACCTTTGACGGCTTGTCTATAAATTCATGCCGAAATTTCTCTGAACTTGTCATGTCAAACGGTAGATTCCATTCGAAAGTCGAATCCGCGTCTTGCTGAGGGCATCGAAAAAACCCGTATTCCACAGCAGCATGATACCTGTCAGAACCTATGCCCCCAGAAGCTAGGCTTTCTTCTTCCATGAAACGACGAGGTCCTGGACTCGGACCTGCGCTCTCGTAGCGATCGCTTCCGGCGGAAAACGCATCAGTGTTCTGCACAAACGCATTGTCTACGGATCGAGACTGCTCGATCTGTTCTTCAGCATCTATTTTCCTTACGGCACTTGTTTCAGAATGAAAAACATCCAGTTCCAAAAATCCTCTATTTCATGGAACAGCGCGCGTTTACTTGTGCAGTAGACAGAGTCTTCACCCAGTGAGTCGCCCAGAAAAAGCCCGTAATCGGTAGGTGCGGCAGCGGACGCGGAGACGGAGGAGAGTGTCGAGAAGGGCCCCTCTGTACACGTTGATGGCATTCACCGAGCGACGGAGCAAGCCTTCACGCGCCGTGGGTGACGCTTCGAGGACAAGGTCTCCGGCGGACATCCCCGAACAACCAAACGGAGCCAAGTGCCACCGTAGCGACGGGCGTACCGTGGCTGCATGAATCGACAATGCAAATGGAAGCGAAGCTTCGTTCGCAGTGATACGCATCCGATGCATCGATTGAAGCGGAATCAGCGAATCTGGACTTGACGCTGCCACCAACATCCTTCGACTTCTAGTAACGGCGCTGGAGTTACAGGAGAGACTCTGGACCATTTAAAGCCGGGGGATGAAGAGAACAAAAGGAAGCAATCTTCTGGTATTTCACCTCAGTTGTGCTCCATTCCCCGGGTGCGTGTCATCAAATGCTTTCTCACAGTTGATACAAGGCGCGTGTGAAAAGCGTCCATTTTCAAAAACAGATCGAAGGGAAAAGTATGGGCATGGAAGCCGGGCATCCTCGAGGCCCGGTGTCGCAGCCTGCCATGAAAAAAAACGAGAAAAATCCTCTTCTCGTCGACCTTCGAGCGAAGAAGAAGAAGAGAGTGGTGATCGGCGACAACAGGTGTTTGCCCGACAGGACGACGACGAGACCGTACTGGTACAGAGGGCAAGCGTTCGAGGACTCCCTGCAATGCTGAGTTCAACCAGCGCCAATGCATGCAAGACGTTCGTGAACCGAGACTTGAACGGCGCCAGCCATTTCAGAAGATATGCGGTGCTGAATTCGAGACCTGAAGAGCTGAGGCTATCCAATTTTGTGGGGAAGCCTCTCAGGCTCGAAGCATGCCAGGAGGAACTGAAACCAATAACAAGCGGCCGATCGAAAAAAAGGCCCCGAGGCGCCATTGACTGTGTATTCGAGTACGCGCTCGAGCCGACGCCCTCACTGGTACCGCGACGCCGTTCTGTGGTCGTGCAACGATCGCACCAGTGCTATAGACGCTATTGCGGACGCTCTGGACAGGCATTCGGCGCACGACAGAACCTACGAATCGGAAAGTATATCCGAGCACAAGTACGGTTCATGAAACTTGGAAGAGCATCGAAAGAAGGGCGCGCTGATACCAAGCGCCGACTCGCAAAACCCAGATCTCAATGTCCACGTTTGTCCAGGAAAAAAATCAGCTGGCGGGCCGGCGCGCACGCAGCTGGGCGCGGGACGCAACGGGGCCGCAGGGCGTCACGGCAGCGGGGCATTGTTTTCGTGCATCGCTTGGTGCAATTGTTGTTGGTGTTGTTGTCCTGTTCGTAAGGAGCGGGTTGCGGCGTTCACGGTGGATAGATTGAGGCCTTTTATAGTGTTCGATAGTGGGAGCGTCTTTATTTGGGGATTCACGTGCTGCAGACGAGCAACAGCGGTCGGAAAACGGCAGTTGTCTCTGTTGTGCTGCTTACCCGCTGGTAGAGACCGCGCCGGCCTCGGCAGGTGGCGGCGGCGGTGGCGGCGGCGGCGGCGGCGGTTGTGGTGGTAGTGTTTCAACAGCGCCTCGGCACGTCGTCGTTGGCAACCCAGGAGACTAGGCTCGTACCTGGGCTGTCGAGAAACGCGTCTTTCCCGGCAGCGCGGTCCAGGTCTTTCTCGGCATTGAAGGGCGCGATGGCGGCCGCGGCGGCACCGGGCTCGACGCCTCTTGGGACGCCCACAGAGTACGACCCCTTCCGCTTTCGTTCCATCGAGCCCGATCTCCGAGTGGCTATGGTTACGGGAGCGACCGGTGTGCTCGGGCAGGCGACCGTGCGCGCGTTTCTGGACGAGGGGTTTCGGGTGGTTGTTCACGACAACTCAGTGGAGGACCTGAACGCACTTGTCGCACAGCTGGGTGCAAGTGCAACAGCCGAGGCGCTCTACCCCATCTGTTTCGATATATCGCGACCCGAAGCAGTTGCTGCGGCCATGCATCGAATCCAAACTGACTTTGGTCAGGTTTATTTCCTCGTGAATAATAACGCTGTTGTCAGCGCGACGCACGCGCTCGACACCTCGCCAGAGGATTGGCAGTACGCCTTTGCACAGAACGTGCATAGCGCTTTCTACATGTCGCGAGAGGTTCTTCCGGCGATGCGCGCGAAGCGCTTCGGGCGTATTATCAACACATGCAGCTTGGCCGGCAAGACAGGAGGCATTACCACCGGTATTGCCTATTCGACGACCAAGGGTGCGCTCCAGACGCTGACATTCAGTCTCGCACGCGAAACCGCTCGAGATGGCGTCACTGTGAACGGTATCAGTTACGCGTACGTGCAGACGGCGACTCTGGAACGATTTCCCAAAGAGGTTGTCGATCAGCTGCTTAGCAGCATACCCGTTGGTCGATTCATGCGACCAGAAGAATTTGCGTTCGCTGTTATGTTTCTGAGCTCCCCTATGGCTGGGTTTATCACAGGCGAAATTGTAGATTTAAATGGCGGTCTGCTCACAGACTAGGTAAAGTATTTTTGCACAAAACGTTCGGCGGAACAGAGCGGCGCCCTACCGCTCTGCGCTTGTGTCAGCGACGCGTTTCGCTTCGAGCTCCAGATCGTCCGGGTGTCGTGTCCGCGTCGTCTCGACCAAGGCCGCGTGCTGCAGCTCACCCTGGGTCAGTATTTGGGCGTTTCGTTGGAGAAAACGGTCGAACTTGCGCCTGTTTTCCTTTTGATTGCGGGACAGTCTCCGCTTCGGACGGCTAAAACGAACCCGTCCATCGAGTAGAACCAACGTCCGCCGCCAGAAGCAACCGTAGTTCATAACACTAAGCCGAAGAGGCCGCTTCTGTAACCGTTCACGTGCACCAACGCGTAGATGGCGAAGAGGAGGCGACTTCGCCTGCGGATCGGCGGGCGACGGCGCTCCGATTGCAGCGCGTCGGCGGCAGGCACGCGACAGTTCACGACTGGGTGCATGGATCACGGACTCGGGTGGGATGTTCGTTAGACTCAACACTCCGCTGCCTGGAAAGAAGCACTGGTGGATGCACTGTGAGCTCAACTCGTGGCCAGTCGAGGTCCATGGAACGTTGCTTTTTTTCTGGGAGTCTTTTCCGCTGGCGAAATGGGTGGTTCCGGCTTTGTCTGTGAAGGGATCAGGTTCAGGAATGGCAATGATCACGTGAGCGCTGCACTACGCGGGAACGCGTGCTCTTGAACGAGGAATAGCATCCCAAATGTCGATATATTTCGTTTGAATGACTTTGTCACGCTGGAGGAATCACTGGCAGCTGGCTGGTGCGAAATCCATCACGATTTGCGTGATGCGAGTCCGTTGCTACCGCTCCCGATACATGCGTTGGCAACCTGCTTTCGAATGACACTTGGTGAAGATAACGGGTCAAGGGCGGGGCCGCGTCGAGCACTCTCACAGGCCTGAATTCCATCGTCGCCGCCATTTTCTGCAAGCGTCCTTGAAGATCGCGTCTCGATGCGAACTGCACTTCACACGGCGTATGGCGAGTTGCTTCGCGATCCGCGCCCCAGAGACATCGGGTGGATTTGCGCTCGCTGAACGCTATGTTGGTGGTGTTTCGCCTCCGGAATACACGACCAAGATCTCGGGCTCGTCGCGGTTTCATGGCTTTCCGTTTGTTCGAGCTCAAGCTGTTACCATGTGAGCAGTGAATCTGGATTAACAGGAGAAACGTATCCAATTCATCGCAGAAACGTCGCTGGACGACTTGATGTTGACTCCGATAGCATAGGAGTACAAAGACCCGTCTCGCCAAAGTAAGCCGAGCCACGCTCAGCAGGTGGATGACGCACACGTCTCGTCATCCGCATCCAGTGCGCAGTGCATCCGAAACA
>Ga0123519_10008912_pt1 | contig 15200 bp, 11 predicted proteins | sample YelNatPaOPRAMG02_FD_87396 | JGI IMG/M metagenome (GOLD analysis project Ga0123519, IMG submission 87396) | Hot spring microbial communities from Yellowstone National Park - Yellowstone National Park OP-RAMG-02 (version 2) | ecosystem: Environmental > Aquatic > Thermal springs > Hot (42-90C) ...
GAGTCTTCTTAAAGAAAATTTAGACAGAATAGCCGAGACGCGCCGGGTTGAACTTGAACAAATTAACAAAGCCGGCGGCGCTTTGGACATTTTAACTGCTGAACCCCGCCTTGAAAAAGAAAATTATGAGCAATATAAAGAAGGATTTATTAATAAGATAGTAAAAAGAGAAGGAGACATAAGTGATTCTACTAGGTTTGAGGATAGTTTTTTAAATCGCATACCAAATTCGCGTGAAAAAGAATTTTGGAAGGTAATTTTTAGTAATCAAGAAGGATCTCCCGAAGATTTGTCCAAAAAAATTAAAGAGGTTTTAGGTATATTAAAAGAAAGAGGACGAGGCAAAGCAATCGAAGCTCTTGAAAATTTGACATACAGACATGGGGGAGTTACGAAGTTCCCGGCAGGAGATTTTCGATTGCCGGAAAGTTTAAACAATTTTTTAGAAGCATTTGATCGAAGCCGAAGAGCAGGAGAGACATTAGAAGCGGCAATAAGACTCTTTGCAGAAGAAAAATTAACGAAAATTGTTGACATTATAGAAAAAGAGTTTGCCAGCGAAGAAGAACGAAGAGAGGCCTTGGAATTTGTTAAAAAGAGATATTTTGGGAAGGAGGAGCCAAGGTTAGATTTCTATTCTAATCGTGTATTTGAAATCCCATTTTTGCCAAAAGAAAAAGGTGAAAAAAGCAAAGAAATACCTCAATGGATAATCAGCGTGGCAAAGGAAGTAAGCGAATTTAATATCTTTAAAAAGATTGTTTCCTACGGCACTTACGATGAGGGTCTTGAATTAATGATACTTTTAAATCAATATTTGAGACATAAATTAGGAGAAAACACTCCTTGTTTAACATCTGTCGAGGAATTTTTTTCTTCAAAAGGCGAGACAAAAGTAGCCACGGTAAAACTACAACTAAATAAGAGTGATCGCGGTTTTATTCTAGATAGAAATTTGTTCATTAAAGCGTTTTCGGTTATAGACATGGTTAATAAAACAGGCGGAGGTTTTTACAAATTTGAGCCTCTGCGAGAGTTATTTCTAACATTGAAAAGAAAGAGTAAAGAGCCTCTGCCTCTGGTTCCGAATCAGTTTGGAAATTATTATCTCACATTGGACCGAGCAGAAGATAGAAAATTGCAAGACAATTGGCAAGAACAGATTGTCAAAGAAAGAGAAAGAAAAAGACCGACAACTCGCGAGGAAGTAATGGAACAAATTCAAAAAGAAGGGAGATATACAATCTCTACCCTTTCAGAAGCTATCAAAATAATAGAACTTCTAAGAGAAGACTATTTTAGACAATTAGCGACTATGGAGGCGGAAAAGGCGGCGGCGGAAGCGACAATGAAGACAATGGAAGAAAAAATAGCGTCTTTAGAGGGTCAATTAGAAAATTTACGGCAAGAAAATAAATATTTAAGAAGAGTACTTGAAGGAATCCAAGCAAGTAAGGAAAAATTAGAAGGAGAGAACAAACAACTTAATAAATTAAATGAGGCGCTACAAATAATAAGATGGACATTAAGAAATTTATCTGGAGAAACTAGAAAGAGAGTAGGGCTTATAGAACCAGGCGGCTTGTTGGGTGGTAAGGCGGAAGCAAAAAAATTAAGAGAAGAGCTAGAAAACACTTTAAAAGTTATCGAAGCACTTGAGAAAAATGTAATAGAAAAATTATTAAAATAAAACTCGCCTTTTAGGCGGGTTTTATATTTTTTTCTCTCTAATTTTATCTTCCTTTATTAATGGCAGGGGCGGAAGGAATCGAACCTCCGTCTGCGGTTTTGGAGACCGCTATTCTACCATTAAACTACGCCCCCAAGAAAATAAATGTTAAATCTTAATTTGAATAAGATTCTCAAAAATTTCTTTTAAAATTTTCCAATTCTCTTCTTCCTGGTTCAAAATCCAAAACAGAAAAACCAACCAATAGTTTTATTTCGTTTCCTTAAAAAGGTAGAAACCGGAGCATTTATACAGATATAGCGTTCTTCGTTTCCAAAATTCTCTAATGTTCTTCGCGCCGCACTTAAAGTTCATTATTATTAAGGCACGCAACATTCATAAATATTTGACAATAAGCATTAAACTATTAAAATTAAAATCCATGGGTATAAATGTGTTAAATAAATTTGCTACTGCTGTGCTAGCGTTTGAATTTGCGTGCGGCGTGCCGCAGCAAATCACGCGTATCCAATATCTTTCAGCCGCAACCGATGCAAAAAAGAGCGTGCGCAGAAGTCGGACATTTTAAAAGCCCATGCAAATAATTTAAATTTTCATTATGGAAAAAGATGAATCAGGGCAAAAATCTTTTACAACAGTTGAACCTATAAAAATCGCAGAACTCCATAGACATCATGATACATCGCATACTCCGGAAAGTATTCTTCGCGTATCGCAAGCTCTTGATATAGAACCATTTAAAAGCATGAATATAGGAGAAATACGCCGCATGGTGCAATCTCCAAAAGGTGTTGATTTTAATACATGGTATGAGTATCTGAAAAAAGTGCGGCTGGCATACATATCGCCTAAAGCCGTTGCAGAATTGACACGCGATGTGATTTTGGATGCCGCAGAAGAAGGCATTGATCTTTTGGAATTGCGCGTGAGTTTATTATCAACCGTGGACGCGATTCTTGCTCATCAAACAGGGAGAAATTTTTGGGAAGTAGCAAGGGAAACAATAGAAAATATTATACAAATCATAGAAGAAACGCGGAGCAGAATTCAGACAGACTTGATTATGAGTATTACATGCGCGAATAAAAATCTTCCGCAGATCGATGATTACGGTAAACTGCTTCTTGATTACGCGCAGTATATTATAGGCATCGATCTTACAAATGAAAGAGATAATCCGCCGTCCAGATACAGAGAAGTAATCGAACATTTGCGCGGAGCGATTAAATTTTTAACAGTGCATTGCATGGAAACGCAAGGGCCTGAACGGGGATGGGATGTTCTCACGCTGAATCCTGATAGAATAGGACACGGCATCCGCGCCATAGAAGATTGCGCCTTAATGGATGCGATAAAAGAACATCATATTCCTTTAGAAATATGTCCATTAAGCAATATGATGACAGGAGTCGCAACGCCAAAAACCCATCCTTTTAAAACTTTTGACGATGCGGGATTGACGCTTGCAATATGCGCGGATGGTCTTAATGACGGAACAACCCTTGCGGATAATTATAGATTTGTGCAGGAAACATTCGGTTATTCCAATGAGGACATGGATCGTTTCAAAAGAAACGCGTGGGAACATGCTTTTAGAAATAAAAATAATCGGCAATAAAGAACATTATATGTCTCAGCAATAAATGTTATTTGGAAAAAGTTTATTGATTTGCTAGAATACGGAAAGAAAATCTTAAAATATGCATCAGCCATTTCCATTCAAAGACCTTTTTATGTCAAAAGTCAATATGACCAGAGGAATGGTTAATTGTCATGCCCATCTTGATCGCGCGTACACTCTGACGGAAGACATTTGGCAGCAGGCAGAAGCGCTTATGGAGGAAAAATGGATTTTGATGCGCGATATCAAAAAAAAGCATACGCCGGAAAAACTGGAAGCGCGGATATCTTCCGCCGTTGATTCATTCATGCAACAGGGAATTATCGCGTGCAGAACGCATATTGACGCGGACAGTATTGTGAATATGATGGCAGTTGAAGCCGCCGCAAAGGTGCGTGAAAAATACAAAGGAAAATTCATCCTTCAATTGGTTGCGCATCCGCTTGAAGGATTTTTGAATGAAGACGCAACGGATTTTGACAAAAACAAAATTGATTTATTTGAGCGCGCGTGCGCGATTTGCGATGTTGTGGGCGGTTTGCCTTCGCGCGATCGGAAATACGGGGACGGAGGCAGGCGCCACGCGGATATTCTTTTTTCAATAGCAAAAAATCTCAATAAAGATATAGATGTGCATATTGATCAAGAAAACAATCCGCTTGAAAAAGATACTGAATGGTTTCTGGATAAAGCCGCCGAAAATCATATGCAAGGACGCATAACGCTTCTTCACGCGATTTCAGTCGCATGTCAGCCTGAAGAAGACCGTCGTCGCATCTATAAAAAAATGCTTGATTTGGGCGCAAATGTCACAGTTTGCCCAAGAGCCGCGATCGGAATGAAACAATATAAAGATAAGCTCGCCCCGGTTCATAATTCAATCGCTCCGGTTGATGAATTGCTCGAAGCGGGGATAAATGTATCAATTGGAACAGATAATATAAGCGATATTTTTATACCCAATTCAAATGGCGATTTATTCGATGAAATAAATCTCCTTGCTGACGGCGTACGGATTTACAACATAAAAACTCTCGTAAAAATCGCGACAGAAAATGGCTATAAAACATTAAAAATATGAAAAAACACACTCAAAAAAAGCCGATATTAAGGAAACTTTGGTATAAATCATCGGCGGTAAAAATCGATCCGATTGTTGAAGAATACAATGCCGGCGATGATATTATTTATGACCAGGAATTAATTCCATACGATGTTAAAGGTTCGCTCGCGTATGGAAAAATGCTGCATCGCCACGGGATAATCACGGATGATGAATTAAAAAATCTTGAGAAAGGAATGGCCGAAATCATGAAATTGTACAAAGAAGGCAAATTTGTCATTAAGCTTGAAGACGAAGATTGTCATACAAAAATCGAAAATTTTCTTGTTGAAAATTATGGAGAAATCGGAAAAAAAATCCATACGGCGCGTTCCCGCAACGATCAGATTTTGGTTGTGATGCGTCTTTTTATGAAAGAAAAATTGACAGAGATTCGCCGCCTCGCGCTGAAGCTTGCGTTGGATCTTGTCAATGCCGCGAAAAAATACGAATTTATGCCGATGCCGGGATATACGCATATGCAGAAAGCAATGCCGACATCCGTTGGAACATGGTATGCCGCGTTTGCGGAAAGTCTGCTTGATGACATAAAAATTCTGTCAGCGATTTTGGATGAATTGATTGACCAAAATCCGCTCGGGAGCGGGGCAGGATATGGTTCTCCGTTTGATTTTGACCGCGATAAATTAAGCCGCGATCTCGGAATGAAACGCACGCAAAATAATGTTATTTACTGCCATAATTCACGCGGGAAGATAGAAGGAATGGCGCTTGAAGCATGTGTGCAAATTATGCTTACATTGAATAAACTTGCGTGCGATTTTCTTTTTTTCACAACTCAGGAATTTAATTTTTTTCATGTTCCGGACAGCATCGCTACCGGTTCATCAATCATGCCGCAAAAGAAAAATCTTTATGTCTGCGAGCTGGTGCGCGGCCGCACCGCGACAGTTATAGCATGCAGGAATGAGCTTACAATGAATATTTTGAACAAGGTTTCAGGTTATCACAGGGACGGACAGGAAATGAAGCGGCCTCTGTTTTTGGGCTTGCGCTACACAAAAATGTCGCTTGAGGTAATGTCTGTTGTTGTAAAAAATCTTGTCCCGAACGAAGAACAGCTTTTTTCCAACATGACTCCCGAACTCTTCGCCGCCCACAAAGCATTTGAGCTCGTCAAAAAAGGCATCTCGTTCAGGGATGCGTATCGTGAAATCGGATCGCATCTTAAAAATCTTACAATCAACAAAAAAGATATTGTATCTATGCTTAAAGAGTCCAAACATCAGGGCGGAGTCGGCAATCTTGGACTCGATAAGCTGAAAAAAGAAATCCAAAAATGGGGACAGTTCTAAAGTATCATCTCCAATCCCATTGACATAATCAATATTTTATATTAAAATTTCAGCCAACGCATAACACACAACGCGTGTTGTCTCGCGCCAACGCGTAACAAAAATAACAACTGCAAATGGAAACGAAGAGAGAAATTATAGATGAGGAAAGATTGCATACGCCCGCATTTCTTGAAATATCCGAAACAAATGCGCATGGCAAGCCGGGTAGACGTATTGTTTATATTCTGAAAACAACTGGTTGCGCAAAGGCGATTTCAGGAGATGTTTACACAATATTACGCGCTTTCGGTGAAAAAGCATCAGAAAATATCACAGAAAAAGATCTTATAACGCAAGCGGATGAATTATTTGCGCTTCCGGAAATACATGAAATTATTGAACTGGATATATCAGCAATTGGTTTATCTTTTGACGATAAAGAATTGTCAGAGAAGATAATGGAATACATTCTAAAACGGGCGGCGGAAATTCCAAATATTATAAAAGTATCAGTCGGGACAAATACAAGGAATATAAAAAAAAATAAACTTGAAAAAACGAGAAATCTTTTAAGAAAAGATCAGGAATTTGAAATAGCCGTAAACTATGAAACGCAGGATGATAATATAAGAGAAGGAATTTTCAATAGCAAAACTTTAAGACACAATCTGGACAGATGCATAAACATATGCCATGACACAGGTGTTGCTTTTAAAGGCATTGTTTTGATTAAACCGCCTCCATTGAATGAAGAAGAAGCCATTGAAGAAGCGGTTGAGGCCGCGATGTATATTTTTAAAAAATGCAAGAGATATCAAGTGCAAGGTAAAGTATCATTTCGACCGCTTTTTATAACGGGGCAGATATTAAATAGTTTATTCAAAGATAAAAAATTTACGCCGCCAAATCTTTGGACAGTGGTTGAAGTTATACAGAGAACGGTGATGGCAAAAGAGCAGGAAAATCTCCCGGGCACGATTCATTGCGCTTTTAATGACGAAAATATCGGAGAAAAATCACCGGATAGCTGTCCGGAATGCAAAGATAAAATTATAAGCGCCATAAGAAGATTCAACGCGTCTCAATGTTTAGAAGAATTTGAAGGATTGGATTGTTCATGCAGAGGTATAGACCGCATATCAAAAACAATTACTGCTGATGTATCGGATGTGATAAAAGGCAAAGACGCACCACAATCGCACAAGCCACTCACGGACGAAGAATATCAATTATTATTGTTTGGATATATCAATCTTGAAAATGTTTTTTGGCATGCGCGATCCAGAGGAGATATACCGATATACGCATATTATTCTATCATCGAGAAAACTATATCAGATTTGATGTCTTTGAGAGAAAAAATGACAGTTAAATTTATGACTGAATTAAAACGACTGGCGGCGGCGAGATCAAGGGGGGATTTTAATTACAGTGATTATAAATCTTTGATTAGATTGATGAGAAATGAAATAGACAGACAGAAAAAAATGATAATGGATATATAAAAACAGGTTTTTTTAAGCCAAAAAACAGTGTATAATAATATGAAAAATAACAATTTACAGCGATGAAAAATATAAAAATACAACTGACGCGCGCAAAAAACGCGAAGAGTCGCGGTGCGCAGATTCATATATATACTGACGGAAGCTGTATAGGGAATCCAGGGCCGGGAGGATGGGCTGTGATTATATTAAATGGCGCCGAGCAAATTATATTGAAAGGACGCAATCCGGAAACAACAAACAACAGAATGGAAATGACCGCTATCATTGAAGCGTTAAAATGGATGACAAAAAATTCCGTTGAACGCGCTGAGATTTTTTCCGATTCAAACTTGTTGATCCAGTCTTTAACGAAAAACTGGAAAAGAAAAAAGAATAAAGATTTATGGAGCGAATTGGATAAATATTTAAAAGGCAAAGTAATACAATGGACGTGGGTGAAAGGTCACGCAGATGATAAATATAATAAAAAAGCCGATAAAATCGCGTTTACAGAATCAATCAAGGCAAAAAAGATGCCGCAGCAGACAGAAGAAATAAAAAATATTCAGCAAAAATTATTTTAAGAGAGCATCCAGCTTATTCTTGAGATTTTCTTTTGACTGAAATCCTATCATGGTATCAACTGCTTCTCCATTTTTAAAGAAAATCAAGGTTGGTATGCTTTGAACGCCGAATTGCATGCTTGTTTGAGGATTTTCATCAACATCAAGTTTGCCGATTTTGATTTTGCCGGCATATTCATCAGCAAGTTCATCAATGATAGGAGCCATCATCCTGCATGGACCGCACCAAGTCGCGAAAAAATCAACAAGAACGGGTATATTTGATTTTATGACATTTTCATTAAAATCATTATCTGTGAAATGGATTGCTGGCATAATATTAAGGTTAAAAATATGTAAATTTATTTTAAATGATTAAAGAAAATCACGCAATATCTTATTGGTTTAAAATTTTGGATTTTTGACAGATGTATTCAAAATTGCGGGCGAATATATTTGGCAGAATGGTTGGAGCCAGACCTATAAACGATTTTCTAAGGATGCGCAGAAAAGGAAGTTTCCGTACAGCCATTTTATATATTGATCTCCGCATTTCTTTCTTGTCTTTATACATCGGGTCCAGCGCAAAATCAAGGAGAATAAGCGCCTGGTTTATTTCAAGAACTTTATGGCCGATTTTTTCTTCCGGATTGCCGTGCTCCATAATAATTTTGAAAAACAATGTGTCATTTATTTTTTTGATGTCGCCGTCATAAGAGCCTGTAGTGCAACTTACAAGATTTTTTGATGGCAACGCAAGTATAAGAGAAAATCTAAAAATATCTTTTTTTCCGTTTAAAACTGAAATTCCGACAAAAATATGATCACTATCGCATTCTTGCATAAGCGGTTCAAGGCTTTGTTTCATAACATCATCTTTTAAAACAGCATCCATTATCTTTTGCGCCAGATCTTTATCAATTTTCTTTATATCTTTGAGTTTTATGGCCTTTCCGTTTTCCATCAATTTTGCCAGCTTAACAATCGTGTTTGCGTCAAAATCAACAAGCAGATTCCGGAGTTCAGTTAAAAGCTTTTCATAATATTCGCTTAAAGCGCCTTCAACTTTTTCCATGAACAATTCATAATCATTTTCAAGCTTGGAAAAAATAACAGTCACTCCACTCTCAAGAACCGCTTTGAATGTATATTCATCTTCATCAAATTCATGCGTTTGAAGAAATGGAAAAGGTATCAAAAAAGCATCGTTTAATTCAGGAACAACAACAATTCCGCCGGTATATACTCTAAATTGCGCTTGACCTTTGCTGATTATCTTTTGTGCAGGATTGAAACGTTCAAAAAATCCATCAAATACAGATATTAATTCGCCCTGTTTTAAAAACAGCGCGCCGATAATAAATTCATTCCGCAGTTTAAAAAAATCGCGCAGAAATTGATCAAACAAAGTGCCGGCATTGCTTAATGTATAAAAATCTTTGGTGAAGGTGTTGAAAGAAAGACTTTCATCACGCAAATTAAGCTCTTTTATATCGGCAAAACTGATCATTTCGCCTTTGTCGTTTGCGCCCTTGCCCTTTAAGCGAATGCCCTTGTCGTATAAAACAGCTTCGCCTTCTTTTTCAATAAAGATTTTATGGAACAGATTTGATTTTTGATATCTAAGACTGTAAGAAATCGACATAAAAGGAAAATTAACTAAATTAAAGCTTTGCCAAAAAGTTCATGAATCCAGAAGATATGCAAGACTGAACAATCATAGTTTAGAGGAAAACATAAGATTTGTAAAGAGATTTATAAAAAGGGACGCTTTTTTAACGCGTCCCTTTGCACAATTGGTTCCATCATAATTTATTATTGGCCAATTTATACGCGGTTTTTTGCTGTAAAGAATAATGTTCTATAAATGACGCCGAAGCCTGCTGGTTAAAACCATTGGAATCAAAACTCGAAAGCGCCGAATTCAAAAGCGAATACTTTGAGTCAATGGAAATAACATGAACTTGTCCTTTAAAAATCATGCATTTGACTTTGCCGCTTACTTTTTTATTATGATTATCGATAAACCTGTTTAAATCAGCCATTAAAGGCTCATACCATTTTGCGCTGTAGCACAAATCCGCCCATTTATTGTCGACTAGCTTTTTGAATTCAAGCTCTTCTTTTGTGGAAACAACTTTTTCCAATTCTTTATGCGCTTTTATTATGATTTCAGCGGCAGGCTGCTCATAAATCCCTCTTATTTTCAGACCGATGATTCTGTCTTCCGTAAAATAAAGAGTGCCTACGCTGTGCACGGCGCCAAGATTCGTTATCGCCTTAATCATATTAACCAAATCAAGTTCGTGTCCGTTGAGTTTTATGGGAAGACCTTCTTCAAATTCAATTGTGATGATTGAAGGTTTGGAGAAAGCTTTTTCCGGTAGTTCATTTTTGATGAGAATTTTTTTCAAATCCGGAACAGCTTTAATATCCTCGATGTCTCCGCCTTCCGCGGATATCCCCCATAAATTCTGATCGTACGAATAAAGTTTGCTGTGGTCTTTCAACGGAATATTATGTTTTTTGGCATACGCAATCTGTTCGTTTCTCGTCAAAGACCATTCCCTGACAGGCGCAAGAATTTTTATCGAAGAATCAAGAGTTGTGATATAAGTGTCGAATCTGACTTGATCGTTCCCTTTGCCCGTGGCGCCGTGCGCGATTACGGAAATTTTTTCTTTTTTCGCGACTTCAACGGCTTTTTTGGAGATCAAAGCTCTCCCGAGAGGACAAAACAAATGATATCCGCCTTCATAATCCGCGTTCGCTTTTATAGCTTTCGCGATGTAAAATTCCGCGAATTCTTTCTGGGCGTTTAATACAATCGCTTTTTTTACACCGAGTTTTAAGGCTTTGGATTTTATTTCGTCAAAATTCTCATCCGCTTGTCCGATATCAAGCGTTAGTGTATAAAGCTCTGCGCCGTATTTTTCCTGAATCCATTTGATCATTGTTGAAGTATCAAGACCGCCGGAATACAAAAGCAAAACTTTTTTAAAAGGGCCTTTGGCTTCGTAATTCGTGATTTTGTGATATATGGGTTTCATTGTTGTTGGGTTAAAAATTTTAATAGTGCTTTCGCTATATAAAGTTTTGCTGACGATTGGGTAAAAACCATGGATGCGGGGCCGTCTATAACGTCCGATGTTATTTCTTCAATATCGCATCCAAACATCAGGGAATTCGCCGTATTGCATCTATTATGTTCGATTACATGCAATATATCATGTTTTGATAAGTCCGTTATTTTAGTTAAATGTTTAGTCATATTTTATTGGTTAGATTCGGGGTGTAGATTCGGGACGTTTTCTTTAAAAAAAAGAATCGTCCTCTCCTTAAGTACAAAAAAAGGCCTCGCCTGTGCGAAGCCTTCTAAATTCACGTCTATGAAACAATCACCGACGGAATCGGTTTGGCTTCGCAAAGTTTGTGCAACGTAAATTTAGAAGAAATATTTTCATAGCCTTTCCATTAAAGTATAAATTCTTTAAAATGTCAATATATAAAAAATTGCGCTGAGAGATTCAAATTGCTAATGTTAATATATGAAGATAAAAATCACGCCACTTGTCTTTACATGGGTTTCAGTTTTAACAATAATGGCGGTTTTGACGGCCGTAGTGATTTTAAGTATTTCAAGCGGAAACAGATACGGCATAGAAACCGTCACAGAAAGCGTTATTGTTGAAACAGGCTCAAAAGAATTGATATCAGATGTCAAAAAAACCGATTTTGCCTTCACTGCGCTTGGCATTAAATGGAGTACAAACGAAGATATAAACTTATATCTTAAAGCGCGTGAAAAAAACAAATGGACGCCTTGGATGCAAGTCGGTCGAGAACAGGATGATAAATATGAAGATGAAGGAAATAGCGGATTTATAACGACAAATTTTGCAGACGCTTTTCAATATAAAATAGAACGCAAAAAAGACAGTAAACAGTCTATTGCCATAAATATCGCAATTACATACATCAACGCAAAAAATCAATCGCCAAAAAGCAGACCATACGCGGAATTGGCATACGCGGACGGAAAACTGCGTATCATATCACGCGCGGAATGGGGAGCGGATGAAAGCATAAGAGTGTGGGACCCGTCGCGTCCCAAACCGGATATAAAACCCATTGACAGCGATTACGCGGATAAATTTTCAGATGAGCTTAAAATCGTAAGAAAAATAACAACAAATTCCGCTGGAGAGGAATTAACATGGCCGCTTGAATATCCGGAAAAAGTCACAAAATTTATAATCCATCATACGGATTCAGTGAAAGATCTTGATAATCCGATGCAAGCAGTAAGAAATATTTATTTATGGCACGCAATCGGCAGGGGTTGGGGAGACATCGGATATAATTATTTAATTGATCCAAATGGGAATATTTATGAAGGGCGGTATGGGGGAGAAGGGGTTGTTGGAGCGCATGCCGGCAAAGCAAACACCGGTTCAATCGGAATAGCGATAATGGGAGATTATGAAAATAACGATGTGCCGGAAGCCGCCATTAATTCCCTTGCAAAACTAATAGCGGAAAAAAGCGCAATTCATGGAATTGACCCCGCGGGATATTCAGAATTTAGAGGCAAGTTGCTGCCGAATGTGATAGGTCATCGAGATGTGATGGCAACAACATGTCCGGGGAAATATTTATACGCAAAACTCGATATAGTAAGAAAACTTGCGAAACAAAAACCAGAAACCACATTCGAGAGAACATTTTTCAGAATACAAAAAAATCAGGGATATGATTACGAAGATTTGTCAGGGATCTATTACATAAATATCGATCCCGGCAAAACAAAACAAATTACAATAAAAATAAAAAATACAGGAACCGTGTTATGGCAGTCCGGAACACAATTGGTTATCAGCGGAGTCAGCGCGTTTGGTGATAAATTGGATATAAAAACGGATAAAATTTCTGCGCCGGTACAGCCGGGACAAATCGCAATTTTCAATATAACAATCTCGTCAAAATATAAAGAAGGATTGATAAATCTGGATATTGCCCCGATGATTAACGGCAAAATAAAGCTTGAAAAATACATAGAGATTCCAATCAATATCACGCCGCCTATTTATTCATATGAAGTTGTTGGCTCTAATTTACCGTCGGGCGTTGTAAAATCAGGAACAATTTTAAAAGGATGGATTGATTTAAAAAATACGGGAAACGCGCCGTGGTATAAAACAGGCGAAAATACGGTTCATCTCGGCACTGAAAATCCGCGAGATAGATTAAGCTTGTTTACGCAGACAAAGTCAGCCCGCATCGGGTTTCTTGAACAAAATCAGGTTAATCCGGGAGAAATCGGAAGATTTATCTTAGATCTTCGCGCGCCGCAAGATGCGGATGAATATATTGAATATTTTGCTCCAGTTGTTGAGGGCGTAAGATGGATGGAAAATAAAAATCTCAATTTTAAGGTGTTTGTCTATAATTATCCTTATAATTACAAAATTTACGGCATCAGTTCGCCGAACAATTTTATGCTCGGCGAAACAAAAACAGTTTGGATAAAATTGCGCAACACGGGAAGCGTTACATGGGAGAAAATGGGAGCAAATCAGCTCACAATCTCACCGCTGGCTTCGCAATTTAAGATGCAAAATTACGGATTAGTTGAAAATACTGTTGCGCCCGGGGATATCGGTACAATTGAATTAACGCTTACTGCTCCAAAAAAAACCGGTGAATATAATTTCAGATTCAAGGCAAGGATAGGTGGAACACTTTTAACGCGGATACCGCTTTCAGTTTCAGGTTCAGTCCAGGCCCCGCAGCAAATATCTGAAATTAACACGCAACAATCAGCGCAAAAACAAATACGTGTTCTCATCGGATTCAGCGGCAACCCAATTATTACGGCTAATAAAGATTTTAAATTAACATCAAACGGGCAAGCAATGCGAATATTCAAAGCCGGCGAGGAGGTCTCAGTTGAATTCAAAAACTTCAGATATTACATTGCGTCAAAAGATTATTCAGCCGCGCTTAACACGCCGCCGAAATTTGAACCAATCGAAGAAGCAATTCTTGAAATTAAAAATTACGAAAACAGGCCAAGTTGGAATACGAATATAAACGATAATAGATTTCGGGGAAGTCTTGAAATCATATATTACAAAAATGCCTTGCGCGTCATCAATGAACTAACCATAGAAGATTATCTTAAAGGATTGGCCGAAAATACGAATTTCGATCCATATGAAAAAATAAAAGCCATAATTATTGCGGCGCGAACATATGCTCTTTATTACACTGAAACAGCTCAAAAATTTCCCGGTGCGCCTTATGATTTGGACAACGATCCAGATTCAACTCAAAAATATCTTGGATATGGATATGAGATCCGCGCGCCGAACGCCGTAAAAGCTGTAAACGAAACAAAAGGGATGGTAATAACTTATAACGGCAATTTAATCAAAGCCGCATATTTTTCCTCAAGCGATGGCCGCACGCGTTCATATAAAGAAGTATGGGGTAGCGATGTCCCATATTTGCAGAGCGTCCCAGATCCATACTGCAAAAATCAGGTATTAAAAGGACACGGAGTTGGATTGAGTGGATGCGGCGCTACGGGTATGGCGCAAGCCGGCAAGAAAGCGGAAGAAATAATCAAATATTTTTATCAAGGAGTAGAATTGAAAAAAGCATATTGATATGCGTGAATATTTTTTCACGAATGAAAGCTAAATTAAATTCATCGCGGATATTATCAATTATTTTGTTATACTATTCTTGATGTACACTCTTGAAATCGACACAACTGGAAATCCGTGCAGAATCGCGCTGAAAAAAGCAGATCTCTTGATTTTCAAAAAAGAATGGCGGCCAAAACAAAACGAAGCGCGCACGGTGCATAAAATTCTGGCCGGTTTAATCAACAAATATCCTGATTTGCGCCCAAAAATCAGCAAAGTAAAGGTTAATAGAGGTCCCGGCTCATTTACAGGGACGCGCATAGGAGTCGCGGCCGCGAACGCAATCGCGTTTCTAATCGGCGCAAAGCAAGTCGCGCCGGTTTATAATAAAAAACCACACATCACAAAGCCGAAGAAAAAACACTTAAATTTTTAATCGCATAACGATTTATAACACGCGCAATCTTTATGAAAGGAAATTTATACATCGTCGCAACGCCAATCGGCAACCTTGAAGATATCACGCTACGCGCAATCCGAACACTTAAAGAAGCTGATTATATAGCCGCAGAAGACACCCGCCATTCAAAAATTCTGCTTGATAAATACGAAATAAAAACTCCACAAGTCAGTTTTCATTCTTATTCCAGCGAAAGAAAATTAGCGCAATTAATTGAATTATTAAATTCGGGGAAAAATCTCGCCCTCATTTCTGATGCTGGAACTCCTGGCATTTCCGATCCCGCTTACAAACTTATTCAGGAAGCGGGATCGGAAATGCCAGGA
>Ga0123519_10008913_pt1 | contig 15199 bp, 16 predicted proteins | sample YelNatPaOPRAMG02_FD_87396 | JGI IMG/M metagenome (GOLD analysis project Ga0123519, IMG submission 87396) | Hot spring microbial communities from Yellowstone National Park - Yellowstone National Park OP-RAMG-02 (version 2) | ecosystem: Environmental > Aquatic > Thermal springs > Hot (42-90C) ...
ATACAACACCTGAGTGCCAGTTACCAAGATGCGGGGATATCCAACCTAACCCATTGAAATCATTATATCTTTTATGTATTTGTGCCAGATTGGTGCCAGGTAGAAACGCGGGTATTTTGGCAACGGAAATCGCGGTTAGATTGTCAGGATCTTACTGGTTGTTCATCTTCATCTTACCCGCGTAGAAATCGAGGGTAATCTTCTTTATCTTCATATCATATGCAGACTTGTTCTTTATGATTCCCGCCTGAGCATAAGCCACGAGTGAGTCTATCAATCCCTTTGTATCCCCAAGCCCGATATTGTAATTCATTGTCTCGGTGGTCAGCCATTTCTTGGCAGCCTTCTCGCCCTTCGAATATGTCTCATAGTTATTCTTTGCCTCGATATACTCTTCGTACAACTTCTTTGTCTGGAGCTCTATACCCGAAATCAGAGCCTCTTCGAGATATTGATATTTCATAAACTGGGCATATGCCTGAATATCTTTACCATATTTTGCACCTATATCGAGACTCAATCGCGCCCCGAGCCCTATTGCAAATCCAAAGTAGTTGAAGTCGTCCCTTATCCAAGGATTGCTCTCATCGAAATCGAAGTTGGAGTGCGAAAACCTCAACCCACCCCCTACGAATATGTCCGGAAAGTATGCCCTCTTCTGAGCCTGTGAGAGATACTCGAGTGATTTCTTCAAATTTCTGATCGCCTTGACCTCATATCTATGGTCGATGGAAAGCTCCGTATATTCCTTAAGGTTTATATTCTCGATGTCCTTTATAGCAAGCTCCTTATCCCGTGTATCTATCTCATCATTTATACCACACAGAGTATTGATAGCAGATTTCGCCAGACTCAGTCCCTTTTTTGTCTCGGAAATTCTGAAATACAGTTCAGATGAATAGTAATCCAATTTATAGAGATCCTTCTCTGTCACATTCCCCTCTTCCCTATCGAGCAATTCCTTCAACTTCTTCCTTGCATCTATGAGCCTCTTCTCCCCTTCGCTCAAGACATTCAGGATGTCGTTGAATAGAATTATGCTGTAATATGCCTGTGAAATCTGAATGGCTATATCCAGCTCCTTTGCCTTCAAATTCGATTCGGATGCGAGGAGTCCACTGTTAGCTGCATCCTTCAAATTTCCGAGTTTACCAAATGTATATATCGGATAGAGAAAATCTATACTCGACTTTATCAGATATCCAAAGGTGCTATCGATACCCATATATCCAAAGTTCGAGGCATCAGTAACACGATTTACCTCTTTTTTATGATTTGCAACCGGTCCACCAGCCATAAAGTCAGCATTCATATATGGTAGATAGTATGCCGATGCAGCCTCGATATACTTACCTCTATAATATTCCGTGTCCTCTTTCAGGCTCTTGATCTCCTTATTGTTCCGTATCCCGAGACCTATCAATTCGTCGAGTGAATATTCTCTGGCAGAGGAAGAAAAAGACAAAAGCATAAGCAAGAGAGCAGTTAGAAGGCTCTTAAAACTCATTCTAAAGTAGAACAAGAGCAACCCTCCCTATCTATCTGCATTTTTTCATTGGTATCCGAACCCAACTCAGTGTCATAGACATCCGTGTGCTCGGTACCAGCATCCGAGAAGGGATCTGTCTTATATCCAACACACTTGCCCTTGCCATCACAGTAGTCGAAGGGCGTAGATTCATCTCCGTCGTTACACTTCGTTCCATTTACTACATTGGTCCAGTCATTTTGATCAGCGAGCACATTACAATATTTACACTCATTTGTTGGATCTACCAACAGGTCCTCTATACACTCCCCGTTTATAAAACAGTAGTTATTCTTTATAGGATATTGGCAGCCACCATTTCCATCACACAAATCGAGCGTACAATCTATATTGTCATTGCAGGAATACTCCTCACCTCTGCACTCCCCGAGCCCATCGCAATGATCATTCTTTGTACAATTGTTGCCATCGTCGCAGGAAAGAGATGAATCGTAGGGGGTCCATCCATAGAGATCCTTTGATGTATCGCAAGCCCTGCACCCGTTTGTATCCTCGCTCCCGTTCAATACACACATATGGTCTATAAGACAGTAATCCTTTTTCAGTATATGCAGACATCTGCCTGATTCATCCTGCTGGTCTGTAGTGCATACGAGATCATCATTCTTATTGTCGCTGAATTTATAGGGGTCTTTCTGCGGCAGACATATGCCACAGCCATCTTCTGATGTCTCGTATGTCTTATAACAGGTGTTCTCTATAAGACAATAGTTTTCTATGAGCGTGTGCTTACAGTCTCCATTTTCGATCGAATCTATCGTGCAAATCAGATTGTCATTGCAATCAATCTGTCCAAGCATCATCAGAGCCAGCATAAATTCGAACATTATAGATTCACCTCCGATTTGCCTTCTTGAGCTCTTCTTCGATAGTAATTATATATTCCTGAAGGGGTTTAGCCCCGATGACCACCCTGCCATTTATGAATACAGTTGGAACGCTCATTATCTGACACTTCGCACAGCTTTCCAGGTCTCTCGCAACTGATTGTCTGGTGGTATTGGAATCCAGACAGGAGGTGAATTTATTCAAATCGAGGTCGAGCTCCTTTGCATATTTTATATAGGCATCTCTATCGAGCTCTCCCGACATAAGTTTATCTGCATATTCGAAGAATCGATTCTGTTCACCGGCACAGACGGCTGCATAGGCAGCCTTGCAGGCCCTTGGGTGCATATCTGACCTTAACATAGAATTGCACTCCGTTCCCAGAGGAAAGTTCTTGAGCACAAATCTAATCTTATCTTTGTATCTACTCACCGCATCCTTTACAATGGGGTATGCCTTCCTGCAAAAGGGGCATTCAAAGTCAGTCACCTCGACCACGGTAACAGGGGCATTTTCCGGACCAAATGAGAATGAACCACTTATGTCTATATCCTTGATTACTATCTGCTTCCTCTCTTCTGTGGTCCTTCTCGATTTCTCTCTTTCTGATATAGTTATATTTCTCAAAACTATCGTACTTACCAATGCAAAAATAACGAATGTAATTACACTGATAGCAAACCCTCTATGTGCCCTCAATGGGCAGGCAATATTCAGTGTGAAGTAATCCTTGATATTGAAGATGGCAACTATCAAAAGAAGTAAGTTTACAATGTATAATCCGCAGCAGAGTACACAAAATGACTGGATAATGGCAAGGGATATATATAGCAAAATAACAGAATATACATTGCAGAAGACAAATATAAAAAGATTTGCGGTGCTCAACAAATTAGAGAGAGGGTGTCCCCTCAGTGAGAAGAATGCAACTATTATTATAAGTAGATATGTGAGAAATCCGAGGTGAGATATGGGGATGGAGAGTATCTCTGAATAATTCGATGAATTGACTTTATCACAATTCACCTTGTCCGAAATATTGCAAAAACTATCGAACGAAGGGTCTGCTATGACCTTCAGATGCAGATTGGTAAGCTCTGCTGCTATCACAACTCCAATAAGAGCAATTATAATAATGCTAACATACTGCCATCTTTTCATATACTCTCCAACCAATCTCACCAAGATATGGAGATTGCTGAGATTATATAGGATTTTTATATGCCTATGTCAAACCAAAACTATTATTTTTCGATATTCATAATTCCTTTCACTTCTATACGAGATTTCGACTGTGCACTAAAATGTCTCAATTGTCTTTGGCAAATTATCTGGAACTGTCAGCAATGAACTTCTATAAAAAGCGAGAGTATGGATGTAGTCTAAACAGGTGAGATCGACAACTACAGTCGGAACAACCGAATCCCATGACAGATTCGTATTTTTTACTGAGGATTCGGGCGATCCTGCACTCATATTCTTTTCCTGCACGAATAGTATATACACCTATTATCTCAGCAAAGGGATTCTCCAAAAGATAATCTATGTGCCAGTGTAATCGCTTGTGCCTTTTTAAATGGCGTAGCAGCCTTTTGATCAGACTATTTTGCGCAGAGCCAATATAGATGTAAAATCCCGGGGGAAAATGAGTTTTCATAAGAGAGCCCACCTCTATCCACACACCCTTCTCTACACGGACTAAGAGAAGATATACGCCAGATGAATATTCGAGATTCTGTACGCAGTTCCTAATATAATTCGGGATTTCTCTTTTTTGCGTTGTTGTGAAGGTTTTCATTCGATGGTGAGGTCATCGACGAGTATCGTTAGGGTCTGCTTATCTACCCTCACTTCTATGACAGATGGGAATCTGATGTTTGTAGAAAACGAGTAATATTTCCTTGCCTCTATTTCGAGATTCTTCTCCTTGATGAATAAGGCTGACGGCAAGAGAGCCTCCTTCTCTAACATATAATAATTCCCGCTCTGCCTCGATATGAATCTATAGTTTATTACGCCTCCCAACCTCTTGTATTCTACACTGTCGCATTCCTTGACTATATTGCATACCCTGCCCTTGAGTTTTTCCGAAGAGATAGGGAGTGGAATTATGAGGTCTGAATATTCTATCAAGTGAGAGATGGGTCTAACAAAGAGATTACCCTTTGATTTTATCGTCTGTGAAATGAGTTTTACATCCTTATATTTGAAAGATGATATAGAATCATCACAGATTATCTTGGCCTCGAAAGTATTATCGGCACGCTTTATCGTAAATTGTCCGTTGCAGCTCGTCTCGACGCCCTCCGCATCTTTGAGTGTAACTACCCCCTCGAAGACTACATAACCTATGGCAAACTTACTCCTTACCTCGGCGGATTCCTTTAGGATGAACCAGTGAGGGAGGATATAGCCACAGAGCAAGATAAATGATATCGATATACTAATTATTGCTGCCCTTTTCATTCAAGAACCTTTCGATCTCTTTGATTATATCAGAGTCATTTTCATAGGTTATTATCCTATTTACGAGCTCTTCAGCCCTCCGGATATTTATATCCTTGATTATATTCATAAAAATCGGAATATTTATCGGTGACATAGATAGATGTCTATAACCTATACCAAGCAATGTGACTATGTCCTCTTCCTCTGTTGCCATCTCTCCGCACACATAAATGGGTTTGTTCAGGGACTCTGCCTTTTTGAATATCATATTCAACACCCTGATAATAGATGGACTCAGTGAGGATGCAGAATCGAACAACTCGATATTGCCTCTATCTGCAGCCATCATAAACTGAATGAGGTCATTGGTCCCCAGACTGAAGAAGTCGATATGTTTTGCCACATCTTCCATAATGAAGATTATAGATGGTATCTCGAGCATTATTCCTATTTTGATATTGGGGTCGAATCTCTTATTCTCGGTCGTGAGTATCTGCTTTGCCTCCTCTATGAGCCTCTTCGTCTCGATTATCTCTTCCATCTTCGAAATCATAGGTATGAGTATTCTGACATTTCCTCTATGCGAAGCCCTGAGGATTGCCTTTATCTGCGAAAGAAACAGATTTTTGTTTTTGAGACAGAATCTTATTGCCCTGACCCCAAGCGCTGGGTTCTCCTCCTTTTGTTGAGATATAAAACCTGGCACCTTCTCCCCGCCGACATCGAGGGTTCTGATTGTAATCTCCTTGGGGTAGAACTTTTCGGCTATGTGGTCATACGACCTGAACTGCTCTTCTTCGGATGGTGTACGGGGTCTCTCAATGAAATAAAACTCCGTTCGTAAGAGCCCAATACCATCTGCACCAAGGGACTTGGCAGTATCTACCTCTTCTGGAAAATCGATGTTTGCCAATACCGAGACCCTTACTCCATCACTGGATACGAACCCGTTGTGTTCCTGTGTCTGCTGTGTGTCGAGAAGAGAGCAAAATGCAGTCCTCTTATCCGAATACTCTGCTATCTGTCTCTGATTTGGGTGAATTATTACGATTCCATTTATGCCATCGATTATGACATCCTCCATAGTACTGATATGTTGGGTGAGGTTGGGTATACCAACAACCGCCGGGATGTGCAATGAGCGGGCAACTATGGCTGCGTGACTATTCCTGCCACCCAATTCTGTAGCTACACCTATCATTTTCTGCTTCGAATAGTAATAGAGCTCTGTGGGTGTAATATCGTGTGAAATGAGAATGAAGTCCTCTGAGAGCAATGAGATATCTTTTATCTTTCCGGATAATATCCTGAGGAGTAGAAATTCGATAGATTTGATGTCCAAACTCCTCGCATTGAGCAAAGCCTTCTCTTTGGAACTCAATGACCTGGAATATTTGTCGAGCGACTTGACGACAGCCATTTCGCTACTTGCCAATTCTGTAGAGATTATATTGAATACATCCTCTGTAAATCTCAAATCGGATAGAATCATCTTCTGCGCATTGATATGAGGACCGATCTTCCTGAGCTCTTTCTGCGTCATACCATCTAACAATCGATCCGTTTGCTCTGTTATGAGTCTGATGGCTGATATAAATCGCTCTTTCTCTGACTCGACCTCTTCTGCTGATATTCCCTTCTTTGGCACATCTCGAAAAGAACGGGATATTACTACTGCCCTGCCTATAGCAATCCCTGCTGAGACCTTTATCCCTTTTATTGTCCTGCTGTACGCACTCATTCGGGTTCACCGAACCTGTTATCGATGAGATTCTCTATATCTCTGAGTGCCTGCGCGGCATCGTCTCCCTCTATAATGATCTCTATCTCCGCCCCAAAGGGAGCCGACAGCATAAGTATTCCCATAATGGACTTACAGTTGGCTGTCTCTTCGTTGTACTGAATCTGGATATCAGATTTGAATCTGTTGGCGGTATTTACCAGAGCTGCCGCCGCCCTCGCATGCAGACCGAGTTGATTCTTGAGCGTCAGTATCTTTCTAATCTTCTTACTGTCTCCGCCAGGCTTTGGAGAATCTTCGCTTTCCTTCATCTTACACACTCCTTTATAAAAATTACTCCCTGTTCTGATTCATCGGGTTCTCGGCAAAATATATCTTCTTCCTCCCATATTCCACGATGAACTTCGCAAGTTCGTGGACATTATTCACCTCGTTGCGCACTGTTACCAGTTTCAGTATCATTGCCAGAGTAAACCCAGCCACCACCTCTATCCTCTTACTGTTCATCAGAGAAATGGCAACATTGAATGGTGTACCACCGAATATATCGGTCAGAATGAGTACACCATCTCCCTCGTCCAGATCATCTATCAGTTTTATGATCCTCTCTCTCATTACCCCAATCGACTCATTCCCGTTCAAATTGGCAGACTTGATCCCTCTCATTTCACCATATATGAATTCTGCGGTCCTTATCATCTCTTCTCCGAGTCTGCCGTGCGACGCAATCAAAATTCCAATCATAGTATCACCTGCTTATATCTCTGTGATAAATGCTGACCATTGCCTCTTGGAGAGGTTGCAGCCGTTCTTTGAGCTTCTCTGCAATCACTACGGACCTATGCCTCCCACCTGTACAACCGATCGAGATATTTAGTATAGATCTCTTCTCGGACAAGTAAAGTGGGAACATCGTCGTGAGTATCTCGAATATCCTGTCGAGCAACTGAACACTGACAGGACTGTTCATCACATATTTCTGGATCTCACCATTCAAGCCATTCAAATCCCTTAGAGAAGGGACGAAGAATGGATTTGGCAGAAACCTCACATCAAAGACGAAGTCCGTCTGAAGGGGTATTCCATATTTGAATCCAAAGGAGATTATATTGACATCTACCCTGTTGGTTTGAGATCTGTTGGCGATAAAATTCTCTATCTCGGCTCTGAGCCTATGAACATTCATATTCGTAGTATCAATGATCTTGGTGGCGTTGTCCCTTATATTCTTCAGGAGTATCTTCTCCTCCCTGATACCCTTCAGGATGTCCGCCTTTGAAAGGGGATGGTGTCTTCGCGTATCCTGATACCTGTTGATGATCGTGGATTCCTCGCACTCGAGAAAGATAATCTCGCTCTTGAATCCCTCTTTTGTAAGAGAGTCGAGAGTCTCTGGAAACTTCTGCAACAAAGATCCTTCTCTAATATCTATGACGAATGCAATTCTGGTGAACTCCACTCCTCCAAGGGATATCATCTCCAGAAATTTCGAGATGAGCACCGTTGGGAAGTTGTCCATACAGAAATAACCATTGTCCTCAAGTGTCTTGAGCGCCGTAGATTTACCAGAACCGGAAAGGCCTGATACGAATATAAGACTCTCGAGGTTCAATCCTTCTCCTCCTTTATCCGCTCGATATTGCCCATCCTCGCAATGATTTCGAGTATATTCTTCTGAAATGCCCTTGCCGAATGGAAACCCTTCAGTTTCAAGAGTTGATTTCTCGCTGCTACCTCTACTATGGTTGCAATATTCCTGTTGGACCTAACGGGTAGAACGATATACGGCACATTGATACCAAGTATATTCATTGTTCGGTCCTCAATGCCGAGTCGGTCGTACTGTCTGTCGTTCTCCCAGTCCACGAGTTCTATTATGAGTTCTATCTTCTTGTTGTCTCTGATGGTGGATATACCAAACAGGTCCTTTACATTGATGATGCCGAGTCCACGAATCTCCATATGATACTTTATTACATCGGAGCCATAACCAATGAGGGTATTGTCACTCCTCTTCGTGATTATTATCATATCGTCGCAGACCAGTCTGTGGCCTCGTGTAATGAGTTCGAGGGCACATTCACTCTTGCCTATACCGCTCTTGCCTCTCAATATTACACCGAGCCCGTGGACATCCATAAGTACGCCGTGCATATTCATATAAGGGCGCTTCAAGACCTCGATAGACTCTGTAAGTCTCTTGTAGAATACAGGTATCTCGAGATTGGTATAGAGAACGGGGATATTCCCGGCCTCGAACTTTATGCAACTCGACGGGTCTATTCTCGGGAGCTCAATCACTATTGCAGCGGGGTGTGCATCCTCCAATAATTTCTCTATCGTCGTCTGGATATCTATTGTGGAATCCTTCATAGCCAGCAGTACTATGGTATTGGGTCCAAGACTATACTCTTCCTTCCGCTCCGGTGTCTTCTCGAATATCACTATTTCGGGATTGTCTATCCTGACTCCAATGTCGAAGCTATAATTGGCAGGCAGACTCAAGCCGAGATATTCGCCCTTGAAAGAGATTATATCGGCAATCGTTATCTCCCGTCTCTCTTCTTTCAACTCTATGCTCCTTTTTGTGTCAGGACAGAGGCTACAATATCTCTTATCTTGTCTGTGTCATCTGCCATAGAAATCTGTTTATAGAGGTTGTCGTCTTTGAGCATTCTGACTATGCTGGCTACGAGTCTCAGATACTCTGTCTTGCTCTCCGATGGGCTGACTATACAGAAGACGAATCTAACAGGAAGACCATCCGGTGTAGTATACTGAATCTCCTCTTTTAGCACAAATACAAAAATAAAGTGGGATGTAATATCATCGATACGAATGTGAGGGAGAAGTACACCCTTTCCGATAGCCGTAGGAGAGAGATTCTCTCTCTCCCTCATTAGCAAGTAGATCTTTTCCTGATTGTAAGACATTGCATTGGAGACCTTTTCCGATATTCTTTTCAAAAGGTCATCTATCGAATCTGCCGAAATTTCCTTATAACAGAATATCTCCATCAACGGTTCTGCTGTTTCTCCTTATACTTGCGGATCTGTCTCTCTATCTTACTATAGGCGAGGTCGAACGATGAGTACATATCCTCGGATTTCTCGGATGCATTTATCGTAACTCCACCGGCGTTGATAGCCAGATCGGCAATGTGTGAAAACTTTTCTACCGAGAAGGTGACCCGCGCATCGACGGGTGGTTTCAGGAGTTTCTTGAGTTTGCTCATCTTTTCTTCTGCGTACTGTTTCAGTGCATCACTGTGTTCCATCTGTCTAAAGGTTACATTGACTTGCATATGTGCCTCCTTATGCCTTTGGCATATTTTTAACGGTCTTTCGTATATTATAGGGAGCAATCCCCATCTCATCCCTGTATTTCGCAACTGTTCTTCTGCTGATGGATATATTCTGACGGGAGAGTCTTCTCACTATCTCATCATCCTTCAGTGGATATTTGGGGTCTTCTTCCTCTACCATAGCCTTTATAGCCTTCTTGATGGCGTCATTCGAGATATTTTCACCATCAGTAGATAAAACAGGTCTCTTGATAAAATATTTCATCGGATAGACACCATAAGGTGTAAGTATGTACTTTGAGTTGAAGATCCTACTCACCGTCGAGACATTCAGACCCAGTTCAATCGCTATCTCCTTCTCCTGAAGTGGTTTCAGATAGCCCTCACCCTTTTCGAAGAATTCTATCTGCCTGTTCAGTATTACCTCCGCTACCTGCCTTATCCTCTTCTCCCTGTCATTTAGTGCATTGAGAAATATCTTTGCGAGTTTATAGTTGTTCCTTATGAACTTGCTGTTTGGGTCTCTCCCTCTCCTCCTCATCATTCCGAGGTAATCCTTGTTTATGAAAATCCGTGGTATCTGCTCCTTGAGGAGTCTTATCTTGAATTCTCCATTAGATTTGTAGATTTCGACATCCGGTATGGCATATTCTGGCTCAGAGTTGTTATAGGCAGCGCCTGGCCTGGGATTGAAATCGCTTATGATCTTCTCTATCTCCCTCACATCATCTTCGGATATATTCAACGCCTTCGAGATAGCGGCATACCTCTTCCTCTCGAGGTCTGGCAGATGTTGCTCGATTACCCTGATAATTATATCACTGTTCCTGTTGAGATGTCTTGCCTGAATTATCAGACACTCCTTGTAATCACGCGCACCGATGCCCGATGGATCGAACTCCTGAATTATTTGCAAGACCCTTAGGACATCCTCCTCCAACGCCTTTGCCTGAATCGCAATGAGTCTTATCAGATCCTGATCCTCGGAATCCCCTTTCAGATATCCATCGTCGTTCAGATTCATTATTATGTGGTACCCAATCTCTTTATCCTTATCACTCAAATCCGTCAATCTGAGTTGTTCGAGCAGGTGATCCGAGAGGCTCTTACTTGTAAACTGGGTTGATAGCCTGATATTCCTGTCCTCATCTACATTCTCGTGCTCACCTACGAAGGACTGGCCCTCAGTTTTGGAATTCAGATACTCCTGATACCTCCTCTCGTCCTCTATATCGTCCGTTTCATCATAGGTTTTGTTGTTTTGTTCATAAGGGGGGGTCAGATAATCACTTCCCAGATTGCTATATAGAGAATCAGAGTCTCTATCTCCTCCGTCATAATGGTCGATCTCTTCCTGCTGAGAAGGGACATAGTCTGGATGCTCTTCGAGGTTCAATACGGGATTCTGCTCTGCCTCCTGACGAATGAGCTGAATCAATTCGTGCTTGCTCACCTGCAGGAGTTTCAATGTCTGTTGCATCTGAAGGGTGAGCTTCAGCTCCATCTGGAGTTTTTGTGTCTGTTTCAATTCGGGTCCCATATTCAACTGATAATATAATACATAATGTACGCTTTTTCAAGAGTAAAACACAAACCTTAGTAATCATTCAGTTATAAATAGGTAAGTAAGAAGTGGGAAATAGGTAAGTAAAATTCCCCTTTCGTAGAGGGGTATACTGAAAAAACTCACCGACCACTGACTACGGACCACTGACACGGAGTAATTCCCCTCTTTAAGAGGGTTGGCTGCCGAAGGCAAACGGGGTGTTTATTTTGTAGGGGCGAACCTGTGTGTTCGCCCTTATTTATAAATTCATCCTGTTTTTTTGGCAGGCCATCGGTCCGCTCTTACAATCTTACAATCAAAAATCAACATTCTATAAATAATGGCAATTGCCACCTGTAACTGAATGATTACGGATGCTTATTGTTTTTGTTTGGATAGAATTGTTTTTAATGATATATATCTAAACCTATGGTTTTGCGAATAATCAACAGATTATTAGTCCTTTTTACCCTCATATCCTTTCTAATGCAACCAACATTTGCATCAGAGGTGAGCAAATCACCAAGGACTATATCCCTCGAGGAGGCGATAGAGACAGGTGTTAAGAACTCATACTCCTTAGAGATACTGAACGAAAAGATCATTCAATCCGAGGCGATGCAGAGGAAGGCTCTGGCACTCCTGCTCCCTATTTTGAACATTCAGGGAACCTACACCAGAAACGACAAAGAAGTAAATATGAAGTTTCCGGATATAAATAGCATAAAGTTCCTTAAAACACCACCCTATTTCGAATTCGAGAGATACAGCAACTATGTGATTCAAAAGGAAAACTCATTCGGGGCAATGGCAAACCTGTCGGTCCCGCTAATCAATATCCCCAACTACCTCACATATAATAATTCGAAAGAATCGTTAGAGTTATCAAAACTCAATAAGGAGTCTCAAAAGGGAGAGTTGATATATAATATTGCAGTGGCATACCTCAATACTATAAGTATCAAGAAGAGCATATCTGTCACAAAGAAGTCGATAGAACTCGCAAAGTCACACCTGCAAACAGTCGAGACCAAACTGAAGAATGGAGATGCAAACGAACTCACACTCATAAAGGCAAAACTCGACCTCGAGAGGGCAGAGAATGACTCTATAAAATTGGAAAAGGCGTATAGGATTGCTATCGACAGCCTGAAGATACTGCTCAATACAAATGAGGACATAGAGATCGAGGAGAACACCGAATTCAAAACCGACATAGAGAACGACATCGACAAACTGCAGAAGACAGCACTCCAAAAGAGGCTGGATGTGAAAAGCCTTATGAAAAATTCCGAAATAATCGATAGAGATTTGAATATCACAAAGTCCAAGTTTCTCCCGACGCTCAATATGAATGCTACATATCGGTACTCAGATGCCACGAACTTCATTGGGGAAGAGACACAGTGGTTCATAATCTTTTCGCTCAATCTGAACTTGTACGATGGGGGAATACGATATGCAGAGATGCGGGACAAGAAGTCCAAACTCCGTGAGAATTCTCTGCAGATGAGACAACTCGCCGATAGTATAACATCACAGATAGAGCAGAATCTCCTCGAATTCAATACCTGTCAGAAGGATGTAGAGTCCTTGAAGAAACAGCTCGAACTCGCAAAACGCTCTTATGAACTATCATACAAGAGTTATGAGATTGGAATCATCTCCCAGTCGGACCTGATAGATTCCGAATCTATGGTTACAACCACGGAGATTCTGCTCGAGAAGTCGAAGAATGACTGCAGAATTAATTATATCAAATTACTAAAAGCCATCGGTGAGATAACCTCGTTCAAGGGGAAATAGAATATCAGTACGATTAGCATAAGGAGTCGGGATATGAGAAAACTTGTGGTTTTAGTGATATTGCTCGTTATATTCGGTTGTCCAAAGAACATATCACAACCTCAAAAATCTTCGCAGGACGAAATAGAGAACTATTACCCACTCAAGATGGGATACTCGTGGAGTTATATGCTTACACAGGGGGATTCCAATCAGATAATCAAGACAGAGGTGGTTCAGATAAACGGCAATGAGATAAAGATCAACACCAACAATAACATATTCTACTATATCAGGACAGAGGAAGGTATAATGAAGAAATTGGCAAACTACTACATACTCAGGAAACCAATCCAGAAGGGTATATCATGGGAGTTCAAGAGTTCGGGTTTTTCGGGGAAGGTACTAATAGTAGATATTTTAAGCGAATGTAAGGTGAGAGACAGTACATATAAGAACTGCCTGATGACAGAGGAGACGCTGCAGGGGCAGAACATCCTCCTCAAAACATATTATGCAGAGGGTGTCGGACCCGTATTGATTGAGGAATATACAATTACCACGGGCAGGCCACAGCTGACTACGAGGGCTGAACTATTGGGATACTCATTTGCACAGATCGAGCAGAATTGAACCCTACAAAAGACAGAATCGGCTCTATATATATCCACATCCCTTTTTGCAAAGAGAGATGTCTCTATTGCGATTTCTATTCCAACAAAACAGGTAATCTCCAATCTCGGATTGCATCATATATCGAGGCAATAGAGAAGGATTATTTTTCATATCGTAGTAGCATCGGCACTATCGGGACGATCTACATAGGCGGGGGAACACCATCTGCTATCCCGAGCGATTCTCTGCACAATTTATTGAAATTCTTGCAAGAGAATCTGCTTATGAATTCGGGGTGTGAATTTACTATCGAGGCAAATCCAGAGTCGGTCAGTAGCGAATTTCTCAAAGTCATAAGAGAATACAATGCAATAAACAGAATCAGCATCGGGGTCCAGAGCCTCGACGATCGAATATTGAGCGCACTGGGCAGAATCCACAATAGAGCAGATGTCTTGAAGGCGCTCGAGAATATCTACGAGAACGGGATAGAGAATATAAATGTGGACTTCATAATAGGTGTGACTGATGACACAAAGAAATTTATCACAGATATACGAACATTAATAGACAATTTCCCGATAAACCATCTGTCCGCCTATATATTGACCGTCAACAGGAACAGAGGGAGATTGAGAAAATTCCTGAAAATAGAAGAGGAGACGATAACCAATCAATATATCCAACTGCATAATCTTCTTCACAAATACGGATTTACACACTATGAAGTATCCAATTATGCAAGGTCCGGATATGAGTCGAGGCACAACCTGAACTACTGGCAGAATGGTTTATATGTAGGTCTGGGCGCCTCTGCATCAGGATATATCGTCAGTGGAGAGGGGAAGAGAATCAGATATAAGAATATATCCGACTACGATAAATATATCCACGGCATCAATCACAACGAAAAACTCTATGATGAATACGAGGTCATCGATGAGAAAAAATTTATAAACGAGACGATTATGCTCGGAATGAGAACTATCGGAGGGATAGACATTGGGCTTATGAAAGAGAGAATGAGCAAAAAAGAGTTTGAGGTTTTTATTACAAAGGCAGAGGCCTTGAACAAAGACGGTTATTTACAAATGGACCAACATACAATATCCCCAACCCTCAAAGGCTTTCTCTTCAACAATTTCATCATAAGAGAGCTATTCATCTAACCCAAGCACATTTTTAAAATTGGCGTAATATCAATATGTTAAATCATTCTACCTGACACTAAATCATCTAAATCATAGTAAATTGTATCTGGCACTAAGCTACTATGAAAATCAGAGGGAAAAGCTATTCTCTAATAACCGAAGATAGGCTTGTAATTTGCAACTAAAATGGAGATGAACCTTTTTTTGTTAGGTAGAATTTAGTGCTTCATTG
>Ga0123519_10008915_pt1 | contig 15198 bp, 17 predicted proteins | sample YelNatPaOPRAMG02_FD_87396 | JGI IMG/M metagenome (GOLD analysis project Ga0123519, IMG submission 87396) | Hot spring microbial communities from Yellowstone National Park - Yellowstone National Park OP-RAMG-02 (version 2) | ecosystem: Environmental > Aquatic > Thermal springs > Hot (42-90C) ...
CAAGAATGTTGTAGCAGTTACGATGTCGGTGGAAGATGGCGGTGCTTGAACTTGGACTCTTTCCTTGAGACTGTATCGCGGTGTTTTCAGGGCCAAAATGAACAAGCTGTTGAGAGAAAGAGATGCCCCTGGAGACTGCCATCGTCGCTTTTTGCTCTTCGTAATGCGTCCAAAAGGTCGTTATCCACGAATCGCCGCAAGCATGCACACGGCATATCGGTTATTGACGCATCGTGCATCTACCTGATTCTCTCAGCGTACCTGAACCATCAAAGTCCTCTTGTATGACTGACCTCAACGAGGAATACATTCCTCTTTGCACTATTCCATATATAATCTAGCCCATAGGCAGTTCGTCTAAGATCTATAGAATACATTGCATCGCGATGTTGATCACCTGCTGTACACCACATCTTGAGTGAAATCAAAGAGAGTCGAAAGACTACGACAGGAAAGCGATTCGCTGGTGCACGGATCGCCGCCGCGCCGCCGCCGCCGCCGCATCGCCGCCGCCGCCGCCGCGGAAACGCTCCTGCGCATACCAGTGGCAGCGCTACTCGCACTCGTGGCATCCGAGGAGGCGCTACAGTGTGGCAAGTGCCACGGTTGCAGGTCCTTGGGCCTGTTGGAACAGTGCACGCTACGAGTCATGGTGTTGGACGGCGCGGGACACGCCCTAAGCTTGGCTTTTGTAGGAGGAATTCCGACCTCGAAGAGACGCGCGGCAGTGCGCCCGGGGTCCCGTCCTCGAGGGTCACCGCCCTTCTGGAGTAACTTCCCGTGCACTTGGCGATGGGGGAGCGCGCGGATGCGCTTGGCGCCTCGGCAGCTTGGGCGTAGCTTTTTGCGCATGGAGGTTTCACCTGAGGTTCGCGAGCGAGTCCAGGCGCATGAGGTTTTCATGCCGGCGCTGAGCTCGACAATGACCGAGGGGAAAGTTGTTCAGTGGTTGAAGAAAGTCGGCGACCGCATCGAGAAGGGTGACGTAATCCTGGTAGTCGAGTCGGACAAGGCGGACATGGATGTCGAGGCATTCGACGAAGGCTATCTGGCGCATATACTAACAAAAGAGGGCGAAACAGCCGCCGTAGGGGCGACGATAGGCCTGATCGCCAAAAACGTTGAAGATATCGAAGCGATTCAGGCCTGTGGACTGGATTGCATTGTGGATGGCAGCGGGTCGCGGCACGATGGAACAACGGCGGTGGAACCTGGCGATGCAGCACCTGCTCCGTCCACGCACCAGAGAGAGTCTGCTGCTGAGCGGTCCGCAGCCTTCGGGGGACGAGACGCCATAGTGACTGCACCTGCAGCGGCCGCTCCACTGGTGCCGAAACCGGCCGGCACAGTTGAGGTCTTCTTGCCAGCGCTTAGTTCGACCATGACAGAAGGCAAGATCGTAGAATGGACCAAGAACATTGGCGATGAGGTGAAGAGCGGCGACGTCATCATGGTTGTCGAGTCGGACAAGGCAGACATGGACGTAGAATCTTTTGAGACAGGGTTTCTCGCGCACATTGAACTTGAAGCTGGCATCTCAGCACCGGTTGGTGCGGTTGCCGGATACCTTGCTCGCGACAAGGCATCAGTGCCTCTCGTGCAGGCCTGGGCAAAGAGCGCTGCTCGTGAGCTGGACCAGGCTCCGGGCGAGTCATCGGCCGCAGTGCGCTCTACAGCGCCCGGGTCCGAATCAGCGCCTGTGACGACACCAGAACATGTTGCTATATCGACGCCGACCCCGACGCCGACGAGCACAGAAATTCAGGAAGATGATCTGGCACCTGGCGGGGAATCCATGACAGCTCCAACGGGGAGAGTCATTGCGTCGCCGTATGCCAAGCGGCTCGCGAAAGAGAACAAAATTGACCTGCGTACCCTGCGCGGAAGGGGTCCTGGCGGCCGCATATTGGCTGCTGATGTCCAAGCGGCCATGCTAGCCCGCTCTGCAGCACAGACGCCCTCGGTAGCCTCCGAGAAGCCACTGCAGGCTTCTGCAGTGAGTGGCCGCATGATAGCGACTCCTGGGGCGAAGAAGCTTGCCAAGTCACGGGGCGTAGATCTTGCCAAAGTTCGGGGCACTGGTCCATACGGCCGCATCACTGAGGCCGACGTGAAGCGCGCCCTAGGTGAAGCGTCCAGCGACTCGCAAACAAGTGCACCAACGGCGTCCGCGGAAGCAGCGGTAACATCGGAGAAGCGCTCCACCGGGAGCGATGCGGGTGCAGAGACTGAGCGGAAAGCGCGGCGCGGAGCATCATCCGCTGATGCTGCACCAGCCACAGAGAAGGCGGCCTTGTCGGGACCTGTGCCAATGAGCACCATGCAGAAAGCCGTGGTGAACAACATGAATGCGTCACTGCAGGTGCCGGTGTTCCGTGTTTCGTACAGCATCACAACAGATGCGGTGGACGCACTCCTGTCCAAACTCAAATCCAAAGGCGTTACCATGACGACGCTACTGGCTAAGGCGCTCGGGCTTACCTTGAGGAAGCATCCACTACTGAACGCACGGTTTGAAGAGCCGTACACCATCGTGTATCAACCGGGAGCGAATATCGCAGTGGCGGTTGCGCTGCCCGACGGCGGCCTGATTACACCCGTTTTGCGTGATTGCGCGGATACGGATATCTATGAACTGAGTCGCCGATGGCGGAGCCTTGTTCGCTTGGCGCTGGAGAAAAAGCTCAAACCAGAGGATTATCAGTCTGGAACGTTTTCGTTGAGCAATCTTGGCATGTTCGGCGTCAGTTCCTTCGATGCAATCTTGCCGAAAGGCACCGGCGCCATCCTTGCTGTAGCAGCGAGCCAGCCGCAGGTCCGACTCCAATCGAACGGGCTTATAGGTGTCTCGAAAGTCATGCAGGTCACGATTACCTGCGACCATCGCCATATCTATGGTGCGCAAGCTGCGGAGTTCCTGCGTGATCTAGCAGACTTGCTCGAGAAGCGCGTCGAAGAGCTGCTCTTGTAGACGCGTATGAGCTAGGTATGCTGACGAGCATCATCGATTTGCGAAAAGCGCGTTCGATGGGTCACGGTGCACGCCAAAGCTATGCATTTGACACACCTGCGGTCGATGCAGACTCGAACGAGCAGCGAGCTCAGAGCACACGCCCTGCATGCTTACAGGCTGCAGCCTGAATGATGGACACTTGCTCTGCACCTGATTGCAGCATACGAGCGTCAATCAATACGCCACCATGACGCGTCCCGGAGACCTGTTCGACAATAAAACACACGGTCAACGAGGGCGATTGCTATAGACATGAACGTCGCTACGCCATGTGCGTGTGCGCTGCGGATAGCACCTGCTACGGGTCCTTCTCTTTCTCATGCTACAGCATCGATGGGTCCTACCAGCGTACCCCGGATGTACGAGCGCCTCCAGTAACCGGAAAAGAGCCCTCAGCTCTGCAATAGAAGCTTCTGAATGGAACCGCCTGCAACACGGTATTCGACTTGAGCCGCCTGTGTATAAGAGACCGGGTGTAGGCCCGGCGGCCCGGGCGGTAGCGAGCACCGCACCGCCTCTTCGCTCGTTATCCGATGCTGTTGCGTCGGGGAAGGATGCACGGGCGGGCGGACCAGTGTGAACGGGACGGTGGCACTCGGCGGTCGTGTGCGGCACCGGGGACGCGCTCCGCCAGCCTCGAGATGCTGCGCGCTCACTGCCGGCAACGACAACGTATAGGAGCTGGCGTATACCAGACACGACGCTCACGCGCGGACGCAGAGGACCATGGTGTAGTGGTGCCGGCTCGAGCGTCGGTGACCGTGCTCGACGCGGTTGTCGCCCAGACACTGGCGGTAGCGCATGGATGCAAAAATTCCTGACTCGCTGTTTACAACCCGGCAACTATTCTTCACCCACCCGCATCAATATGCGAAACGACTTTTGCTTGTCCATCATCAAACGATCATCTGTTATTAGAAAATTTGCTTTCCGCCTGGTCCCTCCACCGAAGTAAAGCATTTCCCAGAGCTTCAGTTCGGTTTGATCGCGTTAAAGTGCGCGAGCTGCTCGATGATACCCTGCTTTGTGAGCAACTGTTGATGGAAGAAGCCGCCGAAAGCGATCATGGCAAGCCTTCCGTTGCGCAGTTCACCGGCTTGCATACGCTTCCACTGAGCACTACCGACGGTGCCACCGAGTTTCAACGGGTCAAAGCCGAAGTAGCCCGGCTCACGGTTCCCGTTCACAGACTCGATAAGCGCCGGGAGTCCGACGATGAACTCCCACGCACAAACGAAGAGCAGAATTTGCTGCAGTGCCCCATTCTGAACGAACTGGTTGTGCAAGTCCGGTGAGAGCTGAAGCTTCGACTTTGCGTTGTAAAAATCGAACGTCCCAAACTCCTGCGCGATAACCCCGAGAACTGCGAGCATGGCAACCCGGCAGTGTTTGATTTCTGCCTCGCGCAGCCACTCGAGCGAAAACACTTCCGTGAAACCCAGCGGGTCGAAACAGCCTTCTCCACCGGGAAGCGACCCATCGAGCTTCGAGGGGCGTTTCAGAAACGGCATAGAGGGCATCGTCGCTCCCGACGGTGCCTGCATTCGCAGACCACGCGCCGGTACCCGAGTCACGCATGCAACGCGGGTAACAGTACCTGTTTTCAGACCAATAGAAGAGAGCGCTGAAATGAAGGCCATGGTTTCGGAAGACGAGCGAACGGTACAGGCGAAGCGGGTACGGCGTAAAGACTCCAGGTCGCACGTCGCTGAGCACACCTCCAGACCTGCGACGTAAGAAATGCCCTGCTCCGCCAGCGACGCGAGCTGCGGCGAGCGCTCGCCAGACGTTCGAAATCCGCCCAGATCCGCTGCTGGCTGCTGTCGATGAGGGGGCGGCGGCAGCGAGCTCCGCAGCCGCACGCACGCACGCGTAGCCTCTGCGGCGTGCGTGCGTGCGTGCGTGCGTGCATGCGTGCGTGCTCCGCGAGGGCCCCGAATACGCGCTCATCACAGGCGACCTGGAGATGACGCGCGAGCGCAGCCGCTGTGCGTGCGTGCGCTGAGCTCGGCATCATCGCCGATGCTGCCTGCTGCCTGGGAGCAGGCGCTGGAGCTGGCCTCCGAGGCGCTAGCGCCGCGAGGCGCACACAGGCACAGGTACGCATGCACACCCTGGGAGGACGCGGTGCGCCCTCGGTGTGCATCGCGTCGCAGCGCTGATCGCGCAGCAGCGAGCGCACCGAGGGCTTCTTCCCCGAATCCGAGTTCCTCGCGGAACTGAGCGCCTGAGCGTTTGTGTATTGTTCGACCGCCTGGACGTCGTTCTTTTGAGCACAATTAACATAACTATGTTCGTGTGGACAAGCGCCTGGGTTGCGAAAGGACTCCCGAGAGCGGGCACCCGTCAAACGAGAGCTTGCCTGCGGCGGCAGCTGTGTATGACCAACGTTGCGAGAAGCAGTGGCAACTCGCGTTCTGTGCCCTTTGCACCAGTCCCGGAAGCAGTTCGCGAGTCGGGGCTCGCCGGCAGTGAAGCGGAGTTCGATCCCCTGATGATAACCTCCTACCTACCAATCTCGTGGATGCGCGAGTCCGAGGTCAAGCACGGGCGCATTGCAATGCTCGCCTTCGTGGGCACACTCGCCCAGCAGGCATGCCAGTTTCCATGGTACAAGGGCGCGCCGACGACCCTAGTCGGTGCACATGATCATTTTGTGACAACGGCGTTGGCACAAATCCTCCTCTTCACGAGTGCATTTGAAATCGTTGCCGGAGTGCCGGCAGCTATCCAGACCGTCCGCGGCTCTGGACGTCTGCCGGGCTATTACGGCTTCGACCCGCTGGGCCTCTGGGGCAAAGATGAGGCCTCGCGTAAGAGGATGGAGCTCGCAGAGGTTAAGAACGGGCGCTTGGCGATGATTGCGATGCTGGCGCTCTGGCATCAGGAGGTGCTCTCCGGTGGGATGGGCGTCATCGAACAGCTCGTGAAACAGAAATTCACTCCGTGACCCCAAAGTCGTTGAGTTTGTGCTTCTGTCGAGAAAAAGGTACTGCTGGGTATGATTAGACGAACACAGAGCGTATAAACCGATTTTGGTGACGATCCTAACCATGTCAGAGCGCGAGAATCGAGCGTGTCGAGGAGCATCGGGGGGCGTTACGGGCGCAGGTGACGTTCTGTAATGCGCCCGCTCTGCATCACCCGCTCGCTAGGCGTTGAGCGTTCGCTCTGCTTGCTCCTCGCGCCTGGTCTGGCAGGGCGAGACGCGAGCCTCGCACGCGCAATGCACGCTAATGTGGGCTGGTAAGCCTACCGGCACAGACACATGTTCGCGACGCTCCGCTACATGTTTCATGAATACGGTACGCTAGCGTGGTGCGTAGAACTCGATATAACGCCTCGCATTACGCGACGCGGTTGCCATGCAAGACTCATGTTCGCCGATGCTGCACCACGACCGCGCATGGCTTTTTCGAAATGCAGTTACTGCAGCGAGTGCATCTCGCGGCTACGCCAAGCGTTACCATCGTATTCCGAAACATGCATTCGAGCTGGTCGCGAGGCATCTCGTCGCTGACGCCATCACCGGCTGAGCTGCTGCAGTGAAAACCGCGGAGGTCGTTCTGTCCAAACCCAGCCAGAAATGCTTCAGAGGAAAAAGCAGAATTCATCGCGAACACGCCTGCACAGACGCTTCGTTGAGCAGGTGCAGCGCCACAGGGTTCGCAGGCGACAAACGCCGCTGCTCCGGAATGCGGCAATGAGACATGGGCGCGCCCTGACAAGCCAGCGCTCACCATTGGGCGCCTTTTGCCGCGGCTAGCCACGCTTATGCTGTCATTACGTACATGGAGTGATCGCTGCGTCTACCAAAAGCTGCATCGCTGCAAGTTGCCATTTTCATGACGGCAGCGCGCCGAATGCCTGCCTATGCTGTGAGTGCGTCAGTTTGATCGCGGTTGCATGGTAGGGACTTTGATTAAGACGCATACGCTCTTGTGACGTGTTTCGTTCGCGGATTATACTGTGATTCCCAAGTTGCCGGGTGTGTATGGGATAGGCTAGCGCTCTCCTGCAAATTTTACCAGACGCCCGTTTCGTTCACAGATCGTAGCGTGATTCCGACTTTACTCGGCAGGCAAAGCGGACCAGCGTTCCCTCAGGAACCCACATCGTCAAAACGCTCGCTCGCAGTTAGTGGCGATCAGCGCATCACCCTGAACTAGGACGCAGCAAGCTCTTTGCCAAGCACCACGGAGCCTACTGCGACCACTAGTCCAACAACTTGAAACGGAACCCAGTCGAGTGCACAAGTGCCTCTCTCTCGCACACGTCAAGATCCATGAGCTGGGCACTTTAACCCTCCAGTTCCATATCCGAAACAGGTTCTTCCAGCATACACTCACAGACGCACAGGCAGGCGCAATTCACCAGGCATCGCCCGCCACTGCCGCAACGCATACCGTGTCAATATTCACCCTGCGTATTCTGCATGCGCAATCAGTACGGAAAACAGCACAGCGTCGCACAGCGCTGCGGTTGATGGCGTGCGCGCTGGGCGCGGCTGCGGCCCCCGTCTCGCCGAGCCGCCACCGTCGACGCCCCGGGGAGCTAAGCTGCACACCAGGTGCTGGCACGTGTTTCACCTCGTCCACAAAACGACGTTCCGAGGCACACTCTACCACAGAATCTTTCTTAGGGAATACGAGTCCCTTTGATCGACTAGGCGTGCGCAGTGGGACTTTTTTGGCGGGGCATCTATTTCACGTGTTTGAGAAAAAAACCACAAAGAATGTTCGTGGCGCAAGCGTTTTCGCAGTTGCGCGTGCAACCGAGCAGGGTCTGCTGTAGCCGTCGACGGTCGGCGCGTTCGCTGAAAATGGCAACTTGGATTATGGCTCCAGATAACCCGGACGAACCCGACGAGCCGGGTCGACGGGATCCGTCGCCGCGTCGGATGCCTTCGATCCCGGTGCCCCAGGTTGCAACGGACCAGGGTACGCTTGACATTTACTCTCGCTTGGCGAAGGATCGCAAGCTGCTTTTAGGTACTCAAGTGAATGATGAGGTTTGCAACCAGCTCGTCGCGCAGATGTTGTTTTTGGCACAGGAGAACCCAGAGGAGGATATTACGCTCTATATTAACTCACCGGGAGGCTCGGTGTCCGCTGGACTTGCGCTGTACGACACCATGATGTACGTACCGTGCGATGTTGCGACGGTCTGTTTCGGAACCGCGGCGTCGATGGGTGCGTTCCTGCTGTGTGCCGGGGCTAAAGGCAAACGTCGGGCGTTGCCGCATGCGCGTATCATGATTCACCAGCCGCTCGGTGGGGCGCAAGGTCAAGCCATGGATATTGAAATTCAGGCACGCGAGATTCTCTACGTGCGGGATCTAATTAATCAGATCATGGCAGCGCAGACAGGCAAGGCGGTGGAAGAAATTGAACGGGACACTGATCGTGACTTTTTCATGAATGCCGAGGAGGCGGTAGCCTATGGTTTGATTGACGAGGTCGTGAAAACGAAGAACATGCTCCCGTATCCGAAGAAACCATCGCTGGTGTACTGAGGGGTTGCGCCTGCTTGCCAGTTTGGAGGATTTGTTGTTTACTTTGGCCACCAAGGCTGCAGTAGGTTTCAGATCTAAGTACCAACGTTGATCGCGTCCGAGGGTCGTCAGCGGGAAGCCGTATCCGCACGGCATCGTAAAGTGAAAGGCGTTCTTGCTCAAGTATTGTCTAGTCGTTGTCCGGCGCGAATGCAGCGGGCTCGTGTCTGCCGTGTCGCTGCGACGCACGCACCGGCCGCTTCCGCCCGTCGATCCACAACGGGGGTTGCGTTTCGGAGAAGGTGCTCCAGCGAGCGAGCCCGGCCAGGGTACTGGTGTTGCACGCATCCGGGCGGGGTCGCTGCACCTTACCGGCGATCGAGGTTGTTGTTGGGTAGAGTCTGTTTGGGCTTGTGCCGTTTACGATTTTGGGAGTTCGGCGGCCTGTGGCTTTTCGTGCCTGGCAAAAAACCACGGTGGATGGGGGTCGAACCCACACGGAAGGCGCGCGTACCGCACCATCTTCTGCTCGCTGCCGTCCAGCGACGGGTCGCTAGCCGGTCCGTAGGCAGACGCCTTATCCACTTGGCCACCACCGTGTGCGCACGCGCCCTAGACGAAAGACATCTGCGATGATCTATGCAGACGCGATTCCGTCGTGAGCACAGAGAGACCATGCAGGAAATTGCATATAAAGCGATTGCTACTGTTGGCGCGCACGGCGTGTGACCCCAGCGGTCGCCGCCCTTCCGTGTCTGTGATTTGGGGCTGGCGCTGGGGCACCGGAGGCGCGCGCGGCCACCACGCGATTGCGGCGCCCGGATCTGGATAGGGTAGCGGTGGCGGAGCGCGCTCTGAAGCCTGCAGTAGGGAGTCAGGTCGGGTCGGGCGCACCTGTAGCACCGTAAGTGAGCCTGTTGGATGAGCGATGCTTGCTGTAGTCGCTGTGTTTGCCATCATTCAGGACTGCAGGAGTAGCTTTCGGGGTAGATATGTAGAAACTGGCTCGGTCGCTTTTCAAGTAAGGAAAATTGTGTGCCTTACGGACAGAGGATGCGCGGGATCGCGTCACACGAGTATGCGCTGTCCTATCGAATGACGCTACTCCGTTATCGTTCAGGAATTGCCCGGAAAAACCTACCCTGGTGTATATATATGAAGGTGCTCTAGCCTAGCTTGAGTTTTGAATCTTATGATGCCATCGCCTCGATCCTGGCGAGAATCCATTTCCACTTGTCCTGGCTCCTGATTTTTTTCATCAAAAGTCTTCCGCGTTTCAGCAATGCCCACGCTGATCACTAAACGATTCCGTCGAAAGTTCCTTCGACGCAAACCACCGGATTCTTCCGAAGCATGAGGCATTTCCGGATGTTCATTGCGGCGTTCAAGTCTTGATACAGAGAGTGCACGCGCGCTTTCTTTCCGCAGGAATCACACCACTGCAGGCCGCTCGCCTTCGATTGCCTCTCCATCTGACGCTCGTTCAGCTTACCGTGCACAATATCGTGCATCCGGGTCTGCGTCATCCTCTCATTCCCAATCCGTTATAGCGTTCGTCCGTGCTCGTGATGCTTGTGTCTCGTAGGCAACGCATCGACAGGAATCGTGCAGCGTCGATCCCGGCACCATTGTTGTATACGTTCCCGTCGAAGGAGCGCAAGTGCAGCCATTCCGCGTTACGGCACATCGAGCGGCATGGACCACCCCCAAACAGCGCGATTCATCGGTGATTTCGTAATTCGCCCCATTGAGGGATTTGGTGAATGCATGCATCTTGCCTGCATACCACCGAGACCAGTTGCGACTCCAGCAAGCTTTCGTATACTGCTGTCAGAGGTCATCAGCGTGAGCCGTTTGGACGCCCATGTATTCTCGGAGACACGCGTGCACAGTGTGCCATGCTGCTCGGTACGATGCTCTGAGCGTTGAGATGGGCTCTGGCGCGCCGCCATTCCACTTGTTGATACGCAGAATGGGGTTTATCTTGCCCGATTCTTGATGATCACAAAGTCCCGGAAAATTTGGCCAGCGCCATCAGGTTTTTGTTCAGGTATTTGGCTCTGTCCTGATGATGTAGAGGTACGGCGACGGCCGCGACGCACTGCAGACCGGATGCGACGCCCATCACGAAGCCTTCACTCCATCTACCTTGACCATTTCGAAATGCATCTCTTTGCCTGACAGGGCCTCGGATCTACCAAGTGCATCTACACTGATATCCCGTCAGATATCGAAACCCTTGTGAACTCCTTTCCATTTCTGTCCTGCAAACGAGAAATCTTGGACGGGTTTCGCCAATGCCCTCCGTGAAGTTGTTCAAATGCTGCACAGACGCTCGCAAAGACTGGGCGTGACCCTCCGATGGGACCATACAGTACTGAACGGTCTCTATTGATATGATTAGCCTGCATCTCATAGATGCAAACCATGTCGAATAGACGCCTCAGGAAGCGAGGGCGCTCGGATTCCGGGAGCGCATCTGTTTTGCTGACGAGGCATCTATTCAGAGGCGAGCAGTAGTGCAAGATGCACGCAAGGCGGATATCACGTCCTTGCCATCTTTTGGATACAACGCTTGTCGGTCCGCGGCCGAGGGCAATGCGGCGAGCCTGGACGCTCTGAAGAAATTGTCGTTCTCACTGGTACCTCTCTTCGAAATGCGCTACCATTTCGATCTCGTTCGCCACCGCCAGCTCGCTATTTGCCTTGATCGACACCCGACGGGGCGCTTCCATCAGTACCCAGTTCCCGGGGTCAGTAAGGCGAAAGTACAACGCCAGCAATGTGCTCCTTGTAATCCGGTCATCATTAACCCAAACACATTTTTGAGTTGTGGGCTTGGTTTGATACTTTTTGGCGTATGCGCCGTACGAGTTCCGATCGCAAAGGAGGCGGAGCGACGTGTCACATTTGCTGGGAAGAATGTGCACAAATCCTGGATCTTACTATCAGTCCGTATTGCGCCTTCTGTCCAGATCATCCGTTACATCGTCGCAAGAGTCTTTGATTGACAAATTCCAGAGGAAGGAGGGCAGCTCGCTGTCCTTCGTCCAGACCCCATACAAACAGTTTCGCAACGAGATGTTTGTCAAGGAGAGTGAAGCGAAGCGAGCCTTCCTCAAATTGGAAGCTCCGCAATCCCTGGTGACGTGCTGCATCCTTTTTTGTGCCGCGGAGGCGAACGATTGGTCTGTTGGTCCATGGGCGGCAAATGGTGTCTGGCGACAGAGAGCACGCCTTCGAATGGATCGAACCAGGGAGAACAGTCTGGCACGAACACCAGTTCGACCCGAATCCGAGTTGCGTATTCCTTGATCTCATCTCTACGAACAGCGGTTTGCCTCTCCCGGAGCACCTACATGCAGGCCTACCATTTTTCCCGAGACATGCCTCGTCGAGTGAAACGAAAACTGTCGCTCCTTTACCAAGCTTTCGCGTTCCAGTACGAAATCGATCGTAAGTCATCGAATGCACGATGATCTCGCAAAGACGAGTGCTTTTTTCTTGGCTCATCCGTGTCTTCATCACCGTCCGTACGAACTGTACGAAAACGTGCCATTCCGGTGCTTCTTTGGCAGTATTTCATGGAGAATGTATGAAGTGGAATGGATTGACGAGGAGGCAGTCGTTACGACGGACTTTAAGTTCCGTATCGGGTGCACGACGTTCAGGGTAAGGACAACGAGCGGGCTGGTTCATGCACCTGCTGACAACAGCGTGACTAGCTTGTCATCGTAAGGCCGTTTACTGCAAGCTAGTGGTGACAGCATCACGTCTTTCCACGACCATTCTTCAGTCTACTAGATCCACTTTTTTGTCGAATGCCTGCGAGAAAACCGAACAAAAAAGTAATGTTTGCATACCTGCTCCAGAATTCACTGCTCTGAGTATTCCACGAGTTGCGGGTACTGGTCGTGGGTGGACCTTCACGGGCCCGCGTGTTTTGGACACATTCCTGCCCGCGTTTCGACGGCGGCAGTGCTGTGAGGCCGTGCGCTGCACCCTCATCCCATGTGAAACAACGCTGCACCCTGTACCACGAGGCACGACGGAAACACGAGCCCAGTCCACAGATGACAGCTTTGCGGGATTCGTGAACGGTACGCTCAAGCCGCGGGGCTTTTTAGAGAGCCTTACAGCCAGGCTGGTGGATTTTCCGGTATCCGCACGAGGTCGACATCGAAGAGTTCAATGAACTGTTCGTTGAGAAGGCGCACTTTTCCTCCGACGTATCGGCGATACTCCTCCAGAACAGAGGTCAAGTTCCACTGCTGGAGCTTGCGCAAGCAACCTATCACGGTTCCCGTCCGATGTCGACCAAGGTTACACATAACGTGGAGCGGGTAGTTTTCCGTGTCCAGAATAACGTCCAGCGCAGCGAGCACAACCTCTTCAGAGATCGGCATCCAAGGTGTCTGATCGCTGTCCCAGCCCACAGGAACGAGTTCGATGTCGTGATCATCTAGAAAATTGAGAAACTGCGGCGGAAGCTCATCCGGTGAGAGGTATAGCACCTTGCGCAAGTTCAACTTTTCCAGGAACGGGTAGTTTAGCTCGTTTGGCACCCCCGAGCGGTAGAGGTCCTCCTCGACCCAGCTAAAGTTTATCGGAGGTATAAAGCTGCCCATAGTGAATCCATTTACTTCAGTAACACTTTTGTATAGTTCCCGAAAAACGCCAGCACTCCTCGTCGCCTAGGATCAAGACGAAAAACACTGCTCGTATTGGGCAATCAGTGTCCTTGGACGCGAGTCGTTCGCTGGAACGCCTGAAACGGTGCAGCGTAGCCGGGGGCCCGCGGAAGCCTCGCCTGCGGATGCTCAAGCCGCCGGCTACCAGGCAAAGCGTATGAACATTCTGACTCAGTCTAGCGTTGAAATGTATCCACAGCAAATGCGTCGCCGTGGACGCTAAGCCTTCACGCAGACGCTGGTTTCAGCGGAGCGGCACAGGATCGCCTTGGCTTCGTGCACGCAGCTTTCAGTCGTGGATAGCCTCAGTTGTATAGGATGCGGGAAACAAACATGTACCTTGCAGCGCAACCCGTAATTTTCATTCCTAGCAATGATACGAACATCAGCGTCGTCGCATCGAGTTTAGATCCCTGGTCAGGACAGAGCCGTACGAAGCAGCAGTTCTCTGGGCATGAGCTCTGCTTGTTATCGACTGAGGCAGCGAGTCCTAATGACTGCGCGCTCCTCTCTTTCAACTGCGTGCAATGAGTGTTTTGAGAGTGCCAGTTCGACTCTGAGGTTGCGCCCTCTCCATTACTGGGACTCGCATGGTGGTCGGGTTCGAGCCTCGTCGCCGACTGGCGCAAAGCCCGCCTGACCGGCCACATTTACGTGTTGCCTATATGGAGCGTGCCATGCCTATCGAAGGCCAGGCTGGAATGCGTTCAACCCTCGGATATATCCGTGATTCCGGTGGCTACAATTCGCCGTCCAGCTCGGACGCTTCTGGAGACGGTTTGCTTGAAAACACGGGAAACAGTTGTCGCATGTCGAACGCCGAGTTGCAACGTTGTCCATTCTCGGAGACATCCCTAGCTCCTCTAGCAACGATTCCGGTCAAGTACAAGCGAGTCTGCGGGCTCTACGTCTTCAAATCTGAGACCAGTTTGTACTTTCATTGAATACTTTGTTCGCTCCAGCGTCGTGCGCTCTCGGCGTGCGAACTGTCGCATTCCAAGGCACGGCCCGGCAGACGCGGATCACAGTCCATAAATGCACACCTGCTCCGGATCAGTGCCTGTGACGCTCATAAGAGCGGTGGTCGACGCGACCCCGTTGATGCTCACGTTGCTGACGGTTGGAATGAAAAAGGCAAACGTTTGACCCCTGCTACAGTTCCTGGGAAGGAAAGCCAGGATCGCGTTCGTCGCCGTGATATTGAAACTCACCGAATGGAACTGAAAGTTCTCAGACACAATCGGAATATCCAAGTCGCAACAAGTCCCTGGACAGAGTTTTACCGTCGGAACGAGTGCGGTCGCGTTGATGTACGCTAGCAAGTGCGAAGCACACCCGCTCGAGGGGGCTCCCGTCTCGCGCGCCTGCTCTGCCCGCACCGATATCCCTGCGGTGCTGCCTGCTGCGTTCTCGCACACGGCGAGCCCGAAGCCTCGTCCCCCACAGAGGGTTTCCACAGTGCACTCAGTGCTGCAGTCACTCACGATATGTGCGTTCTCTGTCGTCCCGCAGACGTACGTGCACAGGTCCAACGCACTGCAGCTTTGAGGCAGACAGTTTAGGAGCACCAACGTCAGCAGTGTACAGAGAAAGAGTGGGTGAAGGCGAGCTCCGGACCTTGTCCCGGAACTGACCGCATCTTTCTTCCAAGGTAAGTTGTAAAGTTTTGGACTGCAGGGGTTCATCAGAAAACGAAGACAAGGTAATCGTCAGCCAAGAGTACGTACTCGATCGTATGAAACCGGCAATAGCATCCTCATCTGTGTGACGCATCTGTTTAGGATGCGCGTTCAGTGGAAAACGCCACGAATCATGGTGTTGCGAGATCGATACATTCAGTGGGATTCTTCAGATGCGATGTTGCTGCCAGAATATAAATATCTACCAAAAAAATCGAATAGGTCTGCTTTGCTAACTTGGGCGTACACGCTAAAGTTTGGATGCCTTGCAAGTGTCATCGACAGAAGCGTTTGCACGCGTTTTTCGTCGATGACTGTTTC
>Ga0123519_10008917_pt1 | contig 15197 bp, 12 predicted proteins | sample YelNatPaOPRAMG02_FD_87396 | JGI IMG/M metagenome (GOLD analysis project Ga0123519, IMG submission 87396) | Hot spring microbial communities from Yellowstone National Park - Yellowstone National Park OP-RAMG-02 (version 2) | ecosystem: Environmental > Aquatic > Thermal springs > Hot (42-90C) ...
CGATGTTCTGCGCGGCGCGGCGGTAGGCCAGGCTCTTGTAGACCACCTCGCCCTTGATCTCCAGCATGTCGGCGATCTGCAGGAGGATATCGGCCACCTCGCGGTTGCTCAGGCGGTGGCCCAGCGTGGCGGTGTTGGCTGTTGCCCGGGCCTCTTTCTTCGTTCTTGCCTTGGCCATGGCCCGATTATACTCACTTTGCAGGCGACTGGCAATGCCCCAAGCCCCCGACTTCCGGCCCAACGCGGCGAGGATACTTGTCGCTCCAGAGCCCCGGCAAGTCCGGGCTTGACGCGCTGCGCAGGCCCGGAACCCATCCTCTCCAGTTCGAGGCCGGGCTTGTGCGAAGCTAGCCAGCCGGCCTGCACCCGGACAGCCCTGCCCCCTGGAAGGCTCTCGGGCTCACGCTCCGAACTTGGTCAGGCGCAGCGCGTGGGCCAGGGCCAGGGGCATGATGTCGACGGCCGGGAAGCGCCCCAGGCTGCCCTTGGTGCACGCGCGCTCGCCAAAGCTCTCGGCCAGGTCGGGCCGGCAGGTGCGCGCCCACAGCAGCAGCGGCACGGGGTGCCAGCTATGTCCCTTGAGCATAGCGGGGGTCGAGTGATCGCCGGTGATGACCACCACGTCGGGCTTGAGGGCCATCAGGCGCGGGATCAGGCCATCGACCTCTTCGATCACGTGCACCTTCTGCTCAAAGTTGCCGTCCTCGCCGCTCGAATCGGTCTTTTTCACATGCAGGTAGAAAAAGTCATAGTCGGCCCAGCCACGCTCGAGGGCAGAGAACTCGTCGTCGAGGGTCGAGCCGGCAGGCAGGGCCGTCATGCCCACCAGCTTGGCCAGCCCGCGGTACATGGGATAGGCCGCAATGGCCGCCGCCCGCAGGCCGTAGATATCGCCCATCTGCGGCAGGCTGGGGTACTTGGCAAAACCGCGCAGGAGCACCATGTTCGCCGGATGCGAATCGGCCAGGATGCGGCGCGCCTGCTCGATGAACTGGTTCACCAGCTCCGCCGTGCGCGCTGCCTCGGGCTTGAGCGGATGCACGGGCAGCGGCGGCTTGCCCACCACCTGCGGGTCGGTCTCGCTGAGGGCTGGGTCGAGCCCCTCGCCCCGCAGCACCAGTACGAAGCGGTGCTCCTTCACCGGCGAGACGAACACCTGGACCCCTGGGATCTTGACCTCCGCCTGCAGCCGGGCCGAAAGCTTGGCGTTCAACTCGGTGGGAATCCGCCCTGCGCGCCGGTCGGTGACATTGCCGGCGGCGTCGATGGTGCAAAAGTTGCCGCGCGCCGCCAGGTCCTGCGGGGTGAGCGGAAAGTCGATGCCCACCGCCTCGAGCACCCCACGGCCGATCTCGTAGCGGATGGGGTCATAGCCAAAGAGGGCCAGGTGCGAGGGCCCGCTGCCCGGCGTGATGCCCGGCCCGATGGGCTCATGCAGGCCACAGATGCCCTCGGCGGCCAGGCGGTCCATGTTGGGCGTGCGCGCCTCTTCCAGCTCGGTCTTGCCGCCCGGCTCTTTCGGCAGGCCGCCCAGGCCATCCATCACCAGCAGCACGATCTTGCTCGCATTCTTGACGACGAGGTCTTGGATGAGCGCGAACTCGGCCACGTTTTCCTCCTATAGCAAGGAACTGAAGGAAGCGGGGCTTGCCGATCTGCCCCCCAGTTCCCCCAGTTCCGCCAGTTCCCTCAGTTCCCTTACTTCGCCAGTACCCCGGCAAGCTGGAACATCTGCACGTCGATGGGCTTGGGCTCGCTGATCACGCGCGTGAAAGGCGTAAAGACGACGCTGTTGCCCACCAGCCCGACCATCTCGCCCCGTCGGCCCTCGATGAGCGCCCGCGCCGCCGCAGCCCCCAGCCGGGTGGCCAGGATGCGATCGAATGCCGACGGTGAGCCCCCGCGCTGGATATGGCCAAGGATGGTGACCCGCACGCTGAACCCGGCCTCTTCGCGCCGGGCGTCGAGGTACTCGGCGATCTGCGTGGCGTCGAAGCGGGCGCCCTCGGCCACCACGATGATGCAGTGCGACTTGCCCTTGATATAGGCCTCGCTGACCGTCCGCTCGACATCCTCGAGCTCGAAGGGCACCTCTGGCACGCAGACCATCTCGGCTCCACCCGCCATGCCGGTCATGAGGGCCAGGTACCCCGAGTTGCGCCCCATCACCTGCACCAGAAAGGCCCGCTGGTGCGAGCTGGCCGTATCCTTGATGCGATCGATGGCATCGAGCGCGGTGTTGAGGGCCGTGTCGACCCCGATCGACATGTCGGTGCCCGAAAGGTCGTTGTCGATGGTGCCCGGCACGCCGATGACCGGGAAGTCGAGTTCGTGCAGGCGCTGGCCCCCGCGCATGGTGCCATCGCCGCCGATGACCACCAGCCCCTCGACCTCGGCTTCGTTCAGGTTGCGCAGCGCCTCGAGCTGGCCCCGCCGGGTGGAGAACTCGAGGGAACGGGCCGTGCCCAGGATGGTGCCGCCCTTGCCCATGATGCCGCTCACTGCCCGGTCGTTCAGCTCCACAAACTCGTGGTCCAGGAGGCCCGCGTAGCCACGCCGGATGCCCGTCACCTCGACGCCCAGGCTCGAGGCCATGCGCACCACCGCCCGTATGCACGGGTTGAAGCCCGGCCCGTCGCCGCCGCTCGTCAAGACGCCGATTCGCTTCATCGGGTGCCCCTTGTCCGTTGTCCGTGCTCAGTGGTCCGTGGTCCGTTGTCAGTTGTGTGCCGGTCTGCGCGCCACAAGGCGACTGACCACCGACAATTGACCACAGACTAGTCACAATCCTGCAGCACCGCCACCCCGGGCAGCACCTTGCCCTCCAGGAACTCGAGCGAGGCGCCGCCGCCGGTGGAGATGTGGGTGATGCGGTTGGCCACCCCCGCTGCCTCGACGGCCGCCACCGAGTCGCCGCCGCCCACGATGGTCGTGGCATCGGGCAGGTCGGCCACGGCATGCGCCAAAGCGATGGTGCCGGCGGCAAAGGGCTCCATCTCGAACACCCCCATCGGCCCGTTCCACACCACCGTGTGCGCCCCCGCCAAGGCCTGGCTGAAGCGCCGCACCGTCTCCGGCCCGATATCCATGATGCGCCACTTGGCGGGCACCCTGTCGGCCGGCACCACCTGGCTGGTCGCCTCGGCGCTGAAGGCATCGGCGATGACCACATCGACCGGCAGGACAATCTTGTCGCCGCCACGGGCCATGAGGTCGCGGGCCACGTCGGCCTTGTCGGGCTCGACGAGGGAGTCGCCCACATCGTAGCCCTTGGCCAGGAAGAAGGTGTTGGCCATGCCGCCGCCAATCAGCAGCTTATCGACCTTGGGCAGCAGGTTCTCTATGACGCCGATCTTGTCCGACACCTTGGCCCCGCCCAGGATGGCCACGAACGGCCGGCGCGGGTTGGTCACCGCCTGGCCCAGGAACTTGAGCTCCTTCTCCATGAGCAGCCCCGCCACGGCCGGCAGGTAGTGAGCCACGCCCTCGGTCGAGGCATGCGCGCGGTGGGCCGTGCCAAAGGCATCGTTGACATAGAGATCGGCCAGGCTGGCCAGCTGCCGGGCAAAGGTCGAGTCGTTGGCCTCCTCTTCGGGGTAGAAGCGCAGGTTCTCGAGCAGGAGCACGTCGCCCGGCCGCATCGCCAGCACGGCCTCGCGCACCTCCGGCCCGATGGCGGCGTTCAACTTGCGCACGGGGATGCCAAGGAGCGCCGACAGGCGCTCGGCCACCGGGTCGAGGCGCATGCTCTCGACCACCTTGCCCTTGGGCCGGCCCAGGTGCGAAGCGAGAATCACGCGAGCCCCGTGCTGCCGCAGATACTCGATCGTCGGCAGGGAGGCGCGGATGCGCGTATCATCGGTGATCTGCCCAGACTTGTCCTGCGGGACGTTGAAATCGACCCGCACCAGGACGCGCTTGCCGTCTACATCCACATCGCGGATCGTCTTTTTGCAGATGGGTTTGGTGTTCATCGGTGTCCTCTCGCTCCTTGCACGGAATTGGTTGCCACGATGCTCGGCCGCAGGCCAACCGGCATTCTAGCACGTTCAACGGTTGCTGTAAACCGCGGCGCGAGCAAGATCCTTCGCAGGGTCAGCGGCGTGCCCTCGGATCACCGGCACCCTGCCCACTGCGGCGACCGTGCCTGGCGCCAGCAACTGCTCGATATCCGGCTGGCTGCCGGCGAAGCATAGCGCCCGGATGGCACGCCTCTTCGCAGAAGCATGCTTGCGGCGCCCTTCAGTTGGGCATGCTGCATGGCCCCCTAGCCTGGGCCAGGGCGATGCGCTCGCCGATGGGCGGGTGCGAGTAGAGCAGCCACACCACCCAGCGGGGCGGGTTGGCCTCGCTCAGGTTCTGGTTGGCCAGGCGAGCCATGGCCCGGGCAAAGGCAGCAGGCTTGCCGGTGGCCTCGATGGAGAAGCGATCGGCCAGGCGCTCGCGCCAGCGCGAGTAGGCGTTCGACAGCGGCATGGTCACCAGCGAGAAGAGGCCCGCCGCGATGAGCAGGAGCGGCAGGGCGGCCACATCCCCGGGTCCGCTGAAGCCAAAGCGGGCCACGCCCCAGCCCAGGAAAAGGTGCGCCAGGTACAGCGAACCTACGAGCAGCGCGGCTTGCAGCGCCAGGCCCTGGTACAGGTCATGGTGCACCTGGTGGCCCAGCTCGTGCGCCACAATCGTCTCGATCTCGTCGGCACTGTACTCGGCGTAGAGGGTGTCGCCCAGGGCGATGCGTTGTGTGCGCCCCAGGCCCATGAAGAGGGCATTGGCCGCTGTGGTGCGCGCGCTGAGATTGATGGTGTACACCCCCGCCACCCGCCGCCCCGTGCGCTCGGCCAGGCCACGGATGCGCTCCACCAGCCCGGCATCGTCGAGCGGCGTCAGCTTGTAGAAGATGGGCAGGATGAGCACCGGCGAGATAAAGCCCAGGAAGACCGTGGCCGCCAGCAGGAATCCGCTGGCCCACACCCACCAGGTGCTCGGGAAAGAGCGTAGCAGCCAATAGATGACCTCGCCGGCCGCCAGCCCGAAGGCCAGCGACAGCACCAGCGACTTGAGCTGGTCGGCCAGCCACGAGCGCGGCGTCTGGGTGCTGAGGCCATAGCGGTGTGGCTCCACATAGCCACCCCACCAGGCCAGGGGCAGGGTGAGCACCGTATAGCCCACCAGGGCCAGAGCCAGGTAGGCGGCCGTCAGCGCCCATGGCGAGCGCAGGCCCGCACCCACCAGCACCGCCTCGAGCCAGGCCGATGCCCCACTGACCAGGAACCCCACGGCCAGCACCGCCGCCGCGCCCAGCTCCACCAGCATCAGGCGGCGCTCCTCGCGGGCGCGCCGCCTGGCCAACGCCTGACGTTCAGGGTCGAGGCCTACGCCGGCCCCGACAGGGGATTCACCCGACACAAGAGACCATCCATCCAGAGAACGGGTACCGTCATCACCACCGACAACGCCTGACCAAACCTCCCGCGCAGGTGATGCTATGCAGTGGAGGTTGCGCCAGTACATCGCGCCTGACAGTTCTGTCAGGCGCTCTTATTATACCTCAACTGCCAGGCACCACGCGCACGGTCATCATGTTCGTGGTGCCGGGCGTGCTGCCGGCTGCCCCACCGGTGAGCACGACCAGCTCACCCGGCTTGACGCAGCCGTGCGCCACCGCCGTCCGCACGGCGTCGGCCGTCATCTCGTCGGTGTTCTCGGTGCGCTTGGCCAAGAGCGGGCACACCCCCCACACCAGTGTCAGGCGGCGTTGGGTCTCCTCGTTGGGGGTCACCGCGACGATGGGTGCCTCGGGGCGGTACTTGGCCACCATAAAGGCGGTATAACCCGACACGGTGGGGGTGATGATCGCAGCCGCACCCAGATCGGCGGCCGTCTCGGTGCTGGCATGGCTCACCGCCTCGGCGATGTTGCAGCACTGCACCGGCATCTGCCGCCGCGCCCGCCAGGCCCCCGTCGCCTCGCGCTCGGCATAGAGCGCGATACGGGCCATCGTCTCTACCGCCTCCACCGGATACTCGCCCGCCGCGGTCTCGCCCGAGAGCATCACCGCGTCGGTGCCATCGAGGATGGCGTTGGCCACATCCGACGCCTCGGCCCGGGTGGGGCGCGGGCTGTGGATCATCGACTCGAGCATCTGGGTGGCGGTGATCACCGGTTTGCCGGCCAGGTTGCACTTGCGGATGATGCGCTTCTGCATGATGGGCACCTCCTCGGGCGAGGTCTCGATGCCCAGGTCGCCCCGGGCCACCATGATGCCATCCGATTCCTCGATCAGGCTGTCGATGTTCTGGATGGCCTCGGGCTTTTCGATCTTGCTGATCACCGGCGTCGGCACGGCGTCGGGCGCGTACTCGCGGATCAGCGACTTGAGCTGGCGCACTTCATCGGCGGTGCGCACGAAAGAGAGCGCCACCCAATCGACGCCCAGGCTGAGGCCCAGGCGCAGGTCGTCGCGGTCCTTGGGCGTGATGGCCGGGATGGCCAATGAGGCATTGGGCAGGTTCAGGCCTTTGTTCGACTGCAGGATGCCGCCGGTGACCACCCTGGCGCGCACGTCGGTGCCGGCCGCCTCTACCACCTGCACCTCCAGCAGCCCGTCGTCCAGCAGGATGCGCTCGCCGGGCCGCACATGCTCGGGCAGGTGCGCGTACTGCACCGGCACCTCGCCCGCATGCCCGATGATGGGGCGCGTGGTCAGGACGATCTCCTGCCCGGGCACCAGCTCCACGCCCCCTTCCTGCATCTTGCCCACCCGCAGCTTGGGGCCGCTCAGGTCCCACAGAATGCCCACGGGCCGCCCCATGGCAGCGGACAGAGCGCGGATGCGGCCGAGCGCTGCCGTGTGCCAGGCCTGGTCGCTGTGCGAAAGGTTCAGACGCACCACGTCCATGCCGGCGTCGATCAGGCGCCGCAACACCTCCTCGCTTTCACTCGCCGGCCCGATGGTGCAGACGATTTTGGTCCGCCGCATACGCCCTCCAAAGGAGGAACTGAGGGAACGGGCGGAACTGACGGGAATCTGGCCTGCTCCCTCCACCCACAGTTCCTCAGTTCCCTTGACCCGCCCTTACGTTTCACGCATCACGTTTTACGTCAATCAAGCTCCTCAGCCGCGCCAGGTTCTCGACGTCCTCGTGCATGTCGGGCGATTTATCCGTCTCGATGACCATGGGGCGGTCGCGCCAGCGCGGGTCATTGAGCAGCCAGCGGAAGGCATCGAGGCCGAGCTGCCCCTGGCCAATGTGGGCGTGGCGGTCGCGGTGGCCGCCCAGCTTGCCCGCGGAATCGTTCAGGTGGAAGGCCAGCACGCGCTTCAGGCCCACGGCCGCGTCGAGCTCTTGCATCACCGCCTCATAGGCCTCGCGCGTGCGCAGGTCGTACCCTGCCGCAAAAGCGTGGCAGGTGTCGAAGCACACGCCCAGCCGGCCGTGCTCCCTGACCCGCTCGATGATCTGGCGCAGCTCCTCGAAGCGCCCCCCGAGCACGGTGCCCTGGCCGGCCGTGTTCTCGAGCAGGATGCGCACCTTGTAGCCCGGCGTGCGCGCGTGCACGGTGTCGAGCGCCCTGGCGATGCGTGCGATGCCCTCCTCGGCCCCTGCGTCCATGTGGGCGCCCGGGTGCATCACCAGGTAGGGCAGCCCCAATGCCTCCGAGTGCTCCACCTCCTCCATGAGGCTGGAGAGCGATTTGTCCCACAACGCTTCATCGGGCGAGCCCACGTTGTTGAGGTACGAGTCGTGGGCAAAGACGGGGTGGATGCCCGTCTCTTCCATGGCCTGGTGGAAGCGCTCGATCTCGTCGGCGGGCAGGGGCCGCGGCGCCCACCGGTTGGGCGACTTGACAAAGATCTGCACCGTGTCGCACCCCACCGACTGGCCGCGCCATACCGCCTGGTCCACGCCACCCGCAATCGACATATGAGCCCCGAGCCGCACCACGTTGCTCCTTTCACTGCTGCTCAGCGCGCTGGCCACCCCGCGCCCTCCCTCGCTCCGCTCGGCGGCCTCTGGACTTGCGCGGTGACCCCGGCCCGGCGGCGAATCATCGCTCGCCCGCCAGCCCGCGCAGCCGCCGCTGCCTCTGGATCTCGAAGGCCATCACCGCCGTGGCCGCTGCCGTGCCCAGCGAGGCGGCGAAAGGTCGCCCATACGGGATCTGCAGGAGCAAGTCCGCCTGGTCGACGAGCGCCCGGCTGATGCCCCGTTTCTCTCCCCCAATGACCAGAAACAGCGCCCCACTCAGGTCGGCCTCGTAGATCGAGATGGCGCGGCGCTTGACGGCGCAGGCCAGGGCCAGGCCGCGCGCCCTGAAGAAAGCGGCCGCGTCGAGGGCCGTCTCGGCCACCGCCATGGGCATGAGCTCCGACGCCCCCGCCGAGGCCCGGCCGACGATGCCGGCCGCACTCGTCCAGTTGCGCGGGCGCACCACCAGGCCGTCGATGCCCGCCGCGTAGAGCGAGCGCGTGGCATCGCCAAAGTTGAAGGGGTCCTCCACGCCGTCGAGCATCACCACGCAGGGCCGCACCTTGCGGGCCACCAGGTCTTCGAGCGCCAGGAAACGGCGCGGCCCCACCAGGGCGATCACTCCGCCGTGGCTCTGGCCGGTGGCGTGCTCGGCGATCGTCGCCTGGCTCACCCGCTGCACCGGCACCCCCTTCGCGCGGGCCCGCTGCAGCAGGCGGCTCAGCGCCGCGTCTTCGGGCTTGTCGCGCCGGATGAGGATGCGATGGACCTCGCGGCTGCCTGCCTGCAAGGCCGCCTCGATGGAGATCTGCCCCTCGAGCACCGCCGGTGCGCCCGCTACTGCGCCCTCGCCCACTGCGCCAGCCTCTGCCGATTCTCCCATGGGCTGCACTATACCACGGCATGGCCGGCCCGCGCAAGCGCCAATGGCCTGAGGGGGTGTAGTTCATTCTGGGGGCAAGCCAGCGACCAGCGTTCTGGACAGGTATGAGACCCATCCCCCCGGCCCCCTTCCCACTGCGGCGGGCAGGGGGAGCCCTTCGATGGGGTTTTGGGGCGGGCGCTTTGCGCCCGCCCCAAAACCCCAAACCCTTGCCCCCCGCCCCCAGGCGTGGGGGCAGGGCTGGGGGTGGGGGCAGCACCATACACCGAATGCTGGCATACAGGCTTGCCCCAAACTGAACCGCACCCTGGCCTGAGGGGTGTATCCCAGAATCGTCGGTGTACATGCCAAGTGTCGCCGAAGGCGCACGTTCGGCAGCGACGCCAGACGAACGCGTCATTCTGAGTATCCCAGGGTCTGTTGGACCCTGCGCGAGGCAGAGAAACTTGAGCCGTGTGTCATGCTGAACGCGTTCTGCGAGCGTTTCACCACGGCAAGCCGTTGCGCGCGAAGCATCCCTCTGGCGACACCATGACCAGCCTCGCGGTGCGGGGTCACAGCGGGGAATTTCTCGACAGACATCATGCCCCCTGGGGGCATGATGTCTACTCAGAATGACTCTTGAGGCGGCGCTGGCCGGCGAGGACGTGGCCCGCCGGGGGTGTGCGGGACTGCGATGAGACGGTCGCCACCGTGCGAGGGCCTGAGAGCAGACCCTTGGTCTTGGGCAGCAGATTCACCGACGATTGTGCGAGGCACCCGCCCCTGACGGGCACGCTTCGCTTTGGGGGCGGGCCCGACCGTGGACTCCCCAACTTGTTGGGCTCGCCCTGCCTCAAGCTTCTCTCGGGCCCTCTTGGCCGGCCAGCCCCAGGTGCCCGGCCAGGAATGGCAGGGCGCGCACGCCGTGCCAGCGGTGGCCGCCGGCAAAGATGTCGTGCTCCAGCCGCTCCTCCGCACCCAGCAGCCGGTAGGCCTGGCGGGCGATGGCGACCTGCTCCTCGGCGTTCACCGCGCCGCGCTCGCCGTTCAGGGGATCCTCGCGCCCCGTCTCGATGAGCAGGGGCCGCGGGGCGATGAGGGCGCCGATGTCGCCCATGTCGGCCAGTTGCCACAACCCCGGCACATAGTTGCACGAGCAGTTGCTGTTGAGTCGGAGGAGGGCATCCTTGACGCCGTAAAAGTAGCCGCTGATCACCGCCGCGCGCACCCGCTCATCGAGCGCCGCCAGGAAGAGAGTCTGCAGGCCGCCGCCCGAAAGGCCGGCGCAGCCGATGCGGTGCGGGTCGCACTCGCCGCGCGTCTGGATATAGTCGAGCAGGCGCATGTTATCCCACGTCCACATGCCGAGCACGGTGCGCCCCAAGGGCAGGGCCATGTGGTTGAGCAGGTCACACGATTTGCCCAGCAGGTCGTCGTCGCTCTGGCGGCCCGCCTCGCGCCGCTCGCCAAAACCCCGCGCATCGGGGCAAAAGACGACCAGGCCGCGGCCGACGAGCTCGAGGCCATAGTCATAGTGGTAGCGCTCGATGGCCTCGGCCACCGCAGGGATGTCGCGGCGCCCCGCCGTGGCCAGCTTGCCGCCACCCCCATGCCCGTGCAGCGCAACCACGGCCGGCCGCACCTCGCCCGGCCGCAGGCCCTCGGGCACCAGAACATAGACGGGCATCACCACCCCCGGCTCGGTGGTGAGCTCGACCCGCTCGCGCACATACCCGTCGAGCGGCACGCGCTCGGTGACGCGCGGCGCCAGGGGCACCCGCTCGGCCGTGTCGAGCGCGATGGCCCGCCGGAGCTCGGTGCGCAACTCCTGGCGCCAGGCCTCGAACTCGCGCACCGTCTGCGCCCGCAGGGCCAGCCGGCGGGCCGTGGCATCGAAGCGAGCGAGCATGCTCTCGAGGGCAGTATAGAACCCATCGCCAGACATGGGGCCTCCGATTCGATCTTCAGAGCGTTGAGATCGGCGAAAGGGCCTGGCGCCCCTGTGCCGCGCCCATCCCCCTTCACCAGGCCTGGCAGCCATCCCGCTACAGGTGCTCGACCGTCACCACCTTGCCGCGCGCCTCGAGCTGGCCGATCAGCTCCTCCACGTACACCTGGCGCATGGGTTTGCCACGGACCACGTCGGCGAGCTGGTAGGGGTTGATGGCGTCGCCCACCATAAAGTGCAGGATATCGGCCTGCAAGAGCACGCGCGCCAACTCGGTGGCCCCGTCGTGGCTGGGGGGCAGGTCGTGAATGGTCTCGGCCGCCTGCAGGCGCTCGGAGGCCTTGCTGAGGGTGATGATCCCCTCGGTCACCAGGTCCACTCCCTCCAGGCGCGCCGTAGGGGGGATCTTTTCGCCCTTGGGGCCAAGGGCGGGCCGCTGCGGGGCGAGCTCCACCCGCAGCGTGCGGCCCGCCTCGCGGGCCACCACCTGCGCCGTGGTGCCGCCGCAGATCACCTTGAGCCCCTCCGCCGCCAGGAAGCGCTCGACCGTCGGGCGGTCCAGCTCCGGTTTGGAGGGTGGCCCGGTCAGAATGGTGGCCTGCACCGCCTGGCGCACCTTCATGCCCACCGCCGTAGCATCGTCGCCCGGCTTGCCGTTGTAGAGCTTCAGGCAGGTGCGGGCCAGGGCACCGGTCAGCTGGTAGGCATCGCCGCCGGTTGCAGCCCAGCGCTGCACGGCGGTGGCCACGTTCTTCCATCCCCAACCCAGTTTGTACAGGCCGCCGACGCCCGCGTGAATGTAGCCGTCGGTCACCAGGGCCATGTAATCGCCCTCTTCCAGCTCAAACTTGCTCTCGTGCAACGTGCGCCCCCGCACCTCGCGCTCGGTCATGGGCAGGTCGATGACCTGGCCGCGGCGCACGAGGATCAAAGGGGGGTTATCATACTCCACCAGATAGGCGTGCCGGCCTTTCGCCACCATGAGCACCGAGAAAGTGGCGTAGGCCAGGCGGCGCACCTGGCACTCGGGCAGGGTATCGGCCAGGGTCTCGACCACCTCGTCGATCGTCTCGCCCTTTTCCAGCATGTCTACAGCGATGGTCGCCGTCAACGTGGCCAGGATGTGTGCCTTGACGCCGCTGCCCAGCCCATCCGACAGGCCCACGATCAGCAGTTGCGGCGTGGCACGCAGGTGCACTGCGTCGCCGCACAGCTCTTCGCCATGCTTGGCCAGGCAGCGGTAAGCGACCTCAACCAACTGCTTCACCACTGTCATCCTTCTCGATCAGGCGCCGCAGCTCGCTCAAGAGCACCTTGGTCTCGGCCGTGGTCTCGCCCAAGAGCCCCGCAATCTCGTGGGCCACGCGCATCTGCTTCTTGATCACTGCCTGGGTACGTTCGAGCGTCTCGGCTCGCAGGTGGGCGAGGGCGGCGCGCGCCTGCTCCTGCTCGGTGATATCGCGCAGCACCGCCACCAGCAGCCCTTTGCCGTGCACAGGGGCCACGGTCATGCTCACGATCAGGTCGTCGCGCAAACGCACCCGTTCGCCCAGGGCCACGTGGCCCGTCTCCTGGGCCTGCAGGAAGAGGGTCACCACCGGCACGAACTCGCGCAGCGGCCGCCCCAGCAGCTCGCCCCGATGGCGGTGGAACATCTCCTGGGCCGAAACGGAAGCGTCCTGGATGTGCAGGGCCTCGTCGACCACCAGCACGGCGTTGGGCACCGCATCCATGACCACATTGGTGAGCGATTCGGCGCGGCTGCGCATATAGGGGATGCACATGGTCAGCTCGGCCATCCCCCGCAGCGCCGCGATGGCTTTTTCGCGGCAACTGGGGTAGCCACAGGCACCACAGTTCAGCTCGTCCTGTGGAGAGAACTTTTCGACCATGGCCAGGGCGGCCTTGATCTCCTCCTCGCTGAATTGGGGCACCGGCCGGCTCCGGTCGTGATAGGTGCGGCTCAGGTCGGGCCAATCGGCCTCATCCTCAGGCAGCGGATGGGGCTGCTGGCGGGCGGCGTAGGCCATCAGCCGCTGGCGGTAGAGCGTCACTGGCGTGAGGCCCGCCATCACCGGGCCGTTGATGCAGCCGCCCTCGCAGGCCATCACCTCGGCCAGAGCCGCCTCCAGCTTGCCCGCGCGGATGCCATCCAACACATCGCGGCAGGCCCCGAGGCCCGAGGCAGCGACGACGTGGTCGCCCAGCATGTCGGTATTCAGGCGCGCCGTGCCCACCAGGCCGCCCTCCACCGGAAAGAGGCGGGCGGGCGGCCGGGCCGGCACCGGCTCGGGCAGGGCCGGCGGGCGGGCAATCTCCACATGGCGCTCGGCCATCCACTCGCTCAGTTCGGTGTAGGTCAGCGCCGCGTCGACGATGCCCTGCAGGCCCTCGGCGCGGATCTCACCCTTCTTGCCCAGGCACGGGCCAATGAAAACGATGCAGGCTTCGGGCCCGTACAGCTGGCGCAGCCAGCGCCCATGGGCAATCATGGGCGAGACGATGGGCGCCAGATGGGGGATCAGGTCGGGGTAGTACATCTCCACCAGGTTGACGACCACCGGGCAGGCCGTGGCAATCAGGGGCCTGGGTCCCTTGCCCTCGGCCAGCAGCCGCCCGTAGGCGCGGCCCACCATCTCGGCGCCAAAGGCAGTCTCGCCGGCCGCGGTGAAGCCCAGGGCCTGGAGCGCATCCTCGAGCGGCGCAAAGGAGGCCAGGTCGAAGAAGGCGGGCGCCGAAGGGGCCACGCTGGCGATGACCGGCCTCCCCTCGGCCATGGCCTGCTGCACGACCGGCCGGTCGTCGCGCACCTGCTTGGCCCCCTGGGGGCAGGCGCGCACGCAGGTGCCACAGACGATGCACAACTCTTGCACCACCTGGGCCTGCGCGTCGTGCACCCGCACCGCCTTGACCGTACAGGCACGCACGCACGAGTAGCAGTCGCGGCAGCGGGCCAGGTTCGTCTGGATCACCCCGCCCTTCATGCGCCTACCTCCGGAGAAGTGGCGAACTGGGGTAACTGCAGGAACTGACAGGAGCCGGCAAGCCTGTGAGTTCCGTCGGTTCCCCCAGGTCCCTCAGCTCTGTGGCTCTCCCTCACTGCACGTGGGGCAGCACCTCGCGAGCAAAGAACTCGTCGACTTCGTCGGGCATCACTTGCGAGTAGATGCGGTCGCCCACCTTCACCGTCACACCGAGCGAACAGTGTTCCATGCAGAAGGCGCCGTTCAACTCCACCTTGCCCTCCAGCCCGTGCCGGGCGATCAGCCGCTGGAGCGACTCGGCCACCCTGTCGGACCCCCGCACGTAGCACGAGCTTCCCACACAGACTGTGACCACGACCATCGGGCCGCATCCTCCCCAACCACGCGCAGAGCCCGCCCGGCGCAGCGTGTGGCCCTGCGCGCCTGCATACAATGTACACGTCTTTTGACGAGCCGTCCAGTACTGCAACCGTACTTGCCCATCGGGCCGTACAATCTATCCAGGCATCACGCTTCGCACCGGAGCGGAACCCCGCCCCGGGTCAGGGCTGGGTTTGCCGGGCTGATGCAGAGCCATTCACCCGGCCGCGGCAGACCCCGGCCCTCCCCTGTCACTCTTCTCCCCCTCGGTTTCTCCGGTTCCTGCAGTTCCTGCCCTCCTGCCCCGCCGGACGATGCGATATGACAGTGTGGCCAGGCGCGAGGCCAGGTCCTCGTTCTCCACCCAGACGCCTTCGGGCACGCTCAATCGGGCAGGGGCAAAGTTCCAGATGACGGTGATGCCGGCAGTGACCATGGCGTCGGCCACCGTCTGGGCCGCCTGGGCGGGCACGGTGATGACGCCCATCTGGATGTGCAGCCGGCCCACCAGGTTGGCCAGTTTGTCCATGGGGAAGATCGTTCGCCCGGCTACCTCCTGGCCCACCTTGGCCGGATCGGAGTCGAAGAGAGCCACGATGCGCAGCCCATAAGCCTCGAAGCCCGGGTAGCTGGCCAGGGCCTGGCCCAGGCGGCCGGCCCCCACGAGGATCGCCTCCTTGTCGTTGGCCAGGCCGAGGAACTCCTCGAGGCTCGCCAACAACTGGCCGACCGGGTAGCCCACGCCCGGCCGCCCGAACTCGCGCACGTACGTCAGGTCCTTGCGGATCTGGGCGGCGGGCAGGCGCAGGGCCTGGCCCATCTCGTCCGACGACACCACGTTGCGGCCGGCCTCACTGGCCTGCAGAAGAAAGCGGTAATAGAGGGGCAGCCGGCTCAAACTCGGCCGCGGGATACCTGGCTTATCGTCCATGTCAGGCCTCCCCTGTCGCCACGGCTTGTGCGCCATTTCACAAAATGTACACCCGGCGCAGGGTTCTGTCAAAGGCAGCCACGCTTTTGGCGAGCCGGGCAATCCGGCGTAGACTGGTTGCAGCAACCCGCCAGGAGGC
>Ga0123519_10008921_pt1 | contig 15190 bp, 7 predicted proteins | sample YelNatPaOPRAMG02_FD_87396 | JGI IMG/M metagenome (GOLD analysis project Ga0123519, IMG submission 87396) | Hot spring microbial communities from Yellowstone National Park - Yellowstone National Park OP-RAMG-02 (version 2) | ecosystem: Environmental > Aquatic > Thermal springs > Hot (42-90C) ...
GAAGGTTTACAGCCGGGATATTACTACCTTGGGACAACAGTAACAGCACAGGCTACCTATAATTCGTCGAAGGATATATGGCAAGGCTGGACAATTAATGGACAATTTGTAGGAACTGCAAATCCTATAACATTTAGTATGAGTCAGGATACAGTATTAAAAGCGATGTTTTTACCTATTGAGCCTGAGGGAATAACAGAAGGTGAAGGTGAAGAAAATATTATTGTTCCTGTTATACAGCCTTATGTTTTAGAATTGGGAACTGTGAATACAGGAGATTGTGTAGAAGGCACATTTACAGTGATGAATTCCGAATTAAGCACGGGAGCGTTAGTTGGGATGGCAGTAATAAATGCTCCCGAATTGTCTTCTGAGGTATTCCAGATTGTTTCAGAAGCAAATTACAATCTTGCGCCGGGAGAAAGTCAATCTATAGTGGTGAGGTTCTGTGCCAATGACCTTGCTTCGGGTGAGTATCTTGCTATTGTATCGTTTACAGGTGGACCTAATATGCTTGTATATCCTGTAGTAGTAACAGTGATTTCCAATGAAGAAGGAACTCCAGAAGGAATACCTGAGGGAGAAGGGACCGTAGAAGGAACTCCAGAAGGAGAAATTCCCTCTCGACATAGTGCGGATATAAATATGAACTGGAAGATAGAACTCCGTGAATTATTGCGTGTAATTCAATTCTTTAATTCTTTCGGTTATCATTGTGCTGATGTTCCCACATCTACAGAAGATGGGTATGAGGTTGGAGATGGGGCAAATCACAGTTGTAATTATCATACTTCCGATTATAATCCCAAGAACTGGAAAATAGACTTCACAGAATTGTTGCGATTAATTCAGTTCTTTAATGCTGGCGGTTATCATATTGATTCATCTGGAGAAGATGGTTTTGGTGTAGGAATGCAGAATTAGAAGTAAAACAAATAAAGAAAGTATATAATGGGGGAAGGAAACTTTCCCCATTAATTTTCATTTAGAGATAGGAGAGCGAAATATGTTGGATGTTCTTATTTTGGATGGTAAAATCGTAGATGGAAGCGGAACAAAGAAAGCATATTCCGCGGATATTGCCATTGAACAAGATAGGATTGTGGCAATAGGTAATCTGAAAGAAGCGGAGGCAAAGGAGAAAATTAATGCTCGGGGAAAAGTAGTATGTCCCGGATTTATAGACCCTCATTCGCATGCAGATATAAGTTTGCATAAAGAAAATGCGGAAGAATTACTTAAGCCTTTGATTAAGCAGGGAATAACCACTTTTGTTGGTGGAAATTGTGGTATGGGGCTTTCCCCTGTATTAGAGCCTGGAAAAGAAGCCATATTTACCTACATTGAGGTTTTTTCAAGTTTTGACCCAGAAAAAGAATTTCAATGGCGGACAACAAATGAATACTTTGATTTTTTAGAGAATAAAGGCATTCCACTAAATTCTGCTATTTTGGTGCCGCATGGTTTGTTAAGATTACATGGGGTTGGGACAGAAAACCGATATGCTACAGATGAAGAGATACAAAAGATGGCAAGGGCTTTGGAAGTATCTTTAGATGCAGGGGGTATTGGAATGTCCACAGGACTGCAATATTATCCGGGTAGTCAGAGCGATACGCGGGAATTGATTGAACTTGGAAAAGTCTTAAAAAAATACGATGGAATTTTTACCAGTCATTTGCGGAGTTATAGCAATACTTTAGATAAGGCCATTGATGAAGTTGTTGAAGTGGCAGGGAAGAATCAAATTCGGGCGCAAGTTTCGCATTTATTCTGGGTGCCTGATATGGGAGTAATGGGTCCCTTTGTTCGTTCATTAATTCGTATGATGGCAAGTTTAGCCCAGTGGATTCCTATCCCTATACCCTTAGGAAAACCCATAGAGAAAGCCATTGAAAGGATTGTAGGAAATCAAGAAAAAGGAGTGAATGTAAGTGTGGATGTTATGCCAACAACAACCGGTTTTACTCATCTTTTAGCGTTTTTCCCACCGTGGGCATTGGAAGGGGATAGAACGCAGGTTTTAAATCGGTTGAAGGATTATGAATTAAGAAAGAAGATGTTAAATAGTATCGAACATGGCAAAATGGAATGGCCTCATACGGGTCCCGATTCGTGGACATTAAATTTATTCCGCCTTATGGGTTGGGAATGTGCTCATATTATGGCAGTGCAATCTGAAAAAAATAAACGATACGAAGGAATGAATCTTATAGAAATTGCAAGAGAACGGAAACAACATCCCTTTGATACTGCCTGTGATTTATTGCTTGAAGAAGAAGGGCATGTCCTTGTGTTTGAAAGCATTGCAGAACCGGATGATTTGTTGACGGAACGAACAACCTTCCCTTCAATGGCACATCCGAAGGTAATGATCTCCACAGATGCCATACTGATGGGTTTTGGTATGCCATCGCCTTTGTTCTATGGCTGTTATCCACGGTATTTACGCCGCTATTGTAAAGAATTGAAATTGGTATCTTTAGAAATGGGCATCCGTAAATGCACATCATTATCGGCAGAACATTTTAACTTAAAACAACGAGGATTGCTAAAAGAAGGGTATTTTGCGGATGTTCTTGTGATTGATATGGATAATATAGATTCAAAGGCATGTTTCAAGTCGCCGACAGAATCACCGTCCGGGGTGGATGAAGTAATTATTAACGGGAAACGGGTCGTGAAAGAGGGAGAATTCCAGAAAGGACTAAAAGCGGGTTCATTGCTACGCAATAAGAGGGGATAGTCGTTTTCTTTTATATAATTAGAAATGGTATCATCAATTCAGGAAAACGTAAGGCGTTTATTCGAGTGTTATTAAAATCAATGGAAGGAGTGTTTCTATGAAAAAACTATTTTTCAACCAAACTTTAACAATGGGTATCTTTTTATTTCTTGTCCTTTTTTCTGTCAAAATTTTTGCGGAGGATGTATCCCCTATAACTATAACACAATTGGAAAGACCTATAATTCGGTATGAAGTAATAGTTCCTGATGTGGGTGAGTTTGTAACATTAAAATGTGATTTTCACATGCATACGGTTTTTTCAGATGGACGTGTGTGGCCTGATTTGCGAGTTGTAGAAGCCTGGGTAACGGGATTGGATGCTATTGCTATTACAGACCATATAGAAAACGATAAACGCAGGCCGTTTTTGTCAGGAGATGATAACTCTTCTTATGAATTAGCAAAAGGGGCTGCAGAACGGTATGGAATTATTCTTATCAGAGGTGGGGAAATTACACGAGAGCAACCTTACGGACATTATAATGCCTTATTTTTGAAAGATGTAAATCTTGTGGATAATGAGGACCCCTTTACAGCAATTGAAAACGCAGTTAAGCAGGGTGCTTTTATTCAATGGAACCATCCGGATTGGAATTCCGCTACACGGAATCATTTCGAATTTCAGAAAAAGTTGTTAGACAAAGGATATTTGCATGGAGTTGAAATATCGAATGGTGCCGATTGGTATCCGCATGTAATAGATTGGGCATTAGAAAATAATCTAACAATGATGGGAAATAGCGACCTGCACGGATTAATTATGGGTGAATTTCATCTGGATAAATTTCAAAGACCTATGACTTTAGTTTTTGCAAAGGAAAAGACGGAACAGGGAATTCGTGAGGCTCTGGATAATAAACGGACTGTTGTATGGATAGCAGATTTAATTAATGGTAGGGAAGAATGGGTTTCCAAGTTGTTTCTTTCCTGTGTTCATTTTGGGAAAATACAAATAACCAATCCTGAAAAGAAAGAAGGTCAGATACGATTAGAAAATGTGTCGGATATTCCATGGTCATTAAAATTGATGGGTCCTGTGGCACAAGGGACATACCGATTAGAGCCCCGTTCCTCAATGCTGGTTCGGACGAGAGGACAGGGAAATGCGAAGGTTGTAGTAACAAATGCCTGGGTAAAGACAGGAACGAATTTACAGATGGAAATAAATTTAGAATGATGGTTTAAAGTCAATTATTCTTTGCCCTTTTGTCGAATAGAAAAGTTTTTTTGAACTTTCGGGGAAATGTTAATCGTTTCCCCTTTTTCTTTTTTGAGGGAGGCTTCTTTTTTGCTGGTTTTATAAGGAGATTCTCTGTCACTTAATTCATACCCCATAGAAACTCTTTTCATCATTAATTCTTCTGCAAAATCATCCTGAACAATATTCCACGGAACAAATTTTTCCAGTTGTATAGTTAGGTAGTTATAACATTCTTCGTTTTTTAATTTTTGGGATTGTGCCTTTTGAAAGAGAAGTAATAGGTATTCAAAGTCTTCCAATCCATCGCGAAGCCGTTCCAATCGGATAGAGTGTAAATACGAATCTTTTGCGGGGTAAAGCAAAGTGGTCATTTGCAAAGTATCCTGAGGTTGAAATAGGAAGGTTTCCATGTTTTGAGGTCGTGAGATAATATTGCCCCATGAAAGGAGAGGAGTGAGAATGATACCCCTGAAACCATAACTCCAGCATATCCATGGAATAATACGGGATTCAATAGGTGCGGTATCATAACGAAGAGACGGATATTGTTCAGGATTAAGCCATAACCAGGGTGTAATTACAGGAGCCATGCGGGGTTCTTTATTCTCCTCATTCGAATTTAATCGGATTTCTTGAATATACACGAATTCTCCTTTTTTAATTCGAGGAAATTCAAAACGGATAGCCGAGAAATCAGGATTGTATTTGAAAGTTCCATACGAAATAGCCGGTTCAAAAAGGGTTCCTGCTACATGTTTCCAGTTTACAGAGGATGAGAGAAAATGTATGCTATCTCTTGATGTCAAGACATCTATGGATTGAGGAATTTGTGTGGGACCCCAAATAATGGTTATTTTTTCGCCTATTATTTTATCTTTTAATTGAACCTCTAACCATTCTTTTTTGCCTTCTTTCTCAGCAGGAAAGGATAGCCATCCTGTGTATAAACAGGCGTCTATGGCTTGCCATGGAGAACATAAAATAGGGGGATACGAGCCGGGAATAAAGCCAGTGGTTGAAGAAGAGACGGATTTAATAGGAAGAGTATTTTCATCTGCGATAGACAAACCTTTTGTCAATCGCTCCATTAATCCTGGGGAAAAAGAAGAAAAAGGTAAAGCCCAGATGTCTGTGTAAAAATTATATTGGGGTAAGGGGAGACCACATAAAATTCTTACTACAAAAAAAGGAATTTGTTCGGACAGAGAATTTAAGTATCGCCGCAATGCGTCATGTTGTCCAGCATCTTTGGGTATAAAAAAAATAGTTCCCATAGTAATGTTATTGATATTCCTTATGTCGTTTATCATATTCTCTTCATTTTGGGATGGTGTGCGGACCGTTTCCAGAGGACCCGGCGGTAATAACAAAGGTGTTATATCTATAAAATTTTGAGAATTGTATCCCTTGATATGATGAACATAGTTTTTCCACAAACCTTCGGGAATAGGAAGAGTATTCGTGTTAAGGTTTTGTTGATAAGAACCTAATGAAGGATTAAGCCGTTTATCGTATATGAAATTGAAAAAGTTTTTCCAGAAATCATCAGTTGATGAAGATTGGGGGTTTGTTTGCAATAATGTTTGCCAATCTAAAAAACTAATAGCATTCAAAGAAGGTGTTTGCGGAATTTCAAAATCAAAAACTTCAATGGAAACAGGAATTCGCTTCAATTTCTTTTCTTCTACATTAATTTGCAACTCTGTTTTATAGTTCCCCGTTTTTATTTCTCGTGGAATTTTGAAGGTTATCCAGAAAACAGCCTTTTGTCCTTTTAAGATACTCAACGGTTGGAACGGTCTTAATATATCTAAAAATATGCGACTTCGGTCCATACCCCCCTGAGGAAGAGGAACACCTTGAATAGGTAATATCTGATATATCGATGGATTGGGAAATTTTTCAGGCAATTTGTCGAAGGAAATAGATACATTATTCAGGTCATTTTTATCAGCCAAAATATGGACCTGAAAGGATTCTTCTTCCCCTTTTGCAGCAAAGATTTGTGCTTCATAATGGGAATGAGGAGATGGTTGTGCAAGATTGGTAGATACCCAGGATGGCTCAATCCAGATATCTGCACCATGAATAAATGTATTTAATAATAGGAGAATATTTATAAACATTTTTATAATCTTTTAGTTGTTATTCTGACTAATTGCATATTATATAATAACTGTAAATAATCGAGATTTGGTAAACAAAAAAATAAAGGGTTACGAATGGAGATAGAAGAGTTCTTTAAAAAAACAAAAGAAGAACTGGTAAATGAGATACTTCATTGGAAATCACAGGCGGAAGAGATAAAAAATATTTTAACAGGTAAAGGAAAGAAGTATTATACCCTTTCAGATTTACAACCATTATTCCAAAGTATGAGTGCTATTGATACAGCAGTATATGTATCGGATATGGATACTTATGAGATTTTTGCTGCAAATGAGTATGTAAGAAATTTTTTGAAAGACGAAATTATAGGAAAAAAATGTTATGAAGTTTTACAAGTAGGACAAACATCACCTTGTTCTTTCTGCACAAATGACCGTTTACTTAATTCAAAAGGAGAACCTAATCCACCGTATGTTTGGACTTTTCAAAATACAAAGACAGGTTCCTTTTTTCAATGCATAGACTTTGCTATTCCATGGGAAAATGGGAAGATGGTAAGAATTGAGGTTGCCATCAATATAGACCGACTTGTTAATATTCAGAAGGATAGGGATACTCAGATTTCACTTACAAAAACGATTATTGAAAGTATTCCTCAGGCAGTTTTTTGGAAGGATAGGAACGGCGTATTTTTAGGTTGTAATCATCAATTTGCCAAAGATGCAAATTGTTCCTCTCCGGAAGAAGTAATAGGTAAAACAGATTATGACTTACCATGGACAAAGGAAGAATCAGATAGTTTCCGTGAAATAGACCGTAGGATTATGGAATCTGGGGAACCATTACTAAACTTCGAGGAAAAACATACAAGGGCTTCTGGAGAGGTAAGATGGCTGTATGTGAGTAAGGTTCCTTTACGAGATAGAGATGGGAACATTATTGGCGTATTGGGAACTTATGGTGATATAACGGAAATGAAAAGGGCACAGGAAATAATAAAGTATAACGAACAATTATTAAACAGTATAATGCAAACAACACCTTTCGGAGTTATCTTTGTGAGGAATCAGGTAATAGAATGGTGTAATGACCGTATCTGCCAGGTTCTGGGATATTCAAAGGAAGAGATGATAGGTAAATCAACACGGACTTATTATGAAACAGAGGAAGAGTTTAACCGTGTGGGCAAAGAATTATACAAAGATTTAGTGGGTTATAATACGAGTTGGGTTGAAACTAAGTGGAAAAGTAAAAATGGAGAATGGATTGATATTCGTATTAATGCGGCATTGAGGAACCCTCAATGTCCAGAGGATGGGATTGTTGCGGGAATTATTGATATTCGGGAACAGAAAAAATTTGAACAACAGCGGGAACAAATGCAAGAGCGAATACATCAATTGCAAAAAATTCAAAGTTTAGAAACATTGGCAGGAGGAGTAGCACACGATTTCAATAATCTATTAATGGCTATGATAGGTAGTGCGGAACTTGCTCTTCATGAAGTTCCAGAAATTTCTGTGGCGAGAGGATATTTGAATAGTATTATTATTGCGGGTAAGAAAGGGTCAGAACTTGCTCAACAAATGCTTTCGTATGCAGGCAGAAAAAAATTGTTAACCAACCGTGTGAATTTAAATAAGATGATAGGAGAAATGGTGCAAATTATCCAATCTTCTATTTCTAAAAAAGTAGTTTTGAAACTGGATTTAGCGGAACAAATACCACTGGTGGAAGGGGATATTACCCAACTTTCACAAATTATTATGAATCTTGTCATTAATGCCAACGAAGCGATTGGAAATAAAAGTGGAGTAATAATTATAAGGACATCAGCTTCCCTTTGTGATAGTAAGTATTTAGATACGCTCTTTTTGCCCGGAGAACTGAAAGAAGGATTGTATGTGGTAATTGAAGTTATAGATACCGGATGTGGGATGGATGAAGAAACTAAAAAACATATTTTTGAACCTTTTTATACGACCAAATTTACAGGTCGTGGACTGGGATTAGCTTCCGTTTTAGGTATAATCAAAAGTCATCATGGAGGAATAAAACTTTACTCAGAAAAAGGGAAAGGAACGGCTTTTAAAATATTTTTGCCGGCTATTGAATGGATGGAGGAAAAGGACACCGCTTTTACGGAAGAAAAGAAAGAGTTACGGTATGAAGGGAAGTTTATCTTGGCTGAAGATGAAGATACTGTTCGGGCGATTACTCAACGGATGTTGGAATACTTAGGATTTGAAGTATTGGCTGCTGTTGATGGAAGAGAGGCAATTCAGCTATTTAAAGAGCATAAAGATGATATTAAGTGTGTGTTATTGGATTTGACAATGCCCCATGTAGATGGTATTGAGGCATGTATAGAAATGAAAAAGATAAAGAAAGAAATACCTATTATTTTGACCAGTGGTTATCCTCATGAACAAATCGCTACCAAAACAAATATAGAATTATTCTCAAACTATATTCAAAAACCATTTCGTTTTGATGGTTTGAAAGAAATTATTCAACAGGTCCTATCAAAATAAAGAATTATCATGGGATAATCTTTTTACTTTTAAGTTCCTTACTTATCCATTCTGCAAATAGTTGATAACATTCAGGGCTGGGGTGTCCATCTAAAATTATATGTTTCCCTGAGGATTTGAGACGGAAATAATTTCCCATCATTTCTTTATCTTCACAGGAGATTACCCTTAAATCCTTTTTTTCATTAAGTAAGTTCATAAAATAATTTAGGTTAGGACAGGTGGCTGGAGTAGAACAATGTTCAGGGTAAATAAATATCACAAAATCTAAATCAGGGAAATAAGTAGATAATTGATTTTTTGTTTCGTTCAGTAATATATATAAAAAGTCATAGTTTTCGTTTATGAAAGGGGATGGATAATCAAATTGGGTATAATTTATTAGCTGTTTTACTGCAAATGATTTGTTTAATATATTGGCAAAAGAAAACAAATAAGGGTGAGTTTCTTCAAATTTTCCTTTATTAATGATTCTATTATTAATAAACTCCAGTTCCGGTAAACAGCCCACCCATTTGGGGGCTCTGAATATAAGATTGAGTGTTCCTTTTAGCCTTCTTAGATGGTCAGAAATGAATGTATATATTACGAGGGTAGGTTTTTGAGGGGATATGTCTGCAAAAATTTCTGATTGCGTGGACTGGAGATATATTTCCTGTGGAGAAGCTCCCGGAATCCCATAATTGTATACTTCAATTTCAGGATGCAATTGACCAAAATAATAAGGCAAGGTCTGGTTATTATTAACACCTGTCCCAAAAGTAAAAGAACAGCCAAAGAACAAGCAATTTAGTTCTTTATTATCCATATTGGGTTGAGGAGTAATTCTTCTTCCTTTAGTATCGGTTTCAAAATAAAAAATATGAGGATTGTTCCCAACAGTAATTGTCCCTTCCCCTTTAACTCCCCGTGCAATTTTTCGCCCCTCTTCCGAACAAATAATAACAGGGGGCGATGTAATCATGATTCTTTCGTTATCTTTTTGTTTAAGGCGAAGAATTATTTCAAAAGGAATAAGTAATAAACAGATAAAAAGACATGTAATCAACAGAACGGAGATGTTTATAATAAACTTTTTTATAGCAACTATTTTGTTTTTTAGTATCATTTGATAATCTTACTTTTTCACCGTCAACGAAAGGGAAAAAGGTGTTGTTATACAAATATGTTGACAGATAAAAACTGCTTTTTTCCTATATTAGAATATAATTTTATATCATAATAATATAAAGGAATAATGAAATACACATGGAGTAAAAATAAAGGTTGTATAATGTTTAACGGTCATATAAATATTAAGGTCGGAATAAAGGTTCTATTTATAAGTGTGCTTTTTTTATCGGAATCTTATGGTCTGGTTATTCGCTTGACGGATAAATATTGGGATGATAAATTCCCGAATACCGACTTGTCTATTCCCGGGGAACAATGGCAAATAAAACAGGACAGACCTGATAGAATTATTTTTGAACATGAATTACAAGCAGATTTGAGTTTGTATAAACGAATAAAGATAGAAATGGGTTCGAACAAAGCTGCTTCTATTCGATGGGGATGGAGGTGTGGAAATAAAGATGGGCAGGATTTTTTTTCTGAAGAGAATCTTTCCCTGATTGCTGATTCTAAATTACATCAATATACCTTTGAGATGAAATATCTTGATAAAATCAACCCCATAGTAGATAAAGCCAGTAAGTTAATTATTGAAGTTGTAAATAAAGAAAAAGATAATAAGGGATTGCAGTTAAAAAATGTTGAATTGGTTCGACATTTGCCTTCGGAATTGGGACAATTTATGCTTAATGGATTGTGTATGAATTGTATTCCGGAGGATGCTTGGACATTTAATACGAAAATACAAAAAGGGGATAGATTACTATTGTATATAGGTATGTATAATCCAAAAGTGGGGGCATTATCTCAGAAGAAGCACGAAAAAGAATGGAATGAACAAAGGAGTAACTTTTCGATTGATGTGATAGATAATGGGGAAAAAGAAAATATATATGAATATCAGATCAATCCGATGGAAAAAGAGGATGACCGTGAGTGGCGATTTATAGAATTAGACCTGTCAAAATTTGCAGAGAAAGAAGTGCAAATTATATTTACGAAAAATACAGCGGTAATGGATGGATATGGATTATGGGGAAATCCCGTTATTATCCGAAATATAGATGATATAGAAAAACAACATCCTCCTGTATTTATTATTTCCTGTGATACTATGCGAGCCGACCATTTGTTGCCTTATGGCTATCGTTTGCCAACAAGTCCGAATCTGGATAAATTTGCTAAAGAGGCAGTATTGTTTGAAAGGGCATATACAACCCGAACCTTTACTCCGGTGGCACACATGAGTTTACTTACGGGTTTGTTCCCGAAAAACCATGGAGTTAATGCGGAACTGCCTGCTTATGACCATGTAAAATTATTAGGTGAATATCTGAAAGAGTTAGGTTATTATTCTATGGGATTAGTAGGGGCTACCACCTGGTTTTTGCCTTCACGAGGATACATGCGTGGAATGGATAAATTTTATTATCCACCAGAATATCTACGCGATGTTTTTCCTACGCAGGAGATATTGAAGAATGAGATTAAAAGATTGAAATATGACAATCTTTTTGTCTTTTTACATAACTACGATGTACATACCCGTATGCTTCCTCCCGCAACGATATATAGTTCTGAAGATGCACGGTTTTTTTCTTTCAGCGATTTGCTCGAAGTTCCTGAATTACTAACAGCGGAATGTATGCCTAATCCGAGAAGTTTCTTTAATCACATACAGGCAACATTGGGGAAATTAGACTTTTATGAAAATTTATATATAAATGCTCTATATGATGATTGCGTTGCAAAAGTGGACTATGCAATAGGCGATTTGTTCCATTTTTTGAAGGAACAAGATTTGTATGACAAATCCATGATTATAATCGTTGCAGACCACGGAGAGGCATTAGGAGAACACGGTCGCTATGAACATGTTGATGTTTATGAACACACAGCACGAGTTCCTATGATGATAAAATTTCCCAATGGTATGTATGCAGGAAAACGAATAGAAAGTCTGGTTAGTTTAGAAGATATTGTTCCGACGATACTGGGTTATTTAAATGTTAATTACGAAAATCTGGATGGTGTATCGCTATCTGATATTATAGAAGGGAAATATACTATCCCGAGGAAGATTTTTATTCAGAATCAATTTCAGAATGAAGAAGCCCTAATATCAGATAGATATAAGGTTATTTGCTCATTTAGAGAGTCTAAAGTGAGTTTCTTTGATTTATTACAGGACCCGTTGGAATGTGTTAATCTGTTTGATAAGGAAGATATACTTTTAAAACAATTTTTAGAAGAAATGAATTCATATAGATTTTTCAATGGAGAAGGTTGGGTTGTCGAGGTGAAAGGGAAGAAGACAAAGATAACCGACGAGGTATTAATATGCCCCGGACCAAATATAATTTCAGTGATACCTGATAATATCATGTTTTGGTATAAAAAGGCAGAGGAGATGGATTGTCTGTATGGAACCATAAGTTATCCTCAAATGGCAGATACTTATTCCCTGTATATATATCCGAAGGATATGAAGCAGGAGCTAAGAATAGGTTTCAGAAGTTCGGAGAAATTTAAAGTTTTGTCTCATGATGGAAGTAGTGAATTGATAAATGAGTATGAGTTTGTATTGCCAGAAAGATATTTGTATTGGGAAAATACACCGAATATTCCCAATGACGGTAATACATATATACTCATTCGCAGGAAACCTTTAATGTCTGAAAACGGGCGAAAAGAAGTAGAACTTCCAGAAGATGCTATATTTAATATAAGGAACACAGGGTATTTATAGTTTTATATGAATAAAAATCCATATAGAAGAAAGCATATTATACCTTTATTTTATGGGAAGGTTTGCTTTCTTATTAGTTTGATTTATGTATGTGTTATGCAAATATATTGTGTTTCATGGAGTGAAACAATATATCGTTTTTCAAAAGATTATTGGGAAAAAATAGAAAAGTCTCCAGAATTAACCTTAGAGGGAAAAGAATGGGAAAAGAGTTTCGACAAAAATACAGGGATTATGTTATTTTCAATACCGTCTGCGATTAATCTGGGAATGTATCAATTTGTTCATGTGTATGTATCCAGTAATGAGGGCTACGAAGTGAGATGGGGTTGGTCCAGTAAAAAATGGGGCGATAAAATTCATTTCCCTTCGGAAGGAATAAGGTTGATTAATGACAGCAAGACACATATATATTCTTTTACTTTGAAATTTACGGATAAGGAAAATCCCATATTTGATAAAACAAACAAGGTTTGGATAGAAATAAAAGGATTAACCAAAGAGAATGAAATAAAGTTATCACAAGTAGTATTTGTTCCTTATGATAAAAAACATCCACGACAGTTAACCATAGGGGGTGTTTGTATGGATGTTTTGTGGGATGAAAAGATGATATTTAATCGTAAAATTGAGCAAGGGATGGAATTGATTTTTTATACAGGTATATACAATCCCGTTTTAGGTGCTTATAAGAAATCTTCAGAAGGAAAGGATTGGCAGAGTGATGGAATATCCTTTTCAATTGATGTGGTATCGAAGGATAATGCGGAAAAAATATATCAGTCAGAAATGAAACCACAAACGACAGAGGAAGATAGAGAATGGAAAAGGGTTGTTTTAAATCTTGCCAAATATGCAGGACAGGAAATAGAGGTTATTTTTCAGATGACCCCAATAAATAATTTCATCGGAGATTTTGGTGTATGGGGTAACCCGATGCTTGTTAGTAAAATAGTTGAAGATAGTCAGACGAAAACGAACTTTTTTATTATTTCTTGTGATACGCTACGCCCCGACCATTTGCTACCGTATGGATATTATCTGCCAACAAGTCCCAATCTGGATACCTTTGCGAAGGATGCAGTAGTTTTTGAAAATGCATATACAACCCAGACATTTACTCCTGTGGCACATATGAGTATGCTTACAGGAAGGTATCCGGAGGGACATGGTTTAACTCGAAATACGGATGTTTTCCCTTATATAGAAACTTTGCCTGAGTTAATGAGAAATTATGGATATATGACAGCAGGTTTTGCAGGATTTTTGTGGTGGTTTATCCCGTCTCGTGGTTTTGGACGGGGAATGGATTGGTTTTCCGTTCCGGAAGGGGGAAGAGAAGGAAATCGAAGGACAGTAATAGAGGTTTGTGATGAAGCCAAGGATTGGATAATCAAAAATGAGAATCAACAGATGTTTGTCTTTATGCATAATTATGCATGTGCATTCAAAGGCGTATGGACAATTGATGTATGATGCGGGAGAGGAACGGTTTAAGATGTTTTCCCGAGGGTTGGTGAGACCTGAAATTGGTTATGTAGGTTGTGAAGATATTCCTTCATTAGGATTATTGCTTCAGTATCTTACAACCGGGGATGTATTCCCAACAGAGGAAGAGATTACTTATATCCGTGCCCTTTATGATGATTGTGTTTATAAAGTAGATTATGCTTTAGGAGACTTTTTGCTTTCTTAAAGGATAGAAGATTGTATGATTCCGCTTTTATAGCAGTTGTTTCTGACCATGGCGAATCTTTAGGAGAGCATGGGTTATATGGACACGATAATGTATATGAAGAGAGTATGCGGAATGTAACTATTATCAAATTCCCCAATAATAAGTATGCAGGGCTTCGTGTGAAAGATAGAGTGATATTGGAGGATTTAATGCCCACTGTCTTAGAGATATTAAATCAAAAGGGGAATGTATTATTAGATGGAATGTCTGTGTTAGATATTATTTCGAAAAAAGAAACGAAGGAAAGACATACCTTTTCATCCAGTTTAAGAGGAGATATGCGGGCATTGATTAAAGGGCAGTATAAACTTTTGGAAGATATTCCTAAGGGTATTAAACCTTTGTTTGATTTACAAAAAAATATGGCTGAATACTATGATGTGAGTTTAAAACAACCCGAAATATATAAAAATATGTCTGAGTTATTAATGCAAAAATTCGGATTAAAGAAAGAAGGCTGGTGGTTATGCTTTTTAAATCCAGTTTCGTTCTGGACAGGTTCGGTAAACATACATTGTTCCGTGCCTATATTGTTTTCTAAGATTCAAGGGGGAGTGTTACGGACAAAAAATGAAAGAACAACACCTATGGAACTAAAAGCGGATGTGTTTCTCCCAAAAAGTTCTATGCCTGTAATAATTCAGATTATACCGGTAGAAGATAAGAGTGAATTGAAAATTCATATCCAAAACTGTTTACTAATGAAGTATCCATCGGATTATCCTGTTTTAAAATCAAAAGATGAAAAATTCTTTTATTTTTCAAGTGAAGATATGAAGGCTCAAGATATAAATAATTCTGATGGTGCAAAAGAATTTTTCTTTTGGGTTGATTACTATTCAAAAGGAACGGGAGATGGGAGAAAGGTAGTAGATATGACTGATGAAACACAGGAAACTTTGAGAAGTCTGGGCTATCTCAACTGATTTACAGATGAAAGATATCCTTATTCACTATA
>Ga0123519_10008924_pt1 | contig 15188 bp, 16 predicted proteins | sample YelNatPaOPRAMG02_FD_87396 | JGI IMG/M metagenome (GOLD analysis project Ga0123519, IMG submission 87396) | Hot spring microbial communities from Yellowstone National Park - Yellowstone National Park OP-RAMG-02 (version 2) | ecosystem: Environmental > Aquatic > Thermal springs > Hot (42-90C) ...
CCGATATGGGAGATTATACGTTAAGCTATATGATCCAGAGTTGGATAATAACCCACTTGAGCTCATAATTGAATGCTGCGTTTTGATACAGAAGTGTTACCGATGTTTCTCAACTTCTCCAGTCAATCAATAACTGTTATTTATTTGGGCACAAAGCCTTCTCTTTTTTGTTAAAATGGAAATATACAAACCTTCGGCCAAATTAGCTAAAAACGATCTCCCGTTATTTTTTAATAAAATTTAAAATGGTGATAATAGACCAGATTCCGGAAAACTATTTTCAAAATAAAGTAGTTTTGATTACAGGAGGATCGCGGGGAATAGGTTTTGCCACCGCTAAGTTGTTTGGTGAACAAAATGCCAAAATCGCTATTTTCTCAAAAAATGAGGAGTCGTTAAACGAAGCTCAAGAAGAATTAAACAACTATGCTCCCGAAGTTTTTGCCGGCTTAGTCGATGTAAGAGATTATGGTGAGGTGGAGCGATTTGTCAAAGAAACATTGAGGGAATTTGGCCAGATTGACATTCTTGTCAACAACGCCGGAGTTGCTTGGATGGGCGATTTTGTTGATGAAGATAAAGAAAATATTGATGAAATAATTGATGTTAATGTTAAAGGAGTTTTATATACATCAAGAATAGTTTTGCCACAAATGATCAAGCAAAAAAGAGGACTAATTATCAATATTTCATCAGGGGCAGGTTTGAAAGGAATACCTCTATTAACCACATATTGTTCTTCAAAGTTTGCTGTTGTCGGTTTTACGCAAGCCTTAGCGGATGAAGTTGATAGATTTAACATTAGGGTTTATGCTATTTGTCCGGCTGCAGTGGCAACCGATATGCAAAAAGCAATTAGCGGTCAAAAAATTGGCATTCCTTCTACAATTGTTGCCAGAAAAATCATGGCCGTTGCCGGTCCTAATCCACCGATTAACTCCGGTGAATGCTTGGTTGTTTATCAATAATACGCAGTCTCATTAACGAAATTTAGTTTTCAATATGGTTAAGCTACCGAAAATAATCGGCGATATCTGGTTTAACTCGAAACCGCTTAAATCTCAAAATTTGATAGGGAAGGTGATCCTTATTGATTTTTGGACTTATACTTGCGTTAATTGCTTGCGTACCATTCCTCATCTTCATCGTCTTTGGCATAAATATAAAGACAAGGGATTGGTAATGATAGGTATTCACACACCTGAATTTGAGTTTGAAAAAGATCCACAAAACGTTGAGCGGGCGATTCGTGATTTACATATACACTGGCCGATTGTTCTAGACAACAATTATGTTAACTGGAACAATTTCGCCAACCGTTTCTGGCCGGCGAAATATATTACCGATCGTGAGGGGAAGATTGTTTATGAACATTTTGGCGAAGGTGCTTATGGGGAAACAGAAAAGGTGATTCAAAAATTACTCGTTGGTCGTTTGGACAAATTGCCTTTGGTTGATATCGGCGAAGAAGAGCATTTGCACGGTCAGGCTTGTTTTATCCCAACACCGGAGCTTTATTGCGGATATGGTCGGGGAACATTGAGTAACCCGACATATTTTAACGATCAGATAGCGGATTACACGGCGCCGGAAGTATTGGTTGAAGACTCGATTGCGCTGGCAGGGAAATTCTATGCCGCTTACGAATACGTAGAATCAGCTGAAGTTAACGCCACCATTGTTTTGAAATTTGTTGCCACGGAGGTGAATTTGGTGATGCGGCCGGTGACACCTAAAGTCGAAGTCGGCATCCTTCTTAATAAAGAAACAATTCCGGAAAACCTCTCGGGAAGCGACGTTCAAAATCAGGGGATAGTTATAGTCAATAGACCGCGGATGTACAACTTGTTAAAAAGCGATTATATGGTTGACGGAGTGTTGGATATTATTGCCAAGACAGGCAATTTTCAGGCTTATGCTTTTACTTTTTCAGGTTGTCCCCACTGATTTTGGGCAGTAAAGCATAGAGGGCGTGATAATTTTCCTTTACATACTTCTTACTCCTTTTTTACTGACTTTTAATTTGTGAAATTTAAAGTTTAATTATATCTACTATCAAGATTGTTGCATTAATAAAAGTTGAGTGAAAGGAGGTGAGAAAAACATGGTCAAAGTAGGTTTAATTTTAGCTGGTATCGTTATGTTTTTATTTATGGTTTTTCAGTTTTTGGTATTTGCTCAATCGCCGACCCCTACTCCGAGAACAACCATAACACCTTCACCAACGATTACCGTTCCATCTGCGGCACCAGGAACAGGTAAGATAGGATTTTAAAAAGCTGATATAGCCGGTATAATAAAAGCTCTTTAGCTTTTTTAAACTAAAGTATGTCTAGAAAAGTTTTTTTTGTCTACTTTTTGGTCTTAACCCTAGTTTGGGTTGGTTTCCTAAAATTGGTCAGCAGTTATGTGAATTTGCAAGAGGTGGACAAGAATATTTCTCCGAAGAAAAAAGAGGTGGAACTTCCTAAAAAGGAGAGACCAGGAGTGCCGAAATTATTATTGATACCTAAGACTAAAACGCAAGCCAGCATTGAATCGTTGGGGTTGGACCAAACGGGAAAAATGGATGTTCCTAAAGAACCGGGAAATGTTGGCTGGTACAATTTGGGTTATCGACCTGGAGAGGACGGAAGCGCTGTTATTGCAGGACATCTTGATACCGTAACAGGAGCGCCGGCAGTATTTTATGATCTTAATCTGTTAGAGATTGGAGACGAAATTTTTGTTATCGATGACAAGGATAAACAATATAAATTTATTGTTACGGACAAGCGAAATTACAGTTTTGAAGAAGTCCCTTTACGGGCAATTTTTGCTAATTCGCGGCAAGCGGGCCTGAACTTAATTACATGCAACGGCAACTGGGACAATATCCAAAAAAATTACTCTCACAGAATTGTTGTTTACTCCAAGCTGGTAGAATAACGCTTTTTCTTCGTGAAATTAATGCTAAACTTTAGTTATATGACGACGAAGCAAAAACAAGGCGTTTTTTTATCCTTCAGTTTAATTGAAATACTTATCATTGTCGCAATCTTAGGAGTGGTTGTCTTTTTGATCTTGGTTGTTGTGAGCGTTCAACTTAAAAAGGCACGAGATGCACGTAGAAAAGCGGACATTGAAATGCTTCGTAAAGCGCTAGATGAATATTACGATACCTTCAATTACTATCCGCAAACTTTACCTGCCTGCGACGGCAGTTTTAAGCTTGGAGAAACAAATCTTATTTCGTCAGTTCCCTGCGATCCACAAACCAAGAAGCCTTATGTTTATGAGACAGATGGGAAACAATATAGCGCTTGGTACAGACTTTATGCCAAGTTGGAAAATACTTATGATCCGATCATTGACATCCTTGGCTGCCGTCAAGGTTGCGGCGCCGACTGCAGTTATAATTACGGCGTAGCCAGCCCAAATATTGGCCTTAGCTACTGTCCTTCTTCGTTGCCGACAGCAACCCCGACACCTCTTCAGTACGCTTGTTCTCCTGGAGGAGGTCAACTAGGACAATGCGAGCTTTTTGATGATCCAGTAAAAAGCCAATGTCCGCTTGTTTTTCCCAATGATTCCCAGTGTCTTCTTAATGGAGTCAATGCTTGCAGTAATCCGCATAATCGCTGTTTGAATTCATCTGGCAAACACGTTCCTTCTGAATAATATGATAAAAGTTTATGTTAAAGTAAAAACAAAGGCGAAGAAGGAGTTTATTAAAAAAGTAGGTTACAACAATTTTATTGTCGCCGTTGTTGAGCCGCCGCAAGATGGAAAAGCTAATAAAGCGGTGGTTAAAATATTGGCTAAATATTATCAGGTTAGCCCCTCCAAGATATCGATCGTTTCTGGACTTAAAAACAAACAGAAGATATTGGAAATTTTCGTTTAAGATCTATTTTTATAGATAAAATATTTCTTGAATTGAGACGTTGACCACTAATAATCAGCTTGCCTTTGAGCTATAAGTCTGAAACTTGTCAGATTGATCTTAGAAAATTAAATAGTTTTTTCAACGGCATTTGTTTTTTTGCCCGCAGCAATTAACTAAAAGCGAGAACTATTAAGGATATGCTTAATATCAGGTTAACCTTAATGAGGAGAAGTCAGGAAAGAATCGTTTTATTTTGATGTCAGCTCCTCAAGGCATTTTATATATTCTTGAGTCTGTGTCCAACCACATTGGCCGTCGGGTTGAATTTCACAACGGGAAAACTGCAGACAGTTGTATTCTTCCTTAAAGAGACAAGTTGAAGCGACATTTTGTTCACTCGTGCATAATTGATTATTGCAACCTGAGATAAAACATTTAGAACTAGATTGATCAATCGGACAATTTGCCCAAAGGCCGCGGTTGTTTGCTCTTGCTTCTTTTTGTGCTTCAATAAATAAATCCTGATGTTTGATATCAGGCGGAAAAGAGACTGCATAAGCAAAACCTTGCCTGACCAGATAGTCGTTGACCAGTAAATTTTGTTTACTTTTATTGACCTTACTATCAGAATTTTCCAAAGGAAGCCAGACATAACGAAGCAATCGGCCATATTTGTCAAGATTGGAAATGTCTTTTTCCAAATAAATAAATTTTCCTTCGACTAATTCTTTATTTTTTAAAGTTGCCTCTTTGCCAAAACATTGGATTGGTTTTCTTGGATCTTTCGTTTCCGGAGCATCGATGCCGATGTAGCGTACTTTTTTTCCTCCTTCAATAGTGATCGTGTCGCCGTCAACAACTTTGATAACCTTAACTAGTTCTTTTTTGGTATTTTCCCTCTCTTTAGATTTGGAAATAGTATTTTTGATTTGATCGCCCTCCAACAGATAGCTTAAACCGAAAACTATCAACAAAATTATGGAGGAGACAATTTTTTTATGTCGGTAAAAACTTCTTTTAGACATATAAAATTGATAGTATAATGAAATTACGATCCCCGTTTTAACTCAATTTTCAGCCCATGGATCTGCGTAAATTAAGAAAATTATAGCAAGAAATACCTAATTAGTTTTTATAACCAACTTGGTTTATAATTAAAATTTAACCTGCAATGGAAAATTTGATTCAAAAATATTTTGAGGGGAGTTATTGGGTAGACTACGTTTTCATCGCTGTCATTTTTTATTTCATGTTGACCAACAAAGGTTTTATCCAAACCGGTCTGGAGATATTGGGTTCTATACTCTCCCTTCTGTTTTCATACAAACTGTATGCTTTTTTGGGCAACTTTATAAAGGAGCTTTTATTTTTCCCCAAAGGGATGGCCAATGCTTTGGGTTTTTTTGTCGCTTGGTTTATTGGAGAAACGATTTTCTATTTCGGTGTTATTAAATTATTTTGGCCTCGCTTACAGAAATTCCAAAAACATCCACTCAATGTTTTTTTAGGTCAAATCGCCGCTTTAGCGCAAGCATCGCTCATTTTTCTTCTTTTCATCAGTTTGGTATTTGTTTTTCCGATACAAAGTCAAATTAAAGGAATGATTCTTCAGTCAAAAACAGGCCCTTTTTTCGTCAACCTTTCCCAATCAATGGAGCGGCAATTTAAACAGGTTTTCGGCGAGGCAATATCGGAAACTATTAATTTTTTGACCGTTAAACCAGGTTCCGAACAGTCAGTAGCACTTGAGTTTAAACTCAACAAAAACCAGATAGTGGTTGACTGGCAGTCGGAAAAAATTATGCTTGCTCTTGTCAATGAGGAGAGAAGAAAACGAGGTTTATCTATGCTTATTGTTGATGACAAATTGGAAAGAGTAGCCAGATCATATGCTTCTGAGATGATGACTCATGGGTTTTTTTCTCATGTTTCCCTTGTTGATGGGTCAACGGCTTTGGAAAGGGCTATACGAGGAGACGTAAGTTTTAGTGTTGTCGGCGAAAACTTGGCTTACGCTCCTGATGTTTACATAGCTCATCAAGGCTTGATGAATTCTCAGGGACATCGGGAAAATATTTTACATCAAGAATTCGGTCGAATTGGGATAGGAGTTATAGATGGAGGAATATATGGTAAGATGTTTGTTCAGCTATTTGCCGATTAACTTAATTTCTTTTAAGTATGTTTTAATTTTCTCTCCAATTCAACCCAATTTCGATATCTTTTTTCCACCAGCTTTTTTTGTTTTAAAATCGTTTGATGTTTTTGCTCTAGTTTTTCTGGTATTGGTTTTTTATTTTTCGACAAATAGTCGTAAATCGCCTCCGTCAAAGCATCAACCGCAAGAAGCGAACAATGAATTTTTATCGGTGGAAGAGTTTCCAGCGAATTAATAACGCTGTCTTTGTTAAGTTTAAGAGCTTCCTCAATAGTTTTGCCTTTCGCCAAATCGGTGATGACGCTACTGGTGGCTATAGCGGCAACACAACCATAGGTTTCAAATTTGACATCCTTGATGACTTCGTGTTTATCGACTTTTATATAAAGATACATGACGTCACCGCAAACGATGTTGCCAACTTCGCCTACGCCATCAGGTTTTTTAATCTTGCCGTAGTTATGAGGATTTTTAAAATGCTGCAAAACTTTATTTGAATAAGAGTTCATATGTTGTTATTGCGGGGTTAGTTACGAATTTTCTTCCCGCAGGTGTTCGCGACTAACAAGCTGGAAAAAAATCACATCGCGTTTGCGGGATACATTTCCTTCGCACCACCCGCACATCATTATTAATTTTTAAATGGTGAAATTTTTCTTAATTTTTCTACGGTTTTTGGTAATACTTTTAATAAATAATTAATGTCGCTTTCTTTTGTCCATCTGCCAAGGCTTATTCTTAAAGATCCGTGGGCTCCTTGGGGGGGGAGACCGAGAGCAAGAAGGACGTGACTTGGTTCAAGAGTGCGTGAAGAACAAGCTGATCCGGTTGAGCAACTAATTCCTAATGAGTCAAGTTTAAACACCAATGATTCTCCTTCAACAAAAGGGAAAGAAAAATTGACATTGTTAGAAAGTCTTTGAATCGGATGACCATTTAAATATGCTCCTTTTATTTTTGATAATATGCCATCAATTAATTTATCTCTTAATTTCTTTAAATACTCATTTTCTTTATCCATTTTCTTTTGGCAGATTTCAACCGCTTTGGCAAAGCCGATGATTGCTGCCACATTAAGAGTAGATGATCGAAGATTTTTTTCGTGCCCGCCCCCGTGAAGAAGAGGTTCGATCAAAACTCCTTTTTTTACATAAAGAAGGGCGGCGCCCGCGGGGCCGTAGATTTTATGAGAAGAAGCGGTGAGAAGATCAATATTCATTTTTTCAACGTCAATAGGTATTTTACCGAAGCTTTGCGAAGCATCGGTATGAAAGTAAACATTTTTTTCCCGACAAATTTTTCCGATTTGTTTGATATCCTGGATGGTGCCGATTTCGTTATTGCCGTGAATTATCGATACAAGAATTGTGTCTTTTTTAATTTTCCTTTCAAGCTGTTTAGGATCAATTAGGCCATATTGATCAACCGGAAGTTTAGTAATTTCAAAACCTTGTTTTTCCAGCCAAGCGGCACTTTCGATGATGCAGTCATGTTCTATTGAAGAAATGATGATATGACGGCCTTTATGTTTGTTGGCGAAAGCCACCCCTTTCAGGGCTAAATTATTGCTTTCAGTAGCGGAAGCAGTGAAATAAATATCTGTCGGTTGAGCATTGATGAAGCGAGCAATAGTTTTTCTCGCTTTTTCCACCGCTTCATTGGTTTTTTGACCATATGAATGAAGAGACATAGTATTACCAAACTTTTCCGTTAGATAAGGGAGGATGGCCTTGACCACTTGCGGATCGACTGGAGTAGTAGCGGCATAATCAAGATAAATCCGTTTTTTCATAGATATTTATTTAATTTGATTTAACAAGGTCAGCTAAACTGATCTTTTCCAAAGTATCGGCTAAACTGTGTTGGATAATAAGCCAGATTTTTTTGGCGACGCAAGATTTGCTTCGTTTGCAAGAGATTATTTTATCACCTTCTTTGACCACACACATTACCGGTACCAAGGTTTCTTCTATCGCTCTAATAATTCCTCCGGCAGTAATTTTTTTAGCAGGTTTAGCCAAACGGTAGCCGCCTTGGGCGCCCAGCTTAACTTTAACAAGATTGGCTGTTTTTAAACGGTTAAAAATTTTTTCCAAATAATCATAAGGAATCTCTTCATTATCACTGATTTCTTTAACTGAGGCGTAGTCGTTTTTTTTAGTCAAATAAGCCATCGCCCGCAGTCCGTATCTTGTTTTGGTTGATATTTTCATTTTAAATCCGACTAATTTAGTCCAAATTATATATTAAATCCTTCCGATTATATTGTCAATATTAAGAATACTATAGGTAGAAAATTGAATTTGGTAAAGTTTTTTTCCTCTGGTAAAATTAGGGCTATGAGTCATACTGAGAAAGATTATAGACTAAAAATAGCTCGTTTGCACAATGGAGGTTTGGGAGAGACGCCAAGAATTTTTCCGTACTTGCGAACGATAGATCGGAGCGAACGTCCTATTTCTGATTGCGTCTTATGTTCTAATGATTTTTATATAAGGAACAACAGTTTTGAGGATACGGGTTCGTTTGTATGGACAACTAGAGATTACTGTTACATACCGGGTGATTCAATGATTACATTAAAACGACACAAAGATGGCTATCAAGAGTTAAATTCTTATGAGTTTAAAGAATATATTCATTTATCTCAACTTGCTTTTCAAACTTATCGTAAGATCCCTTTTGTCACTGATATTAATATTGTGCAAGCTGTTGGCGGCAAGGTTGCCGGTCAAGGAGTTGAACATCATTTTCATGCGCATTTATTCCCAAGATATTCATCTGAAATAGAAAACAAAGTTTGCGTGATAAGCGATAACAATTTTGTTATCCACGATTCCTCTTCGTATTATCTGACGAATATGATGCTAAAAAGGAAAAAAGAGGTAATGAATGATTTTGAGTTTTCTCCGTTGTTCCCTGGAGGGGTTATCGTAGTCAACGATAAAGATCCAAAATTGATTTTAGATGACCTTAAAACATTAGAAGAATTGTATTTTACTTCAGTAAGCAATGTTAAGAATGAGCTCAATAAGATGACTAGTACAGTAGATAAGATAAGATATTTAGCTCAGGCTTCAAATTCAGATCTTACTCCAAGACAAGAAGCAATTTTTAGATGGATGATTAAATCGTTTGAGTCCCCAGGATTGACTATGTTTGGTTACAACCTCTTTCAAAATGAGAATGGATTTTGTTTTTTACCAAGATCGGGATTATATCGGGGAAAAAGGCTTGGTCCTGTTTCAATTTTTGGCAATCTTCATTGGGGGATTAGATTAGGAAAAAATGGGTCATTAGAATATACGGCACCTTATAAAGAATATCCAAAACATTATCGATTGTTTGAAGAAGAAATACATCGAAGATTAGAAAACAACATTCCAGTTCGGGAAAGAAGGTTGGCTACTTAATAGATATAGTTAAAACAGCCCCATCTGATCACTGGAGGAATTTGAGCTTTTCTTGGAAGTTGCTCTCATTTTTTTTTCCTCAAATAACCTTTTGGCCAAAGATTTCATTTCAAAATTGAGCAGGTAGTCCTTGAGTTCGGATTTAAACCAGTGAAATTTAGTTTTCTCAATATCAACATCAAGAGGAACATTGGTAATGATTGTGGCAAGTTTTTTTGACATGAAAACATTGTCTTTGTCTTTCTCCAAAATAGTTCTTATTCTGACATTTTTTACCTTAGAAAGATCGACGTAAAGTTTGTCGATTGTATCAAACTGATGGATAATTTCGGAAGCTGTTTTTGGTCCGATGCCTTTAGCTCCTGGATAATTATCCGACGGGTCGCCCATCAAACCTTTTAAATCGGGAATTTGGCTTGGAAGAACGGAAAACTGCTGTATAACCGCGTCTTTGTCATATAATTTAGTGGTAGTTAAGCCATTCTGGGGCATAATTACAAAGACATTGTCGTCGATAAGCTGCATGATGTCGCGGTCGCCTGACAAAATCAAAACCCTGATTCCATTAGTTTTAAACATATTGGAGATGGTGCCGATAATGTCATCTGCCTCATATCCTTCTTTTTCCACTGTAGTGATGCCGGAGATTGCAAGTGCTTGTTTAACCGAAGGGATTTGAATCTTAAATTCATCATCGGCATGAGGCCGATGGGCTTGGTAGTTGGTAAACATTTTTTTTCTGAAAGTAGGTGCAGGAGTGTCAAAACAAACGATAAGGTGAGTCGGCTGGAAATCGGTGACTGCTTTATGAAGCATGGAAAAAAAACCATAAATAACATTGGTTGGGATGCCTTTGGATGTGCGAAAAGGCGGCATAGCGTGGTAAGCACGGTGCATGAGTGCATTGCCGTCAACGAGAAGCAAAGTATTCATTATTGTTTAGCTAAAATATCGGTTTTTTCTTTTGGACCGACAATTCTTTGAAAATCTTCTTCATCCAAGCTTTCGCTGACAATAAGTTCTTTTGCTACCTTATCAAGAATTTCCCTTTTTTCTTTGAGGATGCTTAATGCTTTTTGATAGGCAGTGGTTATGATTTGCTTGATTTCATGATCGATTTTGGCAAGCATATCTTGAGAAATATTATTTTGTTCATAATAAGCTTTTCCCCATTCGGTGATGTCTGTTGTCGGGCCAAAATTGATTGGTCCAAGATCGCTCATTCCGTAATCGGTAACCATTAATTTAGCAATCTGCGTTGCTTGATCGAAATCGTTGGCGGCGCCGGTCGTAATTTCGCCAAAAACCAACTCTTCAGCGGCCCGCCCTCCCATCATCATGGCGATATTTTCCAAAAGATGAGTTTTTGTTTCGTGAAGTTTGTCTTTTACTGGTGGGATGAGAGTGTAGCCTAAAGCCATTCCTCTAGAGACGATTGATATTCGATGAACCGGATCGGTATGGGGAAGAAAATGACTGACGATGGCGTGACCGGCTTCATGATAGGCTGTCAATTTTTTATCCGTTTCCGACTGAAGCCTCTTTTTTTCCGGCCCGAGTTTAACTTTAGTTGCCGCCTCTTCGATATCTTCCATCGTGATATGAGTGCGGTTCTGTCTGGCGGTAAAGATAGCCGCTTCGTTGAGCATGTTTTCCAAATCGGCTCCGGAAAAACCAACAGTTCTTTTGGCCACGTGGTCCCAATTAACATCGGGCGCAAACGGCTTGCCTTTGGCATGAATTTTGATGATCTCTTTTCTTCCTTCAAGATCAGGGTAATCGACAACAATCCTTCGATCAAAACGGCCTGGTCGAAGTAAGGCGGGATCGAGAAGATCGCCTCTGTTGGTGGCGGAAACAACCACTACCTGTTCTGTTGGGGTAAATCCATCCATTTCCACTAAGATTTGATTTAAGGTTTGTTCTCTTTCGTCGTGCGATGGCATAGCTCCGATAGATCTGGCACGGCCGATAGCGTCAATTTCATCAATAAAAATAATTGAAGGAGCGCTTTTTTTGGCCATGGCAAAAAGGTCGCGGACACGTGCGGCTCCTATGCCGACTAACATTTCCATGAATTCCGAGCCGGCAATAGAAAAGAAGGGGACATTGGCTTCGCCGGCAACCGCTTTAGCGAGAAGGGTTTTCCCGCATCCTGCCGGCCCGACAAGAAGAACGCCTTTGGGCGTGCGCGCTCCCACTTTTTTGTATTTTTCCGGATGTTTCAAAAAATCAACCACTTCCTCCAACTCTTTTTTGGCTTCCTCAACGCCGGCAACATCGGCAAACGTCACTTTAGGCATATCTTTAGAGAAGCGTTTTGCCTTTGACTGGCCAAAAGAAAAAACAGAATCTTGTGCTCCCTTTGCCTGCTTAAAAAGAAAGATGAAAAAGGCGACCATAAGGAGAGTAGGGACAATATTGCTTATTAGGTTGATAATCCCTGATGACCCCTGAGTGTCTTTAATCAAAACATTGACTTCTTCGGCGTTAATATCATTATTTTTTAATGTCTGCAGGAAACTTTCGCTTGGTTCTTTATAAGTAACGGCCAAACTGTCATTTTTGTAATAAACAATTACTTTATTGTCAATAACTTCCACTTTTTTGACTTTCTTATCCTTGATTTCCTTAACTACAGTGGAAATCGATTTTTCTGGAAAAACCTGCTTCATCTCATTGTTTATTGATCGGTAAGAAAAGAATAAAAAGAGGAACAAAAAAAAGGCAATGAAAATATTTTTAAGATTAAGATCGAAATTAAAATTGACCACTTTTTTCAAATCATTTTTTTTGTTGTTTTTGTCATTTTTCTTGTTGTTCATAGATAAGATTAATTTTATCAGAATTTTGCTAAAATTGGGTGATAGACACCGCTGAATTTGACTTATTGGTATTTACAATCACTATCAAAATAAATCTTAATAAAGCACATTATATCACAAATTGGCTAAATACAATATGCAATTAATTGTTTTGGACAGAGAAGGGAAAGCTATCAAAGAAGCGTTGAAGGTTTTAAGACAAGGAGGATTGGTGGTTTTTCCGTCGGATACGGTTTACGGGCTTCTTGTTGACGCAACAAATGAAAAAGCAGTTCAAAAGCTGATAGATTTTAAAAATAGACCTCCTGGCAAGCCGATTTCAGTTTTTGTTGCCGACCTAAAAATGCTTGAAGATCAGGTGGAGGTAAACGGTAATCAGAAGCGGATGATTAGAGAAATTCTCCCCGGCCCTTTTACTTTGGTATTAACGTCAAAACACCGTCTTTCTTCACTATTAGAATCGGAAAAGGGGACTTTAGGGGTGAGGATTCCAGATTATCAACCTGTTAATTCCCTTGTTTCCCGGTTTGGCAAACCAGTGACAGCCACGTCGGCAAATTTATCAGGCCGCTTTCCCCATTATCAAGTTGAATCGCTCCTTAAAGAATTGCCAAAAAAGAAAAAAGAATTGATTGATCTTATTGTTAATGCAGGAAAGTTACCCAAAAATAAACCTTCAACAATTATTGATTTAACTGCGCCCAAAATTAAAATCATTCGCCAAGGAGATGTTGCTTTGGAGTCGCAGAAAAGCTTCATATCCCGCTCTCCATCGCAGACTAAGAAAGTTGCTTCCTATATTGTGAAAAAGGAAATGAAAAAGAGTGTAGATAGACCAATAATTTTTATTATTGAGGGAGAATTAGGTGTGGGAAAAACAATATTTGTCAAAGGTGCAGGTGAATATTTTAGCATTAAAAATATCGTCTCCCCAACTTTTGTTGTCTATTATGAGTACGATATTAACAACCCAGTTTTACGGAAATTTATTCATTTTGATTTGTATAATATTCAAGAAAAAGAAGAATTTAAATATTTAGGGATAGAAAATTATCTGAAGCGGGGCAATATTCTTTTTTTTGAATGGGGAGAAAAGGTAGGAGAAATTTATCCTCTTCTTCAAAAGAAAGGGAAAATTGTCCATATCAAAATCGAATACATTGATGAAACATCAAGAAGAATAAGAGTCGCAGATCAATGATTTAATTAATTAAACAATTAAATCAAGTGGTCGATTTGTTTTTTGCGTTGAAAATTAGAAATCGTTAATTGATTTTTTGGCAACATCCAATTAGTTATTAGATGAGGTTGACATCAAACTATGCCAATTTTAGCCATCGACACTTCCTGTGATGAAACGGCTGCAGCCGTAACCGAAGGAAGAAGGGTATTGTCCAACATGATTTATTCTCAAGTGCTTTTGCATAAGAAGTGGGGTGGGGTGGTGCCATCGATTGCCAAGCGGGCGCATGAGGAAAGGATTGATTTTGTTATTAACGAGGCTTTAAGGAAACTCAGGTTGGACAACAACAGTTCTTTTTCCAACTTAGATTATATAGCGGTGACAATTGGTCCAGGATTGGCCATAGCCCTTGAGGTTGGTATCAACAAAGCCAAAGAATTAGCGCGGAAATACGATAAAAAAATTATCCCCGTCAACCATATGGAAGGTCATATTTATTCCTGTTTTGTCCAAAATAAATCTGGAAATCCGAAAAGAGAATTTGATTTTCCGTACTTGGCTCTTCTTGTTTCAGGCGGTCATACCGAGTTGGTAATTTTTAAAAACCATGTAGATTATCAAATGATTGGAGCGACGATTGATGACGCAGCTGGTGAAGCCTTGGACAAAGCGGCCAAAATGCTGGGTTTAGGTTATCCCGGAGGAGCAGTGATTGAAAGGTTGGCGGCCGAAGCCGGCAATAAAGATTTTTATCATTTTCCTCGTCCTATGATTAAAGCACCTGCTCTTAACTTTTCCTTTTCCGGCCTCAAAACTTCATTTTATTATTTTGTAAAAAAAATGTCTGATAAAGAAAGAGCAACTAAGGTAAGAGAATTGGCGAGTTCTTTTCAAGAAGCGGTTTTTGACTCGCTTCTTAATAAAACAGAAAAAGCTATACGGGAGACTGGTATTAACCGTTTGGTTGTCGGCGGCGGAGTGATTGCCAATCAATACTTGAGAAAAAAACTTAGACAGTTGACCAAAAGAAATCGAGGAGAAGCGATTTTTCCGCCGTTTAAGTATCTGACGGGCGACAATGCGGCCATGATAGGTGTGGTTGCCTACTATAAAGCGAAAAAAGGGATCTTAGCCGTGGATCCGTCAAAACTTGATCGAATTCCCCGGCTTTCCCTTTCAGAAAAAGAATTCAAAGAGTAATAGCACTTGCGAAAAGTTGGTAAAATAACTATTATTAATTATTGCATCAAGATTTTTATTTGTTATTAATTTAATCTTTATGGACAATGGTTAATCAGAAACCAAAAGATCCCCAACAACCTTCAGGACCGGTAACGGTCCATAATTATAAAGTTTATGTGGACAGAAATTTATGTATTGGAGCGGCAACCTGCATTGCTGTTGCTCCAAATACTTTTAAACTTGATAATGAAGCGAAGGCGATTATTTTAGAAACTGCAGATCAAGACACGATTGAGACGATTATAGAAGCCGCTAAAGCTTGCCCTGTGGCAGCGATAATTATAGAAAATGAAAAAGGGGAAAGAGTATTTCCTAAATAAATATGTCGGATTTTCTTTGGAAAATTGGCGGGGAGGCCGGGGCTGGCATTATGACAACGGGCTTGTCTTTTGCCAAAATTGCCAGCCGTCTTGGTTATCATGTAATAGATTTTGTTGAGTACCCTTCTTTAATCCGCGGCGGCCATAATTCTTATGAGGTTCGAGTTGCAGATGAAAAA
>Ga0123519_10008933_pt1 | contig 15177 bp, 11 predicted proteins | sample YelNatPaOPRAMG02_FD_87396 | JGI IMG/M metagenome (GOLD analysis project Ga0123519, IMG submission 87396) | Hot spring microbial communities from Yellowstone National Park - Yellowstone National Park OP-RAMG-02 (version 2) | ecosystem: Environmental > Aquatic > Thermal springs > Hot (42-90C) ...
GCAAAAAGGAAATTTTTCCTTTTAGGGAAAGCGCTTGCTTTACCTTATTTAAAAATTCTGCGGCTTTCTTGGTTTTGTCAAAAGAAAAATCTTCTAATAAAAAAATTTTTTTCTCTTTTTGTTTATCACTTAAAACAGAGAAAATCGCTTTTCTGTTCATTTTTTCATTTATCTTCTTTTGATAATTTTGGTTGCCACGAGGACCATGGGCAACACCCCCGCCGACAAAAATCGGCGCTTGACGATCTCCGTGGCGAGCGTGGCCGGTTCCTTTTTGCCGCCAAATTTTAGCTCCAGAACCATCAACTTCTCCTCTGGTTTTGGCTTTAGCCAGGGCTTTTCTTTGGTTTGATAAATAAACCCTGACTGCTTGGGCTAACAAATAAGGAGAAGCCTCTTGAGAAAAAATTTCTTCTGGTAATTTTTCCTCACCAGCTACTTGGCCTTCTTGATTGATGGTAGAAACTTTAATGGTTTTCATTCTTAATAAGTTCAAGTTTTCCTTTCCTGACTCCAGGAACGGCTCCTTGCAAATATAAAATGTTTTTTTCGGGATCGATTTTTAAAATTTTTAAATTTTTGACAGTAACTCTCTCACTTCCTTTGCGACCAGCCATTCTTTTCCCTTTTAAAACCCGCCCGGGGGTGGTAGTAGAACCAATTGAGCCGGGGGCTCTTTCCCGGTCTGATTGACCGTGAGTACGCGGGCCTCCCGCAAAGTGATGCCGTTTGACTACTCCCGCAAATCCTTTTCCTTTAGAAACTCCCCGAACAGTGATTAATTCCCCTTCTTTAAAAATTTCTGTTAGTTTGACTTCTCCACCAGAAATCAAGGTCGAAGCAATCGCCCGACCTTCCTGGTCAAAAAAAGTTTCCATTTTTTCCTTAATACCAAAAACTTTTTCCATCTTTTTTAAAATTAAAAGAGCGCTTGGAGCGCTCTTGCCAAACGGTTGATAATAATATCAATTCTAAAATTTAAGAGACTTTTCCCTCCGTCATTTTTAAAATTATACTACAAAAAAACTCAAATCTCAAACAAGCTTACATCTTAATTTCAATATCAACACCGCTCGGCAACTCCATATGTTGCAAGCTTTCCATGGTCTTTTGGGTGGGTTGTTCGATATCAATTAATCTTTTATGAGTTAGCAGCTCAAATTGTTCCCGCGAGTCTTTATCGGTATGCGGGCTGGTGTTAACCACGATTAGTTTTCTTTCCGTAGGCAAGGGGACTGGACCCATAATTTTTGCCCCGGTCATAAGCGCAGTTTCCACAATTTTGGCTGCCGCCTCATCGACCACTCGATGATCGTACGATTTCAGCCTGATTCTAATTCGACCTTTAAGCATTTTTGGTTTTTAAAGGTTCTTAAAATTATTCCTTTTTCCAAACAAAATAACTTGGTGGGCAGAATTCCCCACGCTTAAGTGGGGAAAAATAACTTTTAGCCACTAAAAACCCGAGCTTAAGCTCGGGTTTTGGCTCTTCTTTAAGCAAGGATTTTAGAAATTACTCCAGCGCCAACAGTATGCCCACCCTCACGAATAGCAAAGCGCAATCCTTCTTCCATGGCAACAGGGACAATAAGTTCAACCGTCATCTTGGTATTATCCCCTGGCATAACCATTTCCACTCCTTGCGGCAAGGTAACGGTACCGGTAACATCGGTAGTACGAATATAAAACTGTGGCCGGTAGCCGGTAAAGAAAGGAGTATGACGTCCTCCCTCTTCTTTGGTTAAGACATAAACTTCTGCCTCAAACTTGGTATGAGGAGTGGTGGTGCCTGGTTTGGCCAAAACTTGACCCTTTTCGACTTCGTCTTTACCAATACCACGAAGCAGAACTCCAATATTGTCTCCCGCTAAACCTTCGTCTAAAGATTTGCGGAACATTTCAATTCCGGTAGCCACTGTCTTTTTGGTGGGCCGAATACCGACAATTTCTACTTCGTCGTTGATCTTAATTCTTCCTCTTTCCACTCTTCCGGTAACTACTGTTCCTCTCCCTTGAATAGAGAAAATATCCTCAATTGGCATAAGGAAGGGTTTATCCAAGTCGCGAACAGGTTCCGGAACATATTCATCAACTTTGTTCATTAATTCTAAAATTTGTTTTTCCGCCTCAGGATCGCCTTCTAAAGCTTTTAAAGCAGAAACTCTAACAATAGGAATTTCATCACCAGGGAATTGATATTTTTTAAGTAATTCCCGGATTTCCATTTCTACCAAATCTAAAAGTTCCGGATCGTCAACCATGTCTACTTTGTTCAATGCCACTACAATGGCAGGAACATTGACTTGACGGGCAAGCAAAATATGCTCTCGGGTTTGAGGCATTGGACCATCTGGAGCGGAAACAACCAAAATTGCCCCATCCATTTGCGCAGCTCCGGTAATCATGTTTTTAATAAAATCGGCATGACCCGGACAATCAATGTGGGCATAGTGTCTCTTGGCAGTTTCGTACTCGCAGTGGTGAATGTTAATGGTAACTCCTCTGGCTCTTTCCTCGGGAGCATTATCAACTTCATCAAACTTTAAAGCCCTAGTAGTATTACCGGGTTGCTTGGCCAAAACATTGGTAATCGCGGCAGTAAGAGTAGATTTACCGTGGTCAACATGACCTATTGTACCAATATTTAAATGTGGTTTTGTTCTTTCGAACTTTTTTGTTTCTGCCATAAAGCCTCCGTTAACAAAACTATTTTAATATAATAATTTGCTCCTGCTAATATACCAGATTTAAGTTCTCTTTGCAACAATTTGTTCGGTAATATTTTTGGGAACTTCTTGATAATGAGAGGGTTCCATGTAATAACTAGCCCTCCCTTGGCTCAAACTGCGCAAAACAGTGGAATAACCGGAAATTTCCGCCAAAGGAACCAGGCAATTAATTATTCTCACAGGACCACGCGCCTCAGTACCTAAAATTTGGCCTCGGCGAGAAGATAAATCACCAATTATCTGGCCCATAAATTCTTCTGGAGTGCTCACTTCAACTTTCATAATTGGTTCGAGTAAAACTAAATTGGCATTTTTTACCGCATTTTGGAGGGCTTGAGAACCAGCAATTTTAAAAGCAATTTCTGAAGAGTCAACCTCATGATAACTTCCATCGTAGACAACTACTTTCATATCCACTAAGGGAAAACCAGCTAACACTCCATTTTCCATTGCTTCTTTTACCCCTTTTTCAATGGCAGGAATAAATTCACTAGGAATTGCTCCTCCTTTGATCTCAGAAGTAAATTCATAACCTTCGCCCCGAGGTTTAGGTTCTACCCTTAACAAACAATGACCATATTGACCGCGACCACCAGATTGGTGAATATATTTACCTTCACCAGTAGCAATTTGGGTAATTGTTTCTTTATAGGCAACTTGGGGAGCGCCAGTATTCGCCTCAACTCCAAATTCTCTTCTCATTCTTTCTACCAAAACCTCCAAATGTAACTCTCCCATGCCGGCAATAATTGTCTGGCCAGTTTCATGGTCAATTTTAACTTTAAAGGTAGGATCTTCTTCGGAAAGACGATTTAAAGCATTGCCGAGCCTTTCTTGATCGGCTTTTGTTTTTGGCTCAATGGCTAAAGAAATTACCGGTTCGGGAAATTTAATTGATTCCAAGGTAATTGGGTGGTTGGGGTCGCAAAGAGTATCACCAGTGGAAGTTTTAGTTAAACCAATGGCAGCAACAATTTCTCCAGCGTATGCTTCGGTAATCTCTTCTCTCTTATCAGCATGCATTAAAAGTAAACGACCAATTCTTTCTTGATCTCTTTTGGTGGAATTTAGAAGGGTAGTGCCTGATTTCAAAGTTCAGGAATAAACACGCAGGTAAGTCAGTTTACCAACATGAGGATCAACTTGAATTTTAAAGGCTAAAGCAGATAGGGGTTCTTGGTTGAATTGCTGGCGAGTTTCCTCTTGACCAGTTTTGGGATTAATACCTTTTACTGGAGGAATATCTAAAGGAGAGGGAAGAAAGTCAACTACTCCATCCAGAAGAGGTTGAACTCCTTTGTTGCGCAAAGAAGAACCGCAATAAACGGGAACCAAACGGTAAGCAATGGTTGCTTTTCGTAAAACTTGCTTTAATTCCTCCAAACTAGGTTCCTGTCCGTTAAGGTATTTTTCCAATAAAGATTCATCTTCGGCGCATATCTGCTCTATTAAGTCATGGCGATATTTTGAGGCAACTTCTTTTAATTCCGAGGGAATTTCTCCTTCTTCAAAAGTGGCGCCAGTTGGGTCTTTTTCCCAATATAAAGCTTTGTTTTCTAAAAGAAGAATTACTCCGCGAAAATCTTGCTCTTTGCCAATAGGATAAGTAAGAACGGCTAAATTAACTCCTAATCTTTCTCTAATCATGGAAAGAGTTCTTTCAAAATTGGCTCCAAGTTTGTCCATTTTGTTTATAAAAACCAAACGAGGAACATGATATTTATCCGCTTGACGCCAGACAGTTTCCGATTGAGATTGAACTCCTTCTTCAGCATCAAAAACAGTAATTCCTCCGTCCAAAACCCGCAAGGACCTTTCTACTTCAGCAGTAAAATCAACATGGCCGGGAGTATCAATAATATTTATTCGATGATCGCGCCAAAAAGTGGTAATAGCAGCAGAAACAATAGTAATTCCTCTTTCTCTTTCCTGGTCCATCCAATCGGTCACGGTGGTTCCATCGTCAATATTGCCCAATTTATAAGTTTTGCCGGTATAGTACAAAATTCTCTCAGTAGTGGTGGTTTTGCCAGCATCAATATGAGCAATAATGCCAATATTGCGAACCTTTTCCAAAGGTACATTACGATTGGTGGTTTTTACTATTTGAGCCATGGGATTTTACTTTTATCTAAGATATTTAAGGGAACAAAAAACTGCCTCTAAACAGAAGCAGTTTGCTTCAACAGAAAGTATTTTATCAGAATTCAAAACTCAAAGCAATAGGAAAACGAAATTTGGGAATGATTTTAGCAAGCCACAAAATATATTTTTCTTTTTCAAAAGAAAAATTCAAAATATTATGGTCAGTGTTGTTTATTGTTTTTTATAAGATTCAAAACGGGCGGCAACAGCAGGGTTAACTTGCCATAAAACTTCCAAGCCTTTGGCTCGAATGTCGGTAGTCTTCACAATATTGTTTACGGCGGCTGTTGGCAACCAAGCTTCGATCTCTTGAGCTACTTTTTCCGCATCCTCGGCTGACCCTCCGGCCTTCATTATGCCAGTGACAATTTTGCTGCGATCAAAATCTTCAATTGTCCCGTCTTTTTTCTGGACTTGGTACATTGGTTATCACCTCCTTTCATGGAAGGAAACCGAGGGTTTCCTTCCACCTTTCTTCCTTCAAGGTATCTTGCGAGATCATCAAACAAGACGCCTCGCAAGATAATATTTAATAATCATTTCTATCACCTCACGTTTCTTGCCGTTGGTTTAATCCCGAGGGTTTCCTTCCACCTTTCTTCCTTCAAGGTATCTTGCGAGATCATCAAACAAGACGCCTCGCAAGATAAACTGGTAACTTTCTCTAAGTAGAAACCTCTGAGGAGAGGAAAAAAATGAACTTAACTGCAGAGGAGAGAATCTAACTCTCATCAAAACCATTATACTCCATATTCAAAGAATTTTGGGCCAGTAAGGCAAGAGAAGAAGTAAAAACGAAACGGATTACCAGCGAAAGTGAGCAAAAGCTTTGTTTGCTTCTGCCATTTTGTGGGTGTCTTCTTTTTTCTTTACCGCCCCACCTTGATTATTGTAAGCATCAAGAATCTCGGCAACCAATTTGTCAGAGAAAGTATGGTACTCTTTGTTTGGCCTTTTTTGGGCTGCTTGAACCAACCAGCGAATTGCTAAAGAAATTTTGCGATCTCCTTTAACTGGCATAGGTACTTGGTAAGCCGCACCACCGATTCTTCTAGGTCGGACTTCCATTTGGGGCTTGATGTTTTCTAGGGCTTGATGAAAAACCAAAAGCGGATCTTGGTTCAATTTTTCTTTTATTTTTGAGAAGGCAGTATAAACATGTTTTTGAGCAACAGTTTTTTTTCCATTTTTCATTACCCGATTAATAAGTTTAGCCACCAAAATATCTTGGTACAAAGGATCGGGTAAAATTTCTCTTTTTTTAATTTTTCCTGATCTGGCCATAATTTTACTCCTTGATTATGCTTGGGCAGGAGAAGCGCTTTTAGTTCCGCCTTCCTTTTTAGTGCCATAACGAGAACGACTAGTTTTTCGGCCAACAACACCGCTGGCGTCATACTTCCCTCTAACAATATGATACTTAACACCGGGAAGATCGGGAACTCTCCCTCCCCTGACTAAAACAATTCCATGCTCAGACAAATCATGACCTATACCCTGAATATAGGCGGTAACTTCTTGTTTGTTGGAAAGTCTGACTCTGGCAACTTTTCTTAAAGCAGAATTTGGTTTTTTTGGAGTCATGGTTTTCACTAAAGTCACTACCCCTCTTTTTTGGGGATTAATTGATTCGACCATTCGTCGAGTCCGGGCATTAAAAGATTTTCTTAAAGCAGTCGCTTTAATTTTTTTGACTATCTTTTTTCTGCCCTTTTTGACTAATTGAGAAATTGTTGGCATTTTTACCCTTTTCCTTTTTAGGCTTCAATTTTACCAGATTTTGCTTTTTTCCTCAAGGACATTAGATCTACTTGAGAACAGCTCTTTCCGGGGTAACGGGAATAAGGCGACCAATAATTACGTTTTCCTTAAGACCAAGTAAGGAATCTTCTTTCCCCATGAGAGCGGAATCAGCCAAAACATTGCTAGTCTCCTGGAAGGAAGCAGCTGATAACCAAGATTCGGTGTACAAGGCCGCTTGTTTTATTCCCAAGATAACCCTTTCGGCAGTGGCAGGAGTGCCTTTTTCCTCTTTAATTCTCTTATTCTCCTCTTCAAATCTCTGGATAGTCACTAATTCGCCCGGTAAGAAAGTAGTGCTACCAGGGTTCTTGATACGAACGTTTTGGCTCATCATGCGAATAATAACTTCAAAATGACGATCGTTAATAGAAATTCCTTGCGACTCGTATACTGCCTGCAATTCGTTTAGAAGATAGTCTTGAGCCTCTCTTAAGCCCCTTACAGCAAGAATATTGCGTAAATCAAGAGCGCCAGAGGCAAGCTGAGTTCCTGCTAAAACCTTTTCTCCATCTTTTACTTTCAAGGTACTGGTTAGGGGAATAAAGTACTCTCGTTTTTCTCCTTTTTCTCCAGTAATAACTAAACGATAATCGTTATCTTCCTCGATAACTTCCACCTTGCCAGAAATTTCCGCTAAAGGAGAAACTGTTTTGGGGGTGCGAACTTCCAAAAGTTCGGTTACTCTTGGCAAACCTTGAGTAACATCTAAACCAATTACCCCGGCTGAATGCTTAGTACGTAGCGTTAACTGAGTACCTGGTTCTCCAATTGATTGAGCGGCCAAAACTCCTACTGGAACACCAACCTCAACCATGCGGCGATTGGCAAAGTTCCAACCATAGCATTTGGCGCAAACTCCATATTTTGTTTCGCAAGTCAACGGAGAGCGAACCACCACCTCTTTAATTTCGCTTTCTTCCAGCCATTTAACTTTGTTTTCATCTAATTCCTCTCCCTTTTCAAAAATTACTTTTTTCGTTTTAGGGTCAACTACAGGTTGGGCTAAAATTCGTCCAAGGATTCTTGCTCCAAATTGCTTTGCTCTGGTTCCATCTTTGGAAATTACTATTCCCTCTTTTGTCCCACAATCTTCCTCTCTAATAATTGCCTCATGGGCAACATCCACTAGCTTACGAGTCAAATAACCAGCATCGGAGGTTTTCAGAGCAGTATCGGTTAATCCTTTTCGAGATCCTCGAGTAGTAGTCACGTATTCAAAAACAGACAAACCTTCCCGGAAATTGCTTTTGGTTGGCAAGTCAACAACTTTACCGGTAGGATCAACAACCAAACCTCTCATGGCAGAAATTTGTTTGATAGTGTCGCGAGAGACTCTTCCAACTTTAGCATCAATAACCATTTTAATAGGATTGTTCTCATCTATAATTTGCCAAGTTTTGTCAGCCAATTCTTCAGTAACCTCAATCCAAACTTCCCGAATCAATCTTTTTTCTTCTTCTAAAGTAACCAGTCCTTGATGGTAAGTTTCTTCTATTTCCGCCACTCGGTGGTTGGCTTGTTTAATTACTTCTTCTTTATCAGGGGTCATCACACAATCAGTAATAGAGAGTGAAACGCCGGAAGTTGTCCCAGCTCTAAAGCCTAAATCCTTTAAATTGTCAATAAGATTAACAATTTCTTCTTTGTCACAAACCTTTAATGCTTTGGTGAAAAGTTCTTTAATAACACTTTGTTTAACTCCTTGGTTGACAAAGCGCAATTTTTCAGGCAAGGCTTCATTAAAGAAAATTCTTCCTACTGAAGTTTCAATGATTTCATTTCCGCCAATTTTGACTTTTATTGGCTCCCTTAACTTAATATGGCCAGTTTGATAGGCTAAAATTGCTTCTTCAACCAAATAGACTTTTTCTTTTGCCTTAAGATTGGGGTCAAAAGAAGTAAGATAATAAATTCCTAAAGCTATTTCTTTTCTGTCTGGCGCGTTAATTGGGGTACCATCAGCGGGTTTAAGCAAGTTGCTATCAGGCATCATTAGTTCTATTGCCTCTTGCTGAGCTTTTTTGGACAAAGGAACATGCACCGCCATTTGGTCTCCATCAAAATCGGCGTTATAACCCTGACAAACACAGGGATGAATTCTAATTGCACTACCTTCAATGAGAATGGGATAAAAGGCCTGAATTCCTAATTTGTGCAAGGTAGGGGCGCGGTTTAATAAAACAGGATGGCCTTTGGTTACTTCTTCCAAAATATCAAAAACTTCAGGCGGTCTTCTTTCTAAAATATTTTTGGCGCTGCGTACGTTCGGAGCCAATCCCCTAACAATCATCTCCCTTAAGACAAAGGGTTTGAACATTTCCAAAGCCATCTCTTTGGGTAAGCCACATTCTCTTAATCTTAATTCTGGACCAACAACTATAACTGAACGGCCGGAATAATCAACTCTTTTACCTAGTAAATTCTGGCGGAAGCGACCTTTTTTCCCTCTAAGCATATCGGAAAGGGAACGAAGAGGGACTCTGGCCGCTCTTCGATTAGAAGAAAGCCCTTTGCTGGCATCAATTAAAGCATCGACGGCTTGCTGTAACATTCTTTTTTCGTTTCTTAAAATAATTTCTGGGGCGCCGAGTTCAATTAGGTGTTTTAATCGGTTGTTGCGGTTAATTACCCGGCGATAAAGGTCATTGAGATCGCTAGAAGCAAATCTTCCTCCGGTAAGCTGGACAACTGGTCTTAAATCAGGAGGTAAAACTGGCAAAACAGTTAACACCATCCATTCCGGTTTTTGCTCTGAACGAAGAAGGCCCTCAACAATTTTTAACCTCTTAATAGCTTTGATATGTCTTTGCCCAGAAGAATTTTCCGCTTCCTCTTTTAGTTCTTGAGCAAGCTGACGAAGATCGATTTTTCGCAAAACTTCGTATAGAGTTTCTGCTCCCATACCCACCTTAAGAAAAGAAGTAGCGCCAATTTCTCTGAGCCGAAGATAGTCTTCCTCGGGAAGGGTGGAAAGTTTTTTTAACCCCTTAATTCGATCAATCAATAAAGAAAGTTCGTCTTTTAGTTTAGCTAGCTCGGTAGCTTCTTGATCTTCAATCCATTTTGTTTTTTGTTTAAAAGACAGATCTAATTCTTTTTCTGCCAAAAAGAGGGCTTCCTTGTTCTTAATCTTTGTTTGAAGAGCTTTTTTCTCTTTTTGATATTCTTTTTGCGCGTCTTCTTTTTTCTCCTGCATCAATTTTTTAATTTGTTCTTCTTTTTTGGCATACCATTCGTTGGCAGCAGAAATAGCCTCTGGTCTTTTGTCTTCATCAACATCAACCACTAAATATTGAGCAAAATAAACAACCGCCTCCAAACTCTTAGCAGGAATGTCCAAAAGCAAAGATAACCGAGAAGGAACTCCACGAAAATACCAAACATGAGCAACCGGACTGGCTAAACTGATATGCCCCATTCTCTCCCTTCTCACCTTAGAGAGAGTAACCTCGACTCCACATTTATCGCAAATAATTCCTTTATAACGGATTCTTTTGTATTTACCGCAATAACATTCCCAATCTTTAGTCGGTCCAAAAATTCGTTCACAAAAAAGCCCGTCTTTTTCCGGTTTTAAAGTGCGGTAGTTGATTGTTTCCGGTTTGGTAACCTCACCATGAGACCAGGACCGAATATCCTCCGGCGAGGCTAATTTTATCAAGAGCGATTTAAAATCTGCAATTGTTTTATTCATCTTTTTCCTCCTCTTCAAGATGCATACCTTCTTGGTCTAATTGATTTTCAAGCGAGGCAGTAAAACCAGCTTCTTCTATAATTTCTTTTTCGGGAGGAGTTTCTTCTTTTTTCTCAATTACCCCCTTGGGGATAATATTCAAGCTGAGAGCTTTTAATTCGTTAACCAAAACATTGAATGATTCTGGTACAGAAGCCTCGGGAATATCTAATCCCTTGACAATAGCTTCAAAGGCTTTGGCGCGGCCGAAAACATCATCGCTTTTAATAGTTAACATTTCCTGAAGAACATGAGCCGCTTGATGAGCTTCAAGTGCCCAAACCTCCATTTCTCCTAATCTTTGTCCTCCCATTTGCGCTTTTCCTCCAAGAGGTTGTTGGGTAACCAAGGAATATGGTCCGGTAGAACGAGCGTGGGTTTTGTCCTCTACCATATGAATTAATTTCATAATATAGGCAATTCCAACAGTGGCTTCTTGATCTAAAGGCTCACCGGTTTTGCCATTGAAAAGTTTTACTTTGCCAGTGGGAGGAATTCCGGCTTTTTTCATTTCCTCCCTCATTTGCTCCTCTGAAAAGTATTCAAAAACAGGGATGGCAACTTTGTAACCTAATTTTTTGGCTGCCCAACCCAAATGCGCCTCCAAAAGCTGACCAAGATTCATTCTTGCCAAGACAGACAAAGAAGAAATAATAATATCAACAGGAGTACCGTCCTCTAAATAGGGCATGTCTTCTTGGGGAACAATTTTAGAAATTACCCCTTTGTTTCCATGCCTTCCTGCTAATTTATCTCCCTCGGTAATCTTTCTTAACTGAGCTACTTTTACTCTAATTACTTTGATTACTCCGGGGTCAAGTTCATCTCCTTCTTCTCGATCCAAAATTTGCACTCCGACAACGATTCCTTTCTCGCCGTGAGGCATTCTTAAGGAAGTGTCACGAACTTCACGAGCTTTTTCTCCAAAAATTGCTCTTAGAAGCCTTTCTTCGGCAGTTAATTCTGTTTCTCCTTTGGGGGCAATTTTGCCAACGAGAATATCATTTGGACCAACTTCAGCACCAATTACTACAATTCCATCTTCACCTAAATTAGCTAAATCCTGTTCGCTTACATTGGGAATATCTCTGGTTAGTTCTTCCGGACCAAGTTTGGTATCTACTACTTGCGCTTCATATTCCTCAATAGAAATTGAAGTAAAAACGTCCTCTTTAACTAACCGATCAGAGATGACAATTGCATCTTCAAATCCTAATCCTTCGTATTGGCAATAAGCGATAAGAAGATTTTTCCCCAAAGCAATTTCTCCCACCTCTGAAGAAGGACCGTCGATAATAATGTCGCCTTTCTTTACTTTTTGCCCAACTTCTACCAAAGGTTTTTGGGAATAACAAGTTCCGGAGGGATTGGTCCTCTTGAATTTCCAAATATGGTAGGTTTCCAGATCTTTAATCCAACTGTAATAATCTTCTTCTACTTTTTGATCGGCTTTTTTGTCGGTTTGAATAACAACTTTGTTGGCGTCAACAAAAACTACTGTTCCATTATTTCGGGCGCGGACTACCATTCCCATCGCCTCGGCCACTTTCTTTTCCATTCCAGTACCAACAATAGGAGCCTCAGGTAATACCAAAGGAACTGCTTGACATTGCATATGGGTACCCATTAAGGCACGGTTTGGTTCATCGTTAGCCAAAAAGGGAATCAAGGAAGCAGAAGCCCCAACTATTTGTTGAGGACAGACATCAATATAGTCAACTTTTTCTCGAGAAACTTCTAAAAATTCTCCTTTATAACGAACAGGAACTAGTTTATCCTCGATATAGCCAAAACTGTTGATTTTAACGCGAGCATGGGTAATATAAAATTCTCTTTCATCGTCAGCCTGAAGATAAACAATCTCATCAGTAACTTTAGCTTTGATTTCACCATCCTTTTTAACTTTTTCTACTTTTAAATAAGGAGCTTCTAAAAAGCCATATTCGTTGACTCTGGCGTATAAAGAAAGATAAGTTACTAAGCCAATATTTTGTCCTTCTGGAGAGCGAACAGGACACATGCGGCTATATTGAGAAGCATTAATATCCCGAATAGAAAAGGAGGCTCTCTCGCGGGTAATTCCTCCTTGACCCATAACAGAAAGCCGACGAAGGTTGTCGAGCTCTGAAAGAGGATTGGTTTGATCTAAAATTTGAGAAAGTTGCCCTTGGCGGAAAAATTGATTAATTGCAGTGATGAGCGGGCGGGCATTGACCAAGGCAGAAGGTTGGAATTTTTCCTCCACACTCATTAGGGCCATTCTTTCCTTAATCATTCTTTCTAATCTAAGCAAGCCTACCCGAATTGCACTTTGAAGAACTAATTCTCCGACCCGACGTACCCGACGATTAGCCAAGCTATCAATATCATCAACTTCTCCCCCTCTGCCAGTTTGTAAATTTATAAGATAAGAAATGACATTAATTAAATCTACCGATTTCAAAGTCCAATTTTCGGGAGTATTAGAAAGATTAAGAGAGAATCTTTTGTTAATTTTATATCTACCGACTTTACTTAAATCATAACGACGGTTGTCTAAAAACATATTTTGGAAAAATTCAATGGCATTTTCGAGAATCGCCGGTTCTCCGGGGCGAAGTTTCCGATATAGTTCGAGAAAAGCTTCTTCTTTTGTTTTGGAGGGATCGTGTCTAATGGTTTTCTCAATAAAAGCTCTTCCTTGCTCATCTAAATTTTTAAAGCTTTCCAAAATTTCCTCGTCGGTAGAAAAACCAAAAGCTCGCAAGAAAAGAGTGGCAGGAAATTTTCGGCGGCGATCGACTCTTACCGTAAGAACGTCATTTTTGCCCACCAAAAATTCCAGCCAACAACCTTTCATGGGACGAATTTCTGCCATATACAAAGTTCGGCCGGAGTGGGGATCAACTTCTCCGCTAAAGTAAACTCCCGGAGCGCGAACTACTTGGTTGATAACACATCTTTCAATCCCGCTAATAATGAATGTTCCGCGAGAAGTCATCTCCGGAATATTACCCAAAAAAACTTCCTGTTCTTCTGCTTTGCCTGTTTGTTTATTAACTAAACGAACTTTAGCATAAAGGGGGCATTCATAAGAAAGACTTTTTTCTCTTGCTTCTTCTACTGTTCGCAAGGGAGTACCCAAGGAGTAATCAAGATATTCTAAACGCCAGTTTTTACCAGCAAAATCTTCAATAGGAAAAACTTCTTTTAAAGCTTCGCCTAACCCTTCTTCTTTAAACCATTGCCAAGATTCTCGTTGAACTTTAGTTAAGTCAAGTTCTGGCAAGGTTTTGTAAATTTTACCCCAATTAATTCTTTCTTCTTTTTTGGGTTCTTTCATTTTCTGCAATCAAAATTTGGGCAGTTTTTTCTCTAAATTTTAAAACCAAAAAAATATCGCCAAAAACTTTCTTCTTTTGGCGAAGCAAAAGAAACGGACACATAAGCCCGCTACTTTAAATTAATTGAGGACAATTCTAAAACATCAAGATTACTTTGTCAACCCCCGATTTTGATTGTGGTTTAAACTGGACAGCCACACGCCATTTTTGGGGGGTGGTTGAGAAAATATTTTGTTTGAAAGCTTAATTAATTATTTAGTAAATTACCTAGGATTTAGCACAACTTAATTTTTGCGACCAGAGAAGAGCCTGACTGTCTATTGAAAACTTCAAAATAAGTCTGCCAGAAATTTAGGCGCAACAAAACCTGAGGCATGGTGTTGGAGCACATTGTTAGTTAATTCAAATGAGATTAACTGGCTGTGCGGCAGTTTATTATCTAAATGATGGCATTAATATGCCAGAGGAATCCCAAGCAGTTAACTTTTTTACTTTAATCTGATTAATTCTGATTTTAGTCTTAAATTTTCTCTTAACCATTTATGGAATGTTTCTTTGAGATACCAAAAGAGCAAGAGGTTAACCTGTCATTTTACTTTCCATAGGTATAATAGAAAGCAATCCACTTTAGTTTTGCTTGAGCCGTAAGTGAGAGAATATTTTTCCTTATCTCACAGATTAAAGTTCACTTGCCCGTGAGGGGTTTATCTTTACGAGAAAGAGGAGCTTTTCCGTTTATCTTTGTACATCGGTTTCATCCTTATTTTGAAACCTCAGAAGTGTTACCAATGTGTCCCCGCCTACTCAGTTTTGTGGGTCGTTAATTTTATAAAGTTCTTTGGTGAAGGAGTTATTTTTTTATAAGGGGTTTGCCTTTTTTTAAGAAAAAGCGCTTGACTTGTTGTTGAACTTGGGATTCCACACTGCTTATATTGGCAATTGCCTGATTGGCTTTTTCCTTAACTTGTTTTAGCGCTTCTTTGGCTTCTTCTGGCAATTCTTCTACTTCCTCTAAGACTTCCTCTTTCACTTCGTTTGCTTTTTCTTCTAAACGGTCTTTATACTCGGCGCTTTTTTCACCCAATTCTTCGCTAAACTGACCAAGGTTTTTTAGCAAAATTTTCCCTTTTTTAACTAAGTTCTTTTTAAATTCTTCCTTTTCTTCAACTGCTAACCAATAAGTAACCACCCCGCCCAGAATTCCTCCTAAAACCATTCCCAACCAAAAGTCAGAATGGTTGTTTTGATTAACTTCAAAATCGTCATTCATTTTCCTCCTTTTTCTTTTTTGCACTTAAAAGTAAGCTAACAACGTCAATTCCACTTTTCAAGCCAGAAATAAAATTGGAAATTCCTACTACTGGTTTGGCAACAGAAGAAGTAATCAAATGGGCGTCATCTAAAACTTGATTTAATTTTTGAATGGAGACACGAAATTCTTTTA
>Ga0123519_10008935_pt1 | contig 15175 bp, 15 predicted proteins | sample YelNatPaOPRAMG02_FD_87396 | JGI IMG/M metagenome (GOLD analysis project Ga0123519, IMG submission 87396) | Hot spring microbial communities from Yellowstone National Park - Yellowstone National Park OP-RAMG-02 (version 2) | ecosystem: Environmental > Aquatic > Thermal springs > Hot (42-90C) ...
CAGGTCACGCCGGGTGGTAAACATACGCCCGACTATGGGTGGTAAACATACGTCCGGCGATGCCTGGTAAACATCACCCGACTATGGGTGGTAAACATGAGGCGGCTATTGACAGGAACGGCACCGTACTGCTCACGCGCATTGACCCCGCCAGGCGCTGTTTTCGCTGGTACAGTGTATCCGTCGAGCCGACCTTGTTCGACCCCTGCGCAGTTGTCTGTTCCTGGGGCAGCCTGAAAACGGCTTACTGCCGAAGGCGGGCGATCCCCTGCATTGAACAAACGGAAGCGGAGACGCTGGCAGGGCAGATCGTCAGGCGAAAACTGCGCAAAGGTTACCGTTTTGCCGGCGGACGGAAAAACGTTGCAGACTGCGAACGAGACTGGTTCGCAGGGGAAAACGAACAGCACATGGGGAAAAATCAACGGTTTGACGGGGGAACGAGAACGGTACGCGAGGAACGGCGGGCAGTTGGCTGGGGAAAGGCGAAAAATCGGAAAAAAGAGAACGTTAAAAAGTCGCATTTGGCGCTCATCTATACGAAAAACGATCCGTCTTGCCGCCACATATTGAGATGGGTTTTATTTTTCAAAACCCGTCACAAACAGAACTTAACTATTGTTGTTGCTACAAACATCAAGCGATTGAATGATTGGCTTAATAAAAGTATCATTGGCTTCAACCCGGTGTTTTGGTTTTCCGCTTTTCCTGTCACCTGCCTAATGTCCGTCAACAGTACCAAATTCAAGTTGCATAGGTGTGTCACAATTCCTTAGGAAGAGGAATTTCAATCGATGAATTAACGAGCGATTCTACCGCTGCAATAATTCGGGTATACCCTGTACAACGGCATAAATTCCCAGACAAGCTTTCCATGATTTCATCATGACTTGCATGAGGGCGATCTCGTAACAGTGCTGCTGCTACCATCACAAACCCTGGTGCGCAATAACCACATTGCGTTGCGCCAAATTTTGCAATTTGTTCCTGAACGATATGGGGGCTTTCCAAATTTCCTAATCCTTCAATGGTAATAACGTGGCGCCCTTGAGCTTTTGCCGCTGGCAAAATACAGGAAGTGACAGGCATCCCATCCAACCAAACAGTGCAAGCCCCACATTCACCTTCGCGACAACTAATTTTTGTCCCCGTTAGGCCGAGGCGTTCCCGCAACACATCTACTAACATCTCATTCTCTTCAATTTCCAACGAGACCTGATGATTATTTACATGAAAATCAAGTTTCATTGCTATTACCTCCATTCTGATCTGACCTTTCCAGAAGTTCTACCATCGCCTCATATAATAAATTTTTAGCAACCCTCAAACGATATTGTCGGGATCCGCGAAAATCGGTAATTGGATTAATATCACGGAAAACTCCCTTGTAACGGTTTGGATCTTTAGCAAGATTGGTCGGCAGATTTTTTAACTCGTTTTCTACTGTCTTAATTCTTACGGCTGTTGGAGCCACCGCCCCCATTGCTATCCTAACGTCAAAGATACGTGCATTTTCCACAGATAAGAAGATAGCAAGGTTCAATAGAGCTATAGCCATTGACTGGCGAGGTTTTACTTTTCGAAAATATTGAAGATAATTTTTGGTGGGTACCTGGAAATGAAAACCCGTGACAATTTCATTCGTTTCTAAAGCAACTTTGCGATTTCCAAGTAATAATTGCTCTAAATATACTTCTCGAGAAATCCCTCCGGGTCCTGTGATTGACACGATGGTATCCAAAACCAACAAGGGTGGAATTGAATCCGCAGCGGGAGATGCATTCACCACGTTCCCCCCAATTGTAGCCAGATTCCTTATCTGAGGCCCGGCAATTTGACGAACAGCCTCCACTAGAATAGGAACATTTGCCCTGATCACACTTGAGCGAAGAATCTCCGAAAACGTAACTGCTGAGCCAATGTAAAGTTCTCCATTCTGTAGTGATATATTCCTGATATCAGAAATAGAGGAGATGTCAATCACTGCTTCAGGTGATAATACACCTTTTTTTGATAAGTCAATTACAAGGTCGGTCCCGCCCGCAATGATTCGGGCTCGTTTACCATAACCTTCCTTCAGTTCTAGTGCTTCAGAAAGACTTTTTGGGGTGTAGTATCGTTTCCACATCATCGGACTCTTCTAAGTGGTTTTTAAATTAGTGCAAGCGCCCTTTTTATACGCTTGAACTTTTCATAAAACTGCTCGTACAACCGGGTATTTTCTGAAATCGGTTCAACGGTCGTACCCTTCGGCACCATTGATCGAACCCCATCTTTGACATTATCAAAGAAGCCAACGCCAACAGCTGCCATTATCGCTGATCCAAGAACGCTGTCGGCTCGCGTTGGCGAAAGCGGTTTTCCGAGAATATCTGCAACAATTTGCCTCCAGACTAAACTCTTGCTTCCTCCTCCACTAAAACGAAGGTTTTCCCAAGCCAGCCCAAGCTCATCAAACTTTTCGCCAATATCCCTTAAAGCAAATGCAACGCCTTCCAAAAGCGCCCGGGTTAATGCTGCCCGGTTGTGATGACGGCCAAGATTCATGAATGCGCCTTGAGGCACATTTGTTGGTGTAGGGGTTCCCATACCAACCAGATAGGGCATGAAAATCACTCCATATGCTCCGGGCGGGCATTGCGATGCTTCGTACGCCACCTCGTCAAATACGTCTGGATCATTTTTGCAATCTTGATAAAAGGTCTCTATCAACCAACTGACGCTGTCACCGCCACACTTTGTCATGCCGCCAGTGACAAACATGCTATTAACATATGTATAACAAAACATGGAATTCTCGATCAAAATTCTTCCGGGCATTCTAGATTGAATCGTCGTCCGCATTACGCCGTTCGTGCTCAAACTAACAATGCCCTGACCCAAATTCACAATCCCGGCGCCTAATGTAGCTGCTGCACCGTCATTTAATCCTGCTACAACGGCTACTGTTACTGGCAGCTTTACTTGCTCTTGAATTTCTGGAAGCAGATTGCCCACCACAGAAAGTGAAGATTCAGTCTTTGCCAATTTGCTGGGATTAATATCCAGCCTTTTAATTAGAGATTGATTTGAAATATCGCTATCAAGGCTACTACTGGGTTCATCAACAGCTCGCCCAGTCAAGCAAGCCAAAACGTAACCCTTAACGTCGAGAATATAAGCTGCCTTTTTTAAGATTTCAGGTTTATTCAGCATTAACCAATAAAGTTGAACGCCAAACGATGATTCGGGCGTTCCCAATCCTATCCATTCAATACCAACCTTTTGTATCAAATCGTTGATCAAACTAGCCGCTCGTTGATCCTGCCAAATAGGGCAATACTGTAATGGACGAAACCCCTCGTCGGTAAGGATGACACTTGGGCCATGTGTAGATAAACCGATCGCCGTAATATCCTTAGCTTTTTCCCTAAGATCAATCACAAGCTTTTTCAAAACCGTAACAATGGCTTCTCGCCATTCATCGGGGTTTTGTTCCACCCAACCCGGATACGGTCTGAAAGTAGATATCGCCTTTTGAGCAGACCCAATTAAGTTGCCATTAAGCTCATAAGCGCCGGCTTTGCATAGCGTTGTTCCCAGATCAAGCCCTATTACCAATTCGCCCATAAAGGTTATTCTCGTGCCTCCTTTATGGCAGATAAAACACGATCAGGTGTGGCAGGAAGATGGGTAACTCTCACCCCAATTGCATTAAAAATCGCATTTGCAATTGCAGGGGCAATGGTAGGTGTAGCTGCTTCCGCTAACCCTTTAACTCCAAGGTCACCGAAAGATGCCGGATATGAAAGGAAATTTACCTGGATATCTGGTGTATCCATAAGACTTGGGATTAAGTAATTAGTAAATCCAATGTTGACTGGTTTGCCCTCAGCAAGGATATATTCTTCAAACAAGGCAAAACCCATACTCATTACGCACGCGCCTTCCACCTGACCAGCCGCTCCTATCGGGTTCAAGATCGTACCTGCATCATGAAAGGCTTTTACACTCAAAACCGCAACTTCTCCTGTGATTGTGTCCACTTCAAGTTCTACAACATGGGCCGCATAACTAAACTGGTTAATTGGAAATCCTGTCCCATCCTCAGAAAGGGGTGTCGTCATCGGGGCCTTGAAGCTTCCGGTTACTTCCAGGGACATCCCCAAATCACGAGCTTGCGCAAAAATTTCAGATAGAGGTATGATTTCGTCATTTGATAATACATTTTCTCCATGAATTTCGATTGAATCTGGAGAACAATCGAAATGCTCTGCGGCAATTGAACGGATAAGAGAACTTAAATGCTCACAAGCTTGATGCAATGCATTGCCTGTCAACGTGGTTTGACGTGAGGCGCCTGTTGAGCCTGCATCAGGAGAAGTTGTGTTTGATCCCTCCCAACGGATCTTTTCTGGAGGAAAGCCATTCAATGATACAGAAGCAATGTTAATAAGAATAGCTTCCAGTCCCTGCCCAAGATCCGATGCGGCGGTACGTATTCTCAGTGTATTATCGTTATCAACCAACAATTGAACGATGGACACATCTTCATGTCCAAAGTGATAATTTACTCCTTGGGCAGAACAAGCAAATCCAATTCCACGTTTCTTCATTCGTCACCTTTGACCTGAAAGAATAATTCCTGCACTATCAGCGGCAGCTTTTATCACTTCTTTTATGTGAATTCCAGAGGGGAAAGGAGAGCCAGTAATCATCGTGTCGCCTTCTACTGCTGCATTCTTCCAGCGTAACTCTAATGGATGGATGGACAGGAGATGAGCAGCTTGATCAAGGTGGCTTTCCATGGCGAAGGTTACGCCAGGAGTTCCCCAGGCTCGCATAGCTCCCATCGGGATGTTGTTGGTATAAACGATCGTTGTTTTTACTTTTTGATGAGGAATTCGATATGGCCCACTTGCGCATATCGAGGCAAACGGAAAAATACCCTCCGCCCAATGAGCATATGCCCCAGTATCAGTCTTGATATCAAATTGTACAGCGGTGATCGTTCCATCCTTTCGCAAACCCATACGCAGATTAATCCATTGAGGGTGCCGCTTGGTATGGGCTATAAACTCTTCCGCACGGGTGAAGTTGATGCGAACTGGCTTTTGAGAATGATAAGCAAGAAGCGATAAATAGGCCGTGAGCAAACCATCGTCCTTTCCTCCAAAAGATCCGCCTGTGTAGGGTTGGATCACCACAACTTTTTCTTCGGGAACACCTAACACTGCAGAAGCCACCAATTTTTCTGTGTAAACAGAATGACACCCTACCCAGATGACATATGTTCCAGAAGGATCCGTCGATATTAGTCCATTGTCCAATTCAAGATAACAATGTTCGATAGCAGGTGTCTTATAAGAATTTTCGAAGACTATCTCGGCTTCCAGAAATCCAATTTCCACATCCCCTTTTGACAAGTTTATCTGCTTCAAAATATTTTGAGGGCAATCCTCATGGATTAGAGGCGCTCCAGGTGCAGTTGCCTCCTCTATGGAGAATAATGGCTGCAGTGGATCAAACTCCCATTTTATTTTACTTTCGGCTTCCCGTGCGGCGTCTTCATCAACAGCCGCAATTAATGCAACAGCATCTAGGTAAGACCGCACTTTATCGTCAGACAATATAGGCATGTCTTGCCGGGTCTTCCCAATTCGATTGACTCCTGGAATATCTTTGGCAGTTATCACAGCATACACACCGGGAGTACGCTTTGCAGCAGATACATCAATGTTCACAATTCGTGCATGGGGATAAGGGCTTCTTACTACATGTCCATAAAGAGCCCCCGGGACATGCAAATCGCTAACGTATTTTGCCTCTCCTGTAGTTTTTGGCAAGGAAGAACGATATACCGAATTAAGCGTGACGATATTTATAGGCATTTTCTATCCTTTTGTGCTTCCCATGGCAAGGCCTTTAATAATGTAGCGCTGAATAAGCATAAACAAGATAATTAATGGAAGGGTAGACAGAACCGCCGCAGGAATAAGTTTGGCGTAATTTACATTAAATTGCCCAATTGCAGACGCCATTGTAGTTGTGATTAATCGCTTTTCACTCGTTGCGATAAATGTAGTCGCAAACAGGTACTCATTCCATGAAAGAATATAAACAAATGCAAAAGTAGATGCCAGTCCTGGCAAGGTAATTGGTAGCACTACCTTAATGAGGGCCAGCAGACGACTGCAACCTTCAACCATCGCCGCCTCTTCAATCTCACACGAAGTGGCTTCAAATACCGTCCTTAAATTCCAAATGGTAAAAGGTAAATTGATTAATGTGTTGGCGAGGATTAACGGATAGTGAGTGTCATAAACCCCAAATTTCACAGCCATCACAAACAGGGTGATTGCCAGTAGGATTCCAGGAAAAGTGGGCACCACCATCAGAAAACTCATCATGAGATCACGGCCAGAAAACCGAAACCTGGCAAAGCTGTAACCGGCAGGAATTCCAAGCACAAGCGCTAAACTGGCAGAAATAGAAGCAACCTTAAAGCTATTGAATGCAGAGGTCAGAAACTCTTTGTCTTGAAGCACATTAATGTAATTTGCGATCGTCCATGAACGAGGAAATATCCTTAAGGCAAATGGTTCCGTAGAAGGCCGGAATGAAGACATAATCATCCAAAGATAGGGGGATATATAAATAACTGCTAACAATGACAAACCACAATAACAAACTACTTTGAGCCATCTCGACATTCGGGAGATTAACATGGCCTACTCCTTATCTAAAGCTCGCAGGACAATAATCGATACAGTTACCGATACCAAGAAAAGAATCAAGCCAATTGCCGAGGCCTTACCAAACTCAAAAGATTGGAAGGCGGTTCGATAAACCCAGGTAGGGATAATTTCGGATGTCCTGACCGGGCCGCCCTGCGTCATAATCCAGGTAAGGTCAAAATATGCGGCGGTTGTAACAAAATCGAACATACCAAGTGTCAATAAAGTATTTTTAATCATTGGAATAGTTATGAAAAAAACTTGTTGGGAACTGCTGGTACCATCTACAACTGCAGCCTCATACAATCCAGGATCAATGGCCTGTAATGCCGATAAAATCATCAACATGTAAAACGGCGTAAACATCCACACATTGGTAAGCGTCACTGAAAGTAATGCATACGCCGGTTGTCCTAAGGGTCCAAACATGATAGACGATCCAATTGATTTAAGAAAAATTGCAATTGGACCAACTTGTGGATGAAGAATAAGCCGAAATAAAATTGCTACAACCGTAGGAGTGATCGCCCACGGGATTAGAAATATAGTTCTCATGGTTCGAATGAAAAACGGATGGAGGGGTAATATGTTTAATAAAAGCGCAAAGGTAAAACCCAACAGTATATGCAATATCGTTGCAACGCCTGCATAAAAAAGCGTCTGGGATAAAATTTTACGGAAGTTTGGGTCCTTCCAAACCGCAATAAAGTTTGAAAGATTGGGGAGCGCAACGGATAAATTAGTTCCTTTACCATGCGCAAAAAAACTTAATATTATAACAAAAACACTAGGATAAATCGCCAGTAATGTAAAGAAAAACATGGCAGGTAATATGAACCAATAGGCAGAATAGATTCTTAATCTTGGCATAGTTGTTTTCTTGGCAAGGTTTTTGTAGTAGGGGCGAAAGTTTTTCGCCCCTACTTGTTTTAGAAATTTATACGACGGTTCTAATCAATCATATTTCTTAAGAATCGCGTCCCACTCTTGGGCGGCTTTATCCAGTGCTTCTTTGGGAGTCATCTGGCCGAGATAGGCTGCCTGGAGATAGTTACGCATGATAGAGTTAAGCGCATCACTCTCTGGATATTGGTTCGCAGGGATAACGCCCGGTTGGACCACAGCTTGGGCTGCTACTGACAAAGGACCTTCCTTGAACATGGGGCGTTCTAGAGCGGCTACATTTGGCGGCATATTGTTCGTCGCCTCATTCCAGCGGATCAATATGTCATCGCTGGTCATGAATTTGATAAACTTCCACGCCTCATCCTTGTGCTTAGAAAGTGGGGAAATCCCAAGAGCAGTCCCGCCAGTGATATTGCCTGGAACAGCACCGACGGTCATGGGCGCAACACATATCTTGAAATCGGGATGCCCGTTCTGAATAATGCCAATAAACCATGGCCCATCCTGAAACATGGCTACTTTATCGCTTACCATCAAGTCTATGAGCTGGTTGAGATCCATGCTGGTAAAGCCTTCTGGTATGTAAGGCTTGAGACTGATCAGGTATTCTAAGGCTTTCACGCCAGCCTCATTGTTGAATGCTGCGCGATTGTTCTCGATAATCTTGCCTCCTGCCTGAAGCAAGAAAGGCCAGAATTGCCATTCTGTGGCATAGTCGGTTGAAGAACCAACTATACCAAAGCCATAGGTACCCTTTTCCTTATTGGTCAGCTTCTTAGAAATTTCGGCAAGATCATCCCACGTCCAACCAAGTTTTGGTATCTCAATTCCTGCCTCCTCAAACATTTTGCAGTTCAACAAAAAGACTGAAGCCCCCGCGCGCCACGGAATAGCATAAATCTTACCCTGATATTTTGCATAGCTTTGACCGGCTGTGGTGAAGCGCTTATTAAAGTCCTCCTTATCTACATAATCTTCAAGCGACATAATCAGATTATTCGACACTGCAGAGGCAGTCCAGAAGGACATAAATACATCTGGTGGATTGCCAGCGTTCGTTGTTAACACCAATTTATTGTAACTATCATTAGCCGGTACGCTGTCAATTTTCACCTTAATATTTGGATTCTGAGCTTCAAATTCCTTCACAAAATCAAGCTCAATATCTGAGTTTTCCGCCTGACGCATGTAGGTGATCTCAACCACCTCAGCAGCAGGCGCTTGAGTGGGAGCAACCGCTTCTATGGCGCCTGTTGTTTCCTTTGTGGGAGATTCTTTCTCTACTACGGTGGTTGGCGTTGCCTGGGGCTGACAAGCAGCGAGAAGTACACCACAGACAACCAAGATTAAAATTGTGAAATAACCGATTCTCTTGAACATTTCGTCCTCCTAATTTGTCTTAAATATACTTTTTAGAACTTAATCAATTCTTTCAATCTTGCATATCACCTCCTCCAGGCTTATATGAAGTAATGCCCTTTTTCAAAAATCTTTTTCCCGTCCAGATAAATTGCCCCTTCTTCACGCAAGTCCTTGATGATGTCCCAATGAAGCGCCGATTGGTTAATCCCATTGCATTCCTTATAGGCTCGTCCGAGCGCTAAGTGAATCGTTCCGCCAATTTTTTCATCAAAAAGAATATCATAAGAAAAGCGGTCAATGCCGAAATTTACCCCTACACCAAATTCCCCAAGGCGACGGGAACCCTCGTCCATATCCAATAGCTGGAGCAACAGACCTTCATTTTGCTCTGAATGCGCCTTTACCACGACGCCTTTTCTGAACTCCAGACTGATACCATGGACGAGTTGGCCCATATATATGCCGGGAAATTCAAAAAAGATCTGCCCTTCTGCGCTGTCATCCACTGGGGCAGTAAATATTTCTCCATCCGGCATGTTCATATGCCCATCAGCAACTTCGTAAATTCGGCCTTTTGTCGAGAAGGTGATGTCGGTTTTTAAGCCAGTGATTCTTACGGTTTCGGCAGATTGGAATACGCGGCAAATATCCCGCCAACGCTCCGCTTCTGCCTGCCAATCGCGGAGAGTAGCGCTAAAAAAGAATTCCATCATATCATCCAGACTGCTTGAAGCCTGTTGGGCGAATGCCTCATTGGGAACCCGCACCAAAACCCAGCGCGTAAGCTCATTCCGCATCGCCGAAATGTGCCCCAAGGCTTTTTTGTGGGCCGAAAGCGTCTTTGGGGCAATATCGACGAATTCATTGGGATTGCGAGCGCCGCGCAAACCGATATATACATCAGCCCATTCCATTCCCATCTTCTGCATTTCACATATCCAATCAACCTGTTCGACAATTCCTAATTTCATCAGATCTCTTTCTAAATAGGCAGATTGGAATTCCACAAATGGCAAACCCCCAGCTCTAACAGCAGCAGCGTACACTGCCCGCGCGAGTGGAAAGGTTTCAATCTCCATCATCGTGATTAATACTCGTTCCCCCTTCTTGACCGCAGTTGAATAATTTACTAGAATATCAGCCAGTTTCTGCCATCTTAGATCGAACATAAATATCCTCTCTTTCAGCAGCTTTCTGCCACCCATTGAGTTAGCCAGCGGCTCACTCTCATCTCATTCACTTTCTCTGAAATATCTTGGGAACAGAGCAAGCCTTTTTCTGTTGCATATGCACAAATATAGCGGGCAGGCGTAATGTCAAAATAACTTCCAGTCACCTGTAGCGGAGAGATTGAAGAAGGTATTCCCAAATCCGATTCTGTGAATTGGTTATGATAAAAATCTTTCCAGGGAATAGGGCAAATCTTATTGCTATTGGCAACAACATACAAAGGTTTTTGATAATACTGACAGACCATAGCAGCCAGATGGGTTCCAATCTTCCCAACTATAGAACCGTCAGGGTTGATTATTTCAGACCCAGACACCATTAAGTGAGAATTTTCAATAGCCGCCGGCATCGCCGCATCAATCGTCAAGCAAACATTTACGCCTTTATCTGCCAGGCGAAGCGCTGTAGTCCATCCATCGTTGTTAGGCCTAGACTCGGTAACAGCTACTCGATGGATACGCCCGCGTCGATAAAGTTCCAACAAGACACCCAGCACGGTCTCAGAAAGGGTATGAGTGTATATCACTGCCTCGGGTGGAAGAATTTCCGCTAAACCATCAGCGATTTTTCTGTGTAATAAGGTTATGTTTTGGGTACCGGTTTTAAGCACCACCAACTGCCGCTTTATTTCCTGTTGGTCAACAGGCATTGTTTCCATCTCTTCTAGAATGAGTAGAACTTGGTTGATGCTATTGAGCGGGGGCGCATAGGGTGGAAGCGATTTAAGTAAGTAGGTAATATTCTCGCGCACCTCGTCTGCTAACTCGCGAATCGACGTTTTTGACCTCTCCTCAATCAATTCTAGAAGAACACATAGAACTTCTCGTCCACCGCGAGCGGCATGTAGTTCCAATTTTTGGAAGCGATCTGCTAGTTGGATAACCTCTTGAGCTATCATCCTAAGCGCTCTCGATTCTTTAGAGCTTATTGTGCGCCCAATCCGGTAGAAGCTCGCTGATCCGTTTGCTGCGCCTCATATTCCACATTACATTAATGCAGGATGAAGGAGGAATAGGTCCAAGTTCGGTTATAATTGCAGTAATTAGCCGAGGGGGGGTTACGTCAAATAAACTTCCCACAACAGTTACACCGGTATCATATTTTTTTTCGACGAAAATCTCGTTGTAATGGACTAATTCCGACCTAAAAGGCAATCCCAGTAATGTGGCGGTATCAAATTTTAGGGTATCTGTTACAAAGTAAAATGGAACGCCATATTCGCGAGCAACCAAAGCGGAGAGAAAAGTTCCAGCCTTGTTAAAAACAGAGCCATCCGCCGCAACTGAATCGACACCGGCAAACGCAATATTGCTCTGCGCGATTAACTCACCAAGACAGGCGTCAATACTCACCTCAACCGGAATACCGCTCTTATACATCTCGTCAACAGTCCAGAGGCCTTCGTTGCCTGGACGCGCCTCTGTCACTAGCACAGCAAATTTTTTGCCTTGGGCTTTCGCTTTTCGCAAAACCTTCCAAACAGAAGATGTCATGCTAAACATGAACACTTTGTCGCCTTCTTTGATAAGCTCAGCGCCAATGGTTGCAATTTTTTCAAAAGCAGTCTCCATAAAAGTGTTAAAGCTTTTTTCTGTCTCTTTCAGATGTTTTTTTGCTTCCTCTAAACTTGTTAGACTTTCAAGATCGCTTTCGATAGTGCCCATCATCATGTGTAAAACGTTGATCGGCGGAGCAAAAGAAGGGCATACTTTCAGTATGGCTAAGCAAGCGGCGTCCATTTCTCCATATAAAGCCTCCAGCGATGCAGCCTTACTATCTTCAACCACTTGGGCGATCGCGCTCATCACCTCCTTTGCTGTGTCAGCTGCGCCTCCAATCAAGTCTTTTGAAATGCGTTCGCACACCAGATCAATTGCAGGATGATTTAACATGATCTTCTCTTCCTTATAAAATTCTATTTCGAAAGGCCTTCACTTTATCCATAAACTCTTTGACGCGTTTTTGGTCAACCTCATTCCAAATATATCCATCTCGTTTGAATGCCGTGCCAGCGATCGCGCCATCTGCTATGCTTAACTGCTTTTCCACATTCAAGACATTTACGCCAGTGTTTGCAAAGACCGGGGTATCTGGAACAACATTTTTGACCATCTTCAGGATTTCAGGATCCGTTTCAGTTCCAGCCGTCAGACCAGATACACACAAGCCATCAGGTTTGGCGTTAAAAACCGTAGATCGGGCAATGCTTTCTGTGCTACGATTTGCGAGGTAAACGCTCGCCTCTGGGAAAATGTTAAAGAGAAGTTTGACATTCTGTCCATGAATCGCGTATTGATGCCTGACCACTTCCCCACAATTTGTGTTCCACAATCCGAAATCGCTGGCATAAACGCCAGTGAAAATTTCTCGTACAAAACTGGCTCCAGTGGCAACCGCTAAATCTATCGAGGCAGTAGCATCCCATAATACATTTACCCCAAACGGAACTGTTAATTCATGTTTTATTTCGGTCACAACTCTTGCAAAACAGGCTGTAGTGATCGGCTCCACCTGGGTCATATAAGGTAGACTCCGCTCATTAGAAAACATGATTGCATCAATACCACCCTGCTGCAAAGCTAACATATCATAGCGAGCGCGTTCTATAACCCGCTCTAATCCTTTTTGAGGATCGTAGCCTGGGTCTCCGGGTAAAGCCTCTAAATGACACATGCCAATGATCGGTTTTTGTGTTCCAAACAACTCTTTTATCCAATTCATAAATTACACCTCGCAATCAGAAATTTATTGGCTTTTTCGTAAGTGATGAGAAAAGAATTTTTACAAAGAATGCTCAGAAAGCAAAAATGATTTGCAACATACAATATTAGAAAAAAAGCTTTTTGGAAACACATTGCCACTCAAATCCCAATAGAAGCAATCATGCTTAACGTCTTATTAATAGGTTCCAAATTCGAAAACCAGGCGGCAGAGATCACACCCGGAGGTTGAGCAAAGGCGTACATCTCCGCGCGGAAGACTCACATCTGCCAAACCTAAAATCAGATAATCGTTGTCTCCTTTTCCGTAACAACATGAATGACGACCTTGTGTTCTTTCAAAGCTGTCAGCAACGCTTTTGGGGGTTCTCTATCCGTAATGAAATGATGGATGCATTCAAACGAAGCCACAAACGCAAACGCAATTTTTTGAAATTTAGAGGAATCGGCCAAAACAACCACCTCTCTAGCGTTATTGATTAAAACTTGCTTGACAGAAGTGTCGTCCAAGTTATATTCGGTCAGACCAGCTTTCGCGTCAATCGCTCCAACCCCCAGGAATAGTCGATCAACAAAAATGTCTTTCAAGGTACGGCGGGCAATATCGCCAATCAATGAGGTTTCTCCTGGGCGAACAATTCCACCCGGCACAATCAAGCGCACATCTGAGCGATTTAAGAACAAATTAGCAATCGCAAGGCTGGGTGTTACAATTGTAATGTTTCGGATGTTTTCTAAACCTAAAGCTACTTCGTAGATTGTTGAACCAACGTCCAAAGAAATACTGTCTCCCTCAGCAACAAGTCCAGAAGCATATCGACCAATCCGCACTTTTGCTGCTCTATTTTCTGTGCTGCGTAATGCTAGCGGAGGTTCATAACTACGTCCACGCGCATTTACTGCGCCTCCATGAATTCGACGAATCAACCCCACTCTTTCCAACTCGGTTAAATCTCTGCGAATTGTCATGTCGGAAACGTCTAAGGCCTTAGCAAGATTCAATACCGAAACAGAGCCAAATTTCTCTATCTCCTCAAGAATATACTTTTTTCTTTGCTCAACATTGTTCATTTTACGTTCATTCAAACAATACAATTATTAATATTATACATAATTTTGTTTGAATGTCAAGAGGATATCCTTGCAAATTGGTCATAATTCACCGCAGCTCACACAAGCTTCTGTCCCACACGCCAATCAGGTCGACGCAGACTTTTCCCTTGTACCACACCCACCCGCTGGTGAATAACCATTTCACCACTCGAAACAGTCAGAACCACCGCCTTTCCATCGGCATCCCAAAATTTGGGCGGTTGACTGCCTAAGTTCAGATGGACGACGAAGTTAACCCCTTCTGCGGCTAGGTCAAGCAACAGTTCTAGATAACTAAATTCCCGATCAAGTACCAAGGGACGCTCACCTAACAGGTCTTTCAACCCGGCAAAGACGCGCAAACGGTTGAGATTGCGCGAACCCAGACTGGCGGCAATCGTTTTCGAGGAGCAAGTGACAAAACCACGCTGTATCGCCCGCCCACGATAGGGCGTTCCCAACAACAGTACCCAGAACCCTTTGGCCGTGATTGTTCCAAATTTGGTAGATATGCGTTGAAACCGCCAGATTTGGGGGATAGCAAGTGTTCCTGATAGCCAGATATGGCGGTTGTCAGTTAAGTTTACCAATTTTGGAACAGTCACCCCTTTGACCTTACCGTCTTGCAGCGTTCCAACATAGGTTGTCTTCCGCGCTTGCTGACGCTCAATCTTAGTCGGGTTACCAATGACAAATTCCACCTGCTCCTAAAACAACCGCTCCAGCGACGCATGCGGGGCAACCTGTTGGAGAAAGCGCTTCAGACGTTTGTAACTGGCAGCGCTGCTGCTGCACATTTCGGCAGTACAGCGAGCGGGCCGCCAGCATCGCCTGCCCAATTTCGGCGGCATGTTTGGCTGTTCGTTGATCGTCAAGTAGCGGCTGCATGAACCTTAGAAGTTGGATATGTATATTCATGGGGAGTCTGGTTTCCGAAGAGATTTGTTCTAATCAAGTTTATCGGTTTGGTGACTCCTTTTTCTTCTCTTTGTCTGAACTCATGTCCAAAGATCAGAAAAAGGCCGTGTCAAGGGCGAAGTGCAGTCCGTCTACGCCATGGGAAGCATGGATGCCCCGCTCGCGGTGATCGACAATGCGGTTTACCAGTACTCGCTGGAATACTTCCCCTCCCCCGGCTCGCATCAACAC
>Ga0123519_10008936_pt1 | contig 15174 bp, 8 predicted proteins | sample YelNatPaOPRAMG02_FD_87396 | JGI IMG/M metagenome (GOLD analysis project Ga0123519, IMG submission 87396) | Hot spring microbial communities from Yellowstone National Park - Yellowstone National Park OP-RAMG-02 (version 2) | ecosystem: Environmental > Aquatic > Thermal springs > Hot (42-90C) ...
ATCCAAGTTCCAGGTGCTACCCAGCGCCAAACCCTCCGGGAAGATCGTCATTCCTGCGCACATCACGCCGTGCGTGCCCTCTTCCGTTTGCAGCAAGGGAATGTGCAGCCGAGTCCTCTCGAGAGCGATGCGCTGGAGCTCATTGAAAAACTCGGCCTGCTGCCGGGGACCCTCTTGCAGCACGTTGTTGGCCAGGGTGAAAAACCCGCCCACCGGTCCCAGCTCCTCCGTGTAAACGCCCTCGGCCAGACGGCGGCACGCTTCCTGCTTGGTGCGAATATCGGTACCGAGCTGCCTCAGGTACACGCAAGGCATGTTCATCTGTCCGATCTTTTCCTTCAGAGTCATGCGTGCCAGCAAGTCCTCAATACGCCGCTCGAGCGGCTGGCCGGGGTCCAGGTACAAAGGCCTTTCGGGGCCCTGCGAAGACCGGGCGCCAAGGAAAAGGCCGGAGCCCCCAGTCGCCAACAGAAGGCAAAGGACGCCCCACCTTAACGCCTTCCCGATTCTCCCAACTCCGCAACCAGAAAACGAATCATGTGTCCGCACGCTGAACGTCCTCCCTAATTCTTCTGAGACCGACCCGCCTCGTGGCCGGACCGCCTCCAGAAATCTCTCACCACCGCAGCCGGCCGCCGAGTGTGATCACTCGCTGGCCTCCGCGCACCGTGCTCGTCACCTGACCGAACAGGCTGCTGGTCGGGCTGCTGTTAGGTGGGCTGAACATGGCGTGGTTCAGTGCATCCTGTGCCTCCGCCCGCAGTTGAAATTTGAGCTTCTCGGTAATGGGAAAATCCTTCAGAATCGAGAAATCCCAATTGTTGTAGCTGTCGGCCCGCAAGCCGGTCAGACGCGACGGGAAGGTTCTTATGTTCGAGCCAAGCTGGCGGCGTGAATCCCTTTCGAACCCGGCACCCGTATTGAACCAACGTTCCACCCTACGCTGGGAGCGGGGCAGCACAATGTCATGGACATCGCCCATGAAGATGATGTTTCCAAAGCCGATTGCCGGGCCGCTTTGGGCCTGATAGATTCCCTGGAGGGACCACTCCCCGAACGCATATCTGAGCCAGCCTGACGCGGAGGAGAGCCAGCGCCTCCCGCGGCCCAACGGAAGCTCGTAGATGAAGCTGGCAACCAAGCGTTGCGGTCGGTCCGTCCCAGATATCACATGCTCGGGATACGGATCCGTGCTATTCAGCTTCCCGGTGGCCTCCATCCATTTCGACCACGTATAGACCGCCTGCACAGTGAGGCCGCGCGTCATGCGCTTCTCGGCACGCACTTGCAGAGAATGGTACCAGGAGAAGCCGGAGTCGAGCGTGGTGCTGATGCCCGTGAAGTGCGGGTAAGGAAGCAAGAGCTGCGAACGGGAAACGGTCTGCCCTTGCAGGGAGCTGCCCACAAACTCCGTCATTCCGTAGAACGGATTGGTAACCGCCGCGCTGAGGTAATCGATGGTCGCCTGATCCCGCACCGGCGACCGGCTCAAATAGTTCCTGGGAACCACGTCGAAGTTCTGCCCCATCGCCAGGCGCACTCCCCGGCTCGACACGTAGGCCACATCGAGCAGCACGCGGGACGGGAATTCCCGCTGCACGCCCAGACTCCAACGTTGAACGTACCCTGGGCGCAAGTCGGGCCAAAAAAAGCTGACCGATCTGCCCAGGAACGTCCTCAAGCCGAGCGAGGCGCCAGCCGGCTCGAGAATCCCGTCCGGGAAGGGATCCGCCAGGGTGGCTCGGAAGGTCACGCCGCGATCCAGGCTCGGCACCATGCTGGTCCGCTGACTGAAACCTTGTTGAACGGGATAGTACCGGTCCGGCCCCATCGCCTCGAAGAAGATGCCGTACCCGGCCCGAATTACCGTCGAGGAGCTCAACTGATAAGCAAGGCCCACACGCGGCAGGAGGTTTCCATAGTTCCCGTTCCAATAACCACGTGCGGTACCATCCACGCCGGCGAAGCGCAATCCCCCCAGGGTACGGAAGGTTTCCACCGAAACCTCGGGGATAGGACTTTTAGCGTAATTGCTGCGAGCTGCTTCTTCGATGGGGTTGGTCGCGCCGAAGTCGAAGCCGCGGTTGAAGCGGTTATATCGCTCCGTGGTGGGGCGCTCCAGTTCGTACCGCAACCCCAAGTTGACCGTAAGGCGCCGCAGCACCTTCCAGTCGTCGTGGAAGTAGAGCGCCAGGTACTTGTTCTCCATGGCCCCGGAGGCATTGCGGTCAATGTAGCCGCCGCTGGGCAGTCCCAACAGAAATGCGGCGAAGCCCTGCCCAATGGGGGCCGCCGGCGAGGCGTCAGTGGGACCTCTGGTCCAGGTGGAATCGAAAGTGAAAGCGGGCGAGACGTATCCATAGTCGGAGTTGTTCCTTTGATTTATCCGCGACTCGGCGCCGAACCGCAGGCCATGACTCCCCCTGTTGTGGGAGACGTTCCCCACTACGGTGTAGAGATTGGCCCTGTACCAGCCGCCCGTGGGTCCTGAGACAGTGTCATAACCGCTGATCGTCAGCGTCGGCGGAGCGGTGAGACGCCGGTCCAGCTTGCTGACCAGCGAGGCGGGAAACCCGGCCGCCGCCAGGTCATACCCCACGCCCTCTACCACGTCCTTGTAGTTGTTTCGCATGCATCCCAGGCGGATCTCAACGACTAAGTCGGGTCGGGGCGTAATCACATTGCTCAGGGAGACAAAGAGGTCCTGCTCGCGGTAGTGTCCGGCGAGCGCGTCGGATTGGAAGCCGCTGTGGGACTGCCAGGGGGTGTTCTCTCTCGGGCGCACGATGGTTGTGAACAGGCGGTAACTGTCGTTGACCACGTGGTCCAGGCGAAGGCTGAGGTTTCGCTGGTTGTTGCGGTCTACGGGGCTTCCAATGTAATTGCCGGAGCCGTCCGCGCCACCGGTCGCTGTCGGCAAAGGGATGTACTCCATCAGCTTTCGTGCGATGGGAACGATGCGGCTGGCGGGAATGATATTGCCCGGGAGCGGCTGCCGGCTGGTCCTCCCGCCGGCGGCGGGTGTGATGGTGCTCGGATCGTAGATTTGGTACTGCGAGCCGAGCGCCAGCAACGCAGAGAAATCACCCGTCCGCTGGGCAAGAGTCGGGACGGTTTTGGACGTTACGCCCGGCGTGTAATGCTGGATGTACTTGTCGTAGCCGAAGGTCCAAAAGGTGCGGTTGCGCCCGTCGTAGACCTTGGGAAGGAAGACGGGGCCGCCGGCGGTCGCCCGATAACGGTTCATGTGTCTGGGCGGGAAGGCCGCGTCAATCTTTTCCTGTGTGACCGGGCCGGTGCTGAGATCGTAGATCCGTTTGTTGACGAAGAACGGGCGGGTAGCCAGCGGGCGGCCATTGTAGGAGTAGGCTAGCACCCCGTGCAGTTCGTTGGTGCCGCCCTTGGTCACGATGTTGACCTGGGCGCCCGTGAAGTGCCCCGCCGACGCATCGTACACCGCACTCTGAACACGGAACTCCTGGACGACCTCCGGCATGGGCTCGTACTGGACGACCCCGTACGATTTCAGATTGGGCATCCCGTCCACGAGGAACTCGTTCGACCGGTTGCCGGTGCCGCTGGCGGCCTGCCCGCTGTTTTGCTCCGGCTCGTTGGTTCCCCAAGTTGCGGTGGGCGGAGTCGTGGCGACTACCCCGGGCGTAAGCTGCACGAGGTAGATGACGCTGGCGCTCGGCATAGGCAAGTCCTCAACGCGGCGGCGGTCGATCACCTGGCCCAGGCTGGCGTTGGCCGCCTCCAGGATGGGCGCCTCTTCGCTCACAGTGACGCTCTCGGTCAGCACGCCCACCTCGAGAACGACGTCAACCGTCAGGACGTCGCCCACGCGCAACTCCATCGGCCCGCGTTCATAGCGCTTGAAACCCTGCATTTCAACGGCGAGCCGGTAGCGGCCCGGAACGAGGTTGCGTATGTCATAACGACCCTGAGCGTCGGTCACCCCGCGAGTTACGATGTTGGTTTCGGCGCGCGTGACGCGGACACTGGCGCCGACCACCAGAGCTCCGCTGCCGTCTGCTACGGTACCTGTGATGCGGCCGTACGGGTCCTGAGCCAGCAGACATGTGGCAGCAATGTAAGGCAGCAACATCCTCTGCCCGCGCATCGGCTGACCTCCTTGCGGGAGCAGGGCCCCTCGAGCTCCACACAGGAGCCGGCGATAACCTCGCTCCCGTCCCAATTTAGCACTCCCTTCCCGAGGAAAGACACGAATCTTCGGTTATTTTGGGTACTTTATCGCCCCATCGGCTAGCAAAAGCACCCCATCTCCGCCCGGCCGCCTGCGTCCACCGGCACGGCCGCCTACCGCAGGGTCCGAGGGTTGTCAAGGACGGGCTCGCCTCAGAACCCAAACTTCCGCCCGTCCCCGGCTGGCTCGGCCACCGAGCCTCAGCTCACCGGCCATCCGCATGCGACAGCGCCGCCTCAGAGCGAGGCGACCGGCTCCACGACGGCGTCGCCGTTGCGGAACGCTTCCTCGCGCGGCTGCACGCCTAAACCGGGCTCTTCGGGGGCGGTAACGTAGCCCTCGGCCGGCGCAGGGACGTTTTCGATGAAGCGCGGATACAGGTCGTTGTACAGATGAAAAACGCTCTCCATGATGTAGAAATTCGTCGTCGCCGTGGCCACATGAATCGAGGCCAGCCACAGAAGCGGCCCGCCTCCTGTGTGAGGCGACGTGGGTAATTTGTATGTGTCGGCCATGTCCGAGATTTTCTTGGCCTCGGAGATCCCCCCGCACCATGTCACGTCATACATCACGACATCAACCGCCCGGGCTTCGAACATCTCGCGAAACCGGAAGCGGGTTGCCAGCCTCTCGCTGATGCAAATCGGCACAGAGGTTTCGCGAGCCAGGATGGCATAGGCCTCCAGATTGTCGGGCAACATCGGATCCTCGAGGTACATGATGCCGTAAGGCTCCACAGACCGGGCTATCTGAAGGGAACACGGCAAGTTCCACCGGCTGCTCAGGTCCAGGGCGATTTCCATTTCATCGCCGGCCACCCTGCGAATGCGCTGTATGGGGCCCAGGCAACGCTTCAATTCAGCCTGCGTAATGAATGTGCCGCCATATCGAGCAGCGGGGTCCGCGGGGCTGCGGTCATATGGGTAGATCTTTATCGCTCGGATGTTGCGCTTGAGTAAGAACTCGGTGATTTTCTCGATGTCGTCGGGCTCACGCATTCCGTAGACCGGCCAGCCGTTGATCGTATTGTATACTCGGAGCTTATCCTGGGCTCTGCCGCCCAGCAATTTGTAGACAGGCAGGCCACAAGCTTTCCCCAGGATGTCCCACTGCGCCATGTTGATCGCGGTGAGCATGCGCAGGTCGGCGCCTCCGACGGGCCGGTAGGAGATGCGATAGTAAACCTCCTGCCAGAGACGCTCGATCTGGGTCGCGTCGCGCTTCAGAATCCATCCAGCCATCTCCTTCAGCGCGCCCAGGTGCCACTCGTGGCCGGGGTACGACTCGCCGACGCCCACCAGCCCGCTGTCGGTATGAAGGCGGACCCAAGTCCAGTTGGGAGCTATTCCCTGCACGCGCCGCTCTGCATTGAACCGCACGGCCTCCACTTTCGTAATTCTCAACGGCCCTACCGCCGCCCGTTGCGCCTCTCGCGACTCGAGCCTCTGCGGAAGAGCGAAGGGGAACGCACCAACTGCCGCTCCCAGCAGAGACCTCCTGGAAATCCCGGATGAATTCATTGGCTCCTCCCACGACGGAAACGCCATCGCCTTTTCCAGACACCGCTCGAGCCGCCAGGTGCCCGCGGCGTCCTACGGGAGCGGCACCGCCTGCCGCTCGATGTACTCCTGGACCTTCGCCATTGCGGAATGCCTGCGGTCAACATAGTAGAAGCGCTCCGCGAAGGCGAGGCCATACGGACGGCCGTGCTCGCGGTCCTTGTCTAGCAGGAAATGCCGAATGTATTCGCGGTCTGCCGTCCGGTCGTCCTGCCCCAGCAGGGCCAAGCGCTTGCCCTCCTTCGAGAGCCGAGAGCGGAGTCGGGAGCCTTCGCCGCCTCCCCCGTACGCCTTGCATTCCGCAATGGCAGCAATCTTGTTCTCAACGAAAGAGCCGATGTCCACCACCCGGTTGAACGGCTGGCCGGGCCGAGCACAAAAGTAGTAGCACTCCCGCACCTGACGCGGTTCGATTCCGGCCTCGGCGTGCTCTGGGAAATCGTTGCGCATGGCGCACATCCAGGAGGCCTCCTCGACCACCCGCCCGGTCACCCTATGGTCCGGATTCTCGTCCCACAACCCCCACGGATTGAACGAGACCACGGTGTCAATTTTGAGCAGTCGGAAGAGCAGAATCAGCCGTCCGCGCAGCTCGAGCTCCGAGATCGCGTCCATTTCGTGGTCCTGGTAGTACAGGTCGAATACGTCCTTGAAACCGAGAACGGCAGCCATACTGCGGTGCTGCGCCTCGTTGTCCCTGATATTCGTGGCCGGGCCGCCCTCGCCGCGCTTCTCGTCATTCGTCGTCCGGATCAGATAGCCGATGTAACCCTCCCGCATGAGCTTGGCGCAAAGGCCGGCGCCGTAATACGGCACGTCGGTGACGTGGGCGTGCACGGCTGCAAAAACCTTGCCTCGGTGAGGCTGCCCCGGCTGGTCCCTCTCAACGACCGCAGGTTCGCTGTCATCGCCGAACATCTCTGTTTCTCCTAGAGGGGCACGGCATGCCTTTCCACATAGGCGCGCACGTTTTCCCGATAGTCAGGAGGCGGGCCGATATACCGGAATGCCTCCGCATACGCCAAACCGAACCGTTCTCCCAGACGCCTCCACGGCTCCATAAGAAACTCCTTCACGTATTGAAAGTCGGCCGTGGCGTCGTCCTCACCTAACAGCGGCAGGCGCTTGCCCTGGGCGGCGAGCTCTCGCCGCAGGCGAGACCCCGCCGCTCCGGCGGGGCCTTTCCCCCTGTTGGCGACGTTGCTCCGCACCTTATGGTCTATGTACGAGCTGATGTCCACCATCCGATTCACCAGGTTGTGGCCTTCGGGAGAGCGTGCGTGGTAGTACTTTTCCCGTATTCTGGCCGCCCGCAGCCCGGCCTTGTAGTGCTCGGGATAGTCCTTAGCGCCCGCCGCCATCCAGCAAGCCGACTCTACCGCCCTGCTCACAACAAGATGATCCGGGTTTTCCTCATAGTGATCGTAAGGATCCATCGTTATGACCGTATTGACCTGGAGCAACCGAAAAAGGAAGATGAGGCGTGCCCGGATCTCAATGGCCGCACAGTCATCCATTCGGTGATTCCGGTAGTAAAACGAAAACGCTTTCTGGCAGCCCAACGCTCTGGCGCATTCGAGGTTATCTATTTCATTCTGGACCACGCCTTCCCCAACGGTTCTGCCTCCGGCCTCGTCGTTAGAGATGCGGATCAGGTAGCCCGTGTAGCCCTCGCCAATCAGCTTTGCTACCGTGCCTCCGCAGTAGAGCGGTACATCGTCGGAGTGGGCCTGGATGGCCGCCAGGACCTTGCCCTTATGCGTGCCGGTCGGTAGGTCCCGCTCAACGACGAGATCGTCCGCGTATTCGTAGTAGTCGGGCGTGCCGAAGGGGTTGTATCGGGACCCGGGATTGCTGTAAGCAGTTGCAACCACCCCCCGAGGCAGGACCGAGGAGCCGGCCGCGCCGCCTTGTTGCAGGCCGGCTGCCCCTGCCGGGGCTACCGCGCCCAGTCCCAAGCCTCCCACCGTCGCGCTGCCTAAGAATTTTCGTCTTCGCATCAATGACCTCCCTCGGGCCGGCCTCGCCCCGTGGTTGGGGTGGCGCGGCGTTACCATCTCTCGTCTTGCGGCTTACCAATAAAGCTTCAGGCCGAGCTGAACTCTGCGCGGCTCGTTCACGGTGGCGGTCACCACGCCGAAGGTTGGCGAAGTGACGTTTGTGCTGCCGGTGTCGAAGCGCGAGCGATTGAACGCATTGAAGGCCTCGAACCGGAAGTCCACGCGCATTGACTCAATGACGCGAAACGACCGCGCGATGGAGAAATTCTCCGCGACGTTCCACTGATTGCGCGCCTTAGGGTTGTAGCGGGTGGCGTCTCCGGGCCGCGTCCTACCCAGTTTCAGGGCGCTCTGCTCACCGAAGAAGGAGGCCGGCTGGAAATACCGGTCCCCTCCCCGCCAGTTGGGGTGCTCCGGCATTGCCACCCAGTTTTCATAGGTCCGGACCTGATCCATGTACAGCGCGTTCAGGCGCCAGGCGTCAATGGGGAACGTGTTGGCATTGACCAGCATCAGGGGTGCACCGCTGGCGTAAATCTGAATCCCGGCGACGCGCCAGCCGCCCAAAATACTTCCGACCACTCCGCTGGTCAACCATTGCCGTCCTTTGCCGAACGGAAGCTCGTAAATGTAGCTGATCTTGAAGTTATGCGTGCGGTCCAGGGGGCTGATGGACTTTTCCAGGCGTCGGTTATAGTGGTCCTGCGTCAAGTTGTCGTAGTCAAAGAAGTCAGGAGCGTCCGTCAAAATCTTGGACAGAGCATACGAACTCTGGAAAGTCCATCCCCTGCTGAGGCGCCTCTCTGCTTTGAGTACCAGGGCGTGATAGGTAGAGTGCCCGCTCTTATCACCCTGCCCACTCCAGGTATTGATCCGGCGGAATTGCGGATAGGGGCGCAGTGCCTGGGCCACCGACACTCCCGAACCGAAATCCTTGAAAATTTCTTGATAGGGCGCAGCAATACCTGCGCTGCGGGCGGCCGCCGAATCGAGCCTGGCGAGCAAGGTGTCGCGACCGTACTTCTCCATCAGGTCCCACGGCTGCTGGTTCGGGTTCTTGACCAACGCCATCAGGTGGGCGCCTACGTTGCCGTTGTACGCCGCTTCGAAAAGCCAGCTTTCACCCACCTGCCTCTGGAGGGACAACGTGTACTGGTAGTTTTCGGGCAGGCGCACGGCCTCCCCGTCCCAGTAGCTCACGTCCCCGCCGTTGGCGAATTCCGGTTCAACGAACGGGGGCCGGCGAAACTGCGGCAGCCCGTCGTCCGCCAGAAAAGCAGGCGTCACCCCACTGTTGGTGCTGCTCGTGAAGAACCGAACAAACGCTCCTTCGAAGTGGGCGCTCCCCGACGACGTCTTCACCACGCCGTAATAAATGCCGCCCGCCGCCCGAAGCACGGTTCGGCTCCCGATCTGGTAAGCCAGACCAAGCCGCGGGCCGATGCCCCGAAAATACCCGGGCACCAGCGTCCGCCGGTTTTCACGCCCCGGACCGAAGCCCGCAAAGCGCAACGCCCCCGGCAGTTTGGTTCCGTCCGGCCGGGTTGCTCCCGGATTTGCCCGATCGGGAGTGAAGTCGCTCCATTTGTCATCCCGCTCCAGTGGGGGCAGGGTGAACTCGTACCGCACCCCGACGTTCAATGTCAGGCGCCGTCGGAGCTGCCAGTCGTCTTGAAAATAGGCGGCGTGGCTGCGCCACTGCTGCCCCAGAAAGCGGTCATTTTCGGTCGCACCGCCGTACGCATGTCCCAGCAAGAAAGCTGCAAAAGCGTTACCGCCTCCCGTGTTGATGTCGTTGTTCCCTGGCACGCTCGTGCTCAGCCTGCGATAATCCACTACGCCGGCAATGTTGGCGCGGCCCCAACCGTTATAATGCAGTCTCTCCCACAAATACCCCATTTTCAGCGTGTGCGAGCCGCGCACCAGACTCAGGTCGTCACGGACTGAGTAGACCGTATTCTCGGAACCGTCACCGCCTATCCCTCCCCAACTGGCGAAGTCATCGAAGGTGATCATCGGGAAGTTCAGGCTGCAATCCCACGCTCCCTTCAGACAGATGCCCTTTTCCTTCCAGTTGGTTCCCACGTTCAGTCCGACGTTCTTCTCCTTCCAATCCTGGCCGCCTGCGTACAGGGTGTTCACCGTCGTCGCAGACAGCGTATGAGTGTAGTTCACGCGGTAGAGCGGACTGGTCTGCTTGCCCGCCCGGCCCGTATTGAACGGTACCGGCAGACCCGGGAAGCCGTCCGGACCGGGGGCCGGGCCGAGGTGCTCGCCCAAGTTGTACAGAAACGCCACCCTGACGGCATCGCTGAAGTGATGATCCACCCTGACGCTATACTTGTTCCATGGATCAATACTAGAGCCGGTGGCATTGAGAAAGTTGTTTCTGACGTACGCCGAGGTCCCCGGCGCTCCGGCAGCGTTCGGTACGGGTCCCTCGCCGATCACCTTCAGCAGCGACTTGGTAAACTCTGCAAATCGCGCCTGCGGAACCAGGTTGCCAGGGAACGGATCGCGGATGAAGCCGCTGCCCGCAGGATTGGGCCGCGTCGTGACGGGATCGTAGATCGGGATCAGCCGGTCGCGTGTGTCGACCCATTTGGCGAAATCGCCCCGGTACATTTCTGGCGTGGGGACGCTCAAGAGCGTGCTGGTAGCGCCCACCCGATTTCGAAACCATTCCATCGAGGCAAACAGGAAGGTGCGGTTGCGGCCGTCATAAAGTTTCGGAAAATACAGCGGCCCGCCGGCGCTCCAGCCGAAATCATGCTGCTTGTAGATTCCTCGCTGCGGCTCGAAGAACCGGCGGCAATCCAGGGCATTGTTCCTCAGGAACTGGTATGCGGTGCCGTGAAACTGGTTGGTGCCGGATCTGGTGGCGAAGCTCACCGAGCCGCCTGAGCCACGGCCGAACTCGGCGCGCATACCGCTGGATTCGACAGCAAACTCCTGGATTGCTTCTACGGAGGGCGTGTTCACAGAGGCCTATTGCACGGAGTTGAAGCGGTTCGTCAAGATGGTAATGCCGTCCATGGTGGCCCCATAGGCGCCCCCCTGGGCACCCCCCACCTGGAACGTATGGTCGCCGCCGTGCTGGTTGGCCTCGGGAGTCAATAGAGCTAAGTCAAACGGGCTCCGCATCGCCCCGGCCACCACCAGAGGCAATTGATCTATCATCTGGGTCGAGACCTGCGACACGACCTGTGCACTGGCGGTTTGGAGCTGGGCAGCCGTGCCGACAACCTCTACCGACTCGCTGAGAGCGCCGACTTCCAAGGTGGCGTCGGCGCGAGTCGTGCCGCTGGCGACGACGACAACCTTGGTCCGCCGCAAAGTCTTGAAGCCGGGCGCCTCAATCACGAGAACGTAATCCCCGGGTTGCAGCGCGGGAAGAGCAAAGTTGCCGGTTGTGGTGGTAACCGTTTTCAGTGTGGTATTGGTCGCGGAGTGGGTAGCACTGACGCTGGCGCCCGGTACGACGGCGCCGGTCCCATCGGTCACCACACCCACGATAGAGCCGCGATCGGTCTGACCCCACTGCACGCTCGCGAGCACCAGGAAGGCGGCAAGGACGTCAACCACGTGCTTATTCATGGCGTTACCCTCCCGTTCGGCGCATTTTCACCGCCGGCATAAGCCCTCTACCTTCTTGTCGCGCTTACTTCTGGTAGTTTATCATCGAAGCTCGAGCCGCCCGACCCGGAACATTCCGTTTTTTCCGGTACTTAATCGGCCGGCCCGCCTGCTTCGATGCGCGCCACACCGCCTCGCACGGAGGCTGGACGCCCCTCCGCGCTTCGACCCGGCTCCCCGCCCACGAACCCCCGGAGCGACTTTAGGGCCGGAGGGCAGAACGACGTCACGAGAAGAGTGGATAAAGTACCCAAATGGACGCCGAAGTTCCCGCATCGGTCGGCCCCACGACCTGTATAATGAACTCTGAGCTGGTCGGACATGAAACGCCCCCGTGCCCAGATGCCAGCAAGAGTTGGGCTGGTTCTCTCCTCTCCCGGCGAGGCCGTCTCGATCTCCCCCACCGGCTCGGTCGCCCAGGATGACAGGGCTGTCATTAAAGGTTGTATTTTGAGGGCGTGCCGATGATCTTACCGGCTCTTGGAATTCTGCTGGCGGGGGTGACGGTTGACGCTCGCTTCGAGTCAGGCAGCATCGGAACGGTGGTCTTCGACGGCGCGGGCCGCGTGCGGTGTGAGGTCAAAGGGGAAGTGGACCAGGACGGCCGCAACCGCCAACCCAGTTGGTTTTACTTTCGGCTGGACGGCGTGCGCGGGCGGGATCTGGTGATCGAACTCACGGGCTTCCACGGAGAGTACAACTACCGCCGCCACGACGGCTCTGGTCACCGCCATATGCGCCCCGTTTACAGCTACGACAATCGGAACTGGCTCCCCTTCGAGAGCGCGGAATGGCTGCCGGCCGCGAGCGGGCTTCGCGTCAAACTGAAGGCCCGGCGCAAGTCGGTCTGGATCGCCCGTCAACCCCCTTATACGACGCGCGATCTGAACAGGCTGCTGGCCGCGCTCCGGGGCAATCGGTATTTGCAACAGCAGATCGTAGGCCGCAGCGCCGAGCAGCGGCCCGTCGTTCTGCTGACGATCACAGACCCCGGGGACGGCCTTGGCGGCAAGAGCGTGATCTGGCTGATGGCGCGCCAGCACGCCTGGGAGGCCGGCACCTCATGGGTGATCGAGGGACTCCTGCGCTTCCTGCTTTCCCAGGAAGCCGAGGCCGCAGCGATCCGTCGTACGTGCGTTTTCAAGATCTTTGCCATGGCGGATCCTGACGGCGTCTATCGTGGGGGCGTAAGATTTAACAAGTATGGCTATGACCTCAATCGGAACTGGGATGTCCGCGATCCCGTTCGGATGCCGGAGATCCACTGCCAGTGGCGCGCGATCCAGGATTGGATGGAGAGCGCCGGGCGGGTAGATCTGTTCCTCACCCTTCACAATACCGAGTCCGCCGATTACATCGAAGGGCCCCTGACGGCCGGCGGTCCGGCAGTAGCCGAGCTCGGCTGGCGGTTCTGGCGCCTCTTGGTGGAACGAACCTCCTTTTACTCGCCCAACGGCCCGCACGACCAACCTTCTCGGACGGAAACCAGGGGCCGGATGACTGTCACCCAAGCGCTATTCCATGAGTTGAGGGTGCCTGCCTTCTTGATGGAACTGATGGTGGACTCGAATCCGAAACTTGGGCGTCCCCCGATGATCCAAGACCGGCTACGATTCGGAAGAGACCTGGCGACGATTCTTGCCGCCGTCGCCCCCAAGGCAGCCCCCGGCCGGACCGCCGGTCCCATCAAAGCCGCCGGCCGGCTGGCGGTCAACTCAACGGAGGTTATCCGATGAACGATTCAACCCGTCAGATTGAGATCCTGACGAGGCGCCGTTTCTCGCGGGCAAGCGCCCTCGCCACTGCTCTGAGCTACTCGCGCATCCGAGGGGCCAACGACCGTGTCGGCGTGGGCTATATCGGCCTGGGCAATCGGGGCGACCAGGTTCACGACGCCTTCCTGGAATGGAGCGACGCCGAGACCGTGGCGGTGTGCGATCTCCGGGAGGACTACATGGACTTCGCCGTGAAGAAGTCTCGCGCCCGCCCGGTGAAGTACCAGGACTATCGCAAGCTCCTGGAAGACAAGAACGTCACGGCGGTGGTGATCGCGACGCCCGATCACTGGCACGCTCTGATGTTTATCGAGGCCTGCCTGGCAGGCAAGGACGTGTATGTAGAGAAACCGCTTTCTCTCACCGTTGTCGAAGGCCGCAAGATGGTCGAGGTGGCGCGGCGCACCAACCGCATTACGCAAGTGGGCACCAACCGGCGCTCCTGGCGGACCTACAGCGAGGCGGCCGAGCTGGTCCAGTCGGGAGGCCTCGGAAAGGTCACATTGGCCCGCTGTTTCCACCTGCGCAACGAATGGCCTATCGGCTTGGGGGCCGTTCCCTTGAACCCGCCGCCGACCAAGGAGCAATGGGACCGGTGGCTGGGGCCGGCGCCCTACGTGCCTTATGATTCGAATCGGATGTACTATAACTTTCGCTGGTTTTACCATTACTCCGGCGGCCAGCTCACAAATTTCGGCGTTCATTATTTTGACGCCATTCGTTGGTTCACAGGGAAAGGGGCCCCGAAGGCGGTGGCGGCGCTTGGCGGCAGGTACGCCGGCATCCAGGATAACCGCGAGATCCCGGACACGATGGAGGTGGTATGGGAATATGACGATATGTTGGTGAGTTTCCTCCAGGTAAACGCTAACAGCGCGCCGGCCAGCGCGAGAAACGCCGAAATCGAGATACGCGGCACGAGCGGCACGATGTACGTGAACTACAGCTCCTGGGAGGTGGTTCCGGAGTTACTCAGCGACGCTCCGACCGGCTACGCCGGAGGCAAGGGTTACGGGAATCCATTGGACCGACGCGGACTCCAGACTCAGCGCAGGGCCCGAATCGAGCCGCAGTCCCGGAAAGGTCCTCCCGGCTACGACACCGAGTCGCACGTTCGGGATTTCCTCGACTGCATCAAGGCACGGCGACCGTGTAGGGCCGACGTGGAAATCGGCCATATTTCCAACTCCGCCCCTCTCATCGGGAACATCGCTCACAGGCTGCGATCGTTCCTGCAATGGGATGGCCAGGCCGAGCGCTTCACCAACAATGACCGGGCCAACCAGATGTTGCACTACGAGTACCGGGCGCCGTACAAACTTCCGGTTTGAACGCTCGCGTCCGGCGTGTGCGGCGAGGGGTCGCGGGAAAGGGCGGCGCAAGAGCGACATTTTTCACCGGATCGTCGGCCCCAATCTGCACGCGCCGGCGTGCGACGGAGGTATGGATGACCGGCAGGGTCACGACGAAGAGGGTCTCCGTGCGCCCCTCGAATGTCGTCTCAAGCATGGTTTCGGCGGGTTCGTTCCGGGAGGCGTTGTATCGGAGCCTCCCGCCGCCCTCGTAGTGATTGTATTCCGAACACCCGGCGTAGAGGCGCTGGCCGGTGCGGGGAGTGACCTTGTTGATCTTCAGGACGGCGTTTACGTTACGCCGTGGTTGCCTACATAGGCCGACTCGAAGGACGTGCCGCCGGGCAGGTCCCGGCTGGCGCCGGCGCACTGGTACAAGCCGGCGACGGCGCCGGGAGCGTACGAGCTGTTCGGCAGGGGGAAGGGGTCGAAGAAGATGTTCATGGCAGGCTGGGTCCCCGTCACCATGTCGCGCGACTCCTTCGTAAGAGTTTTTTGAAAGAGGCGCTCTCCGATGAAGAATAAAACGTTTCATGCAAACTTTGTTCGGATAGCCGGCAACCACTCCCACCAGACCTGGATCTCCAGCTACGTCTCCTGCTCATGGGGTGACCTGACTGTTTGCCGCGCTGGATGTGGCCAGCG
>Ga0123519_10008947_pt1 | contig 15157 bp, 14 predicted proteins | sample YelNatPaOPRAMG02_FD_87396 | JGI IMG/M metagenome (GOLD analysis project Ga0123519, IMG submission 87396) | Hot spring microbial communities from Yellowstone National Park - Yellowstone National Park OP-RAMG-02 (version 2) | ecosystem: Environmental > Aquatic > Thermal springs > Hot (42-90C) ...
ATCCTTATTTTATAAAATTTTTATCTGGATCTTTATAGGTTTAATTTTTCATGTTATTCTTGATTTGTATGACATGAGAAAAAGAAAATTATATAATCAGAGAGAGTGGTTTTTAATAAAAGCTTTATTAAAAAGATAAAATATACAATAAAAGACATAAATCTTTATATATAATTTTTGACTTATTTTAACTTATGGAAAAAAGAAAAAAGCCATTAGTTTATGTTGGAATGTCTGCAGATTTGGTTCATCCGGGACATCTAAATATAATTAATGAAGCAAGAAAATTAGGCGAGGTTATGATTGGATTGCTTACAGACAAGGCAATCGCTTCATATAAAAGACTTCCATACATGACTTATGAGCAAAGAAAAATTGTTGTTGAAAATATAAAAGGAGTAAAATATGTTGTTCCACAAACAACCTTGGATTATGTTCCTAATTTAAGAAAATATAAACCAGATTTTGTTGTTCATGGAGATGATTGGAAAGTTGGAGTACAACAAAAAACAAGACAAAGGGTTGTAGATGTTTTAAAAGAATGGGGTGGCAGATTAATAGAAGTTCCTTATACTAAAGGGATTTCTTCAACGCAACTTAATAATGTTTTAAAAGAAGTTGGGACAACCCCCCAGATAAGAATGAAAAGATTAAGAAGACTTCTAGAATCAAAAAAAATTTCAAGATTTTTAGAAGCACACAATGGAATATCTGCTTTGATTGTAGAAAATATAAAATATGAAAATAAGGAATTTGATGGAATATGGATTTCAAGTTTAACAGATTCTGTTGCAAAAGGAAAGCCAGATATAGAACTCCCTGATTTATCAGATAGAATTTCAAATATAAATGAAATTTTAGAAGTTACAACAAAACCTCTAATAGTTGATGGAGACACAGGCGGGAAAATAGAACATTTTAAACATTTAGTAAGAACATTAGAGAGATTAGGAGTTTCTGCTGTTATAATTGAAGATAAAATCGGTTTGAAAAAAAATTCCTTGTTTGGAACATCTGTCTTCCAAACCCAAGATTCAATTAAGAATTTCTGCAAAAAAATAGAAGAAGGAAAAAAAGCACAAGTAACTTCTGATTTCATGATTATTGCAAGAATAGAAAGTTTAATATTAAAAAAAGGAATGAGAGATGCTTTGAAAAGAGCACGAGCATATATTAAAGCAGGAGCAGATGCTATAATGATTCATAGCAAAGAAAAAGACGGAAGAGAAATAATTGAATTTTGTAAAAGATATAATAAACTTAAAGAAAGAGTTCCTCTTGTTGCTATCCCTACAACATATTCTCATTTTACAGAAAAAAAACTTTCCGGTTTAGGAATAAACATTGTGATTTATGCAAATCATTTGTTAAGAAGCGCCTATCCTGCTATGAAAAAAACAGCAGAAAAAATTCTGGAAAATGAGAGAGCATTAGAAGCAGAAGAATATTGTATGCCTATAAAAGATATTCTTGAGTTAATTCCAGGAGGGAAATAGTTATATATTATATAATCTAAATATTTTATAAAAATATAAGATAAGATGGTAATAACTTGCGAACAATTATTTGAAATATTTAAGAAAAATAATATAGATTTTTTTACTGGTGTTCCTGACTCAACTTTTAAGGATTGGATGACTTTTCTTGCTGATAATCATGAAAAAAGATTAACAAACAGGATTGCTCCAAGTGAATGCGAAGCAATAGCATTTGCTTCTGGTTATAATCTTTCAACAGGAAAAATTCCAGTGGTGTATATGCAAAACTCAGGATTAGGTAAAACAATTAACCCTTTAACCTCTTTAGCAGATAAAGAAGTTTATTCCATACCTTTGCTTTTAATGATTGGTTGGAGAGGAGAGCCAGGAAAAAACGACGAGCCACAACATAAAAAAATGGGAAGAATTATGCTGCCTTTATTAGATATATTAGAAATTCCTTATCAAATTCTTCCTCAAGATTTAAGTGGGATAGAAAAAATAATTACAGAAATGACACAAAAAGCAAGAGAAATTTCCGCTCCAACAGCAATAATAATAAAATCAGGCACTTTAGAAAAGTATCAATCAATAAAGCAAAAAATAAATAAATATGAGATGACAAGAGAAGATGCATTATTGTTAATAGCAGATTTTCTTAAGGAAAAAGATATTATTGTTTCAACAACAGGAAAATGTTCAAGAGAGTTATATGAATATAGATTAAGAAAAGGACAATCTCAAAGAGATTTTTTGCAAGTAGGAAGTATGGGGTGTTGCGCTTCACAAGCATTTGAGATTGCATGCCAAAAAAAAGACAGAAGAGTTTTTGCATTTGACGGAGATGGCGCTGTTTTAATGCAGCTTGGAAGTTTATCAGCAATAGGAAATTATAAGCCAAGCAATTTTTACCATATAGTATTTGATAATGAATCTCATGATTCAACAGGGGGGCAACCTTCTTTATCTTCAAATGTTAATCTCCAAAGAGTAGCTTTAGCATGTGGTTATGAAGGTTCTTTACAAGTTGATAATAAATATGATTTAATAGAAACATTAAAAGTTTTAGATAAAATAAAAGGACCCTACATGCTAGTTGTAAAGTGTAATCCAGGTTCAAGGCAAGATTTAGGAAGACCAAAATCTACGCCAAAAGAAAACAAAGAGGCATTTATTAAACATATTAATTCTTAATAATGAAATGCTACAAGAAGAATATTCAGGATATGGAAGTATAATTAATTTAAGAAGAATTTTATCAAAAGAAGTTCCTGAAAATATTTTTTTAGTTACAGGAAAAGATTCTTATGAAAAATCAGGAGCAAAAAGAATTCTAGATGAACTTTTAAGAGAATTTTCCGTAACAAGATTTTATAATTTTTCTTCTTCACCTCAAGAATTTGAAATTTTAAGGGGATTTAAATTATTTAATCAAAGAGATTATAATTTGATAATCGGGATTGGGGGCGGTTCTGTAATTGATACAGCAAAAGCAATTAAACTATTTCATTATCAAGATAAATATCAAAAAATTCCTTTAGTTGCGATTCCAACAACAGCAGGCTCAGGAAGTGAAGCAACACATTTTATTGTTTATTATAAAGGAAAAGAAAAACAATCAAAAGGAATTTCAGATATAACCTTGCCCGAATATGTTATTTTAGATCCAACATTTACATTAACTCTTTCAAGACAAATTGCAGCTTCTTCAGGAATAGATGCTTTATCACAAGCAATTGAATCGTATTGGAGCATAAATTCAAACCAAGAATCAAAAGAATATTCTAGAAAAGCAATAAAAGTAATTTTAGGCAACTTAGAAAAAGCAGTTTTAGGAAACCAATATTCAAAAGAGCAAATGTTATTCGCTGCAAATTTAGCAGGAAAGGCAATTAATATTTCCAAGACAACAGCCTGTCATGCTGTTTCATATCCATTAACTGCTTATTTTAATATTCCCCATGGTCATGCTTGTGGGTTAACATTAGGAGAATTTCTTGTTTATAATTCGCAAGTTTCTGAAAAAGATTGTAATGATAAAAGAGGAGTTGAATATGTAAAAGGAACAATTAAAGAGATTAGCATAATTTTAAATTCAGAAACCTTAGAAAAAGCAAGAGAAAGAATAAAAAGACTTATGGAAAACATAGGATTAAAAACAAAATTATCTAAATTTGGATTAAATCAAGAAGATTTACAAGTTGTTATTGATAACGGGTTTGCTCCAGAAAGAATGAATAATAATCCAAGATTAGTAACAAAAGAATCTTTACAAAATATTCTTAAAAGTATATTCTAAATCTTTATAAACAACTTTTTTCTCTTTACCTTATGAATATTGTCAAGGAAATAAAAAAAGCAAATGCAAAAGAAAAAAGCCTTAATACAAATTCATGGTATGCAAGAAAAGTCGCCCGTCCAATATCTATTGTAATAACAAAACCCTTTTTATGGATGCATCCAAATACAATAACCTTAATTATGATTTTAATAGGTTTATTAGCAATGCCTTTCTTTGCTTTAGGAACATATAAGAGTATAATTATAGGGGCTTTAATATTGCAATTGCATTATATTCTTGACCATGTTGATGGGAATGTAGCAAGATTAACAAATAAAAAAAGCAAAAGGGGATTATATTTAGATTATATAAGCAATATAACAATAAATCCATTTACTTTAATATTTTTAAGCATAGGAGTATTTAGGGCAACAGGAAATATAAATTATCTTTATTATGGTTTTTCTTCTGGATTTTTTTTACTGGCATTAGAGCCAGCTCGTTTATATAGATTTTTTATTTTTTATGAGAATAAAATAGTAAAAAAAGATAATTTGCCTATATGGAAAACAAATTTTATAGTAGTACTAAATAAAAATTTGAATGATTGGATTTTTAATTTCCCAGGAATAATGAATTTAATTTTGATATTTGCTTTGTTTAATGCAACAAAATATCTTGTTGTTTTTTATGGGCTAACTCTTCCACTATTGTTTTTAGCAAGGATAATTTACGAATTTGTTGAATGGAAAAGAAAAGATTTAGATAAAGTTAATTAATTTAAAATGTCAAGCATAAAAAACGCATTATCAAAATTGAGTTTTTATTGGAAAGATAATAAAATTGTTTTTGCAAAGTACCTTTTTTATACTTTAAAGAGAATAATATTATTTGAAGGTTATAAAGAAAGAAAAAAGTTCGCTCATGATTTAAAAAAATTTTCTGAAATTGCAAAAGGAAAAAAAGAAATAGTTTTTTATATAGAATATGATAAAAAACGCAAGGCAAAAATAGTTCTCCCTTCTAATGATAGGGGTTTATCTGTAGATTTAATTGCAAATAAGATAAGAGAACCAACAGAGGTTTCTTTATTTATAAAAGAAGTTAAACCAAATATGAATATTATAGATTTAGGAGCCAATTTAGGTTATTATGTATTACTAGAGAGATTATTAACAAAAGGCAATATTTATGCAATAGAGCCAAACCCATATACCATTTCTTTTTTAAGAAAATCAATTACTTTAAATAAATTCAAAAATATAAAATTATTTAACATAGGGATTTCTAATAAAAAATCCAAAATAAATTTTTATCTTTCAAAATATCTTAACTGGAGCAGATTTAATAGATATATTAATAATAAAGACAGTGATATTGTAGAAATAAAAAAAATTAAAGTAGATTCTTTAGATAATTTATTTGGAAATAAAAAAATTGATTTAATAAGAATGGATATTGAGGGATATGAAAAAAAGGTTCTTGAAAGCATGGATAAAATATTAAAAAATAACAAAAATTTAAAACTATTTATAGAATTTCACACCTCTATGTTTAACAAAAAAGAAAGACAAGAAATAATAAACTGGATAATAAAAAATAATTTTAAAATAAAATATCTTTGCCATAGCGATAAGTTTAAAGTATCAAAAATACATTATAATGTTAATCCAAAAACATTATTAAATCAACACCTTGATTTATGTCTTGTATTAGAAAGATGAACATGAAAGAAAAAAATAAAATAGCTTCTGAATTTTTAGGAAATTCATTTTATAGACTTATTTTCATTTTTTTAGCAAATATAGGGGGAGCCTTATTTACTATTTTTACAGCACGTATTTTAGCTCCTGAAAGATTTGGAATTTATACTTTGGCTTTATCAGTGGCTTTAATGTTAATAGCAATAGCAGAAGCGGGATTCTCAGAAACCTTAATAAGATTTGTTTCTTTAAATGCAAATAATAATAAAAAAGCAAAGTCTTATTTTGTTTATTTATTAAAAATAAAAATAACAATATTGCTAGTTTTATCTATTCTACTTGTTTTATTTTCTAAACTGATAGCAAATTTTTATAATAACTCAAACTTATTTTACCCTATTTTAATTTCTGCCTTGTACTTATTTTTCTATTCATTAATGCAGTTTATATCTGATTTATTTTATGCTTTTAAAAATCTTAAGGCATACTGCTTAAAAGAATTCATATTTCAAATATCAAGAATAGCGCTTATATTTTTATTTGCTTATCTTGCTTTTATTTCTTCTTCTATGCCAATTATAGCAACTGTAATTTCAATTTTAATTACAATTATCTTTGTTTTGATTTATCTTAAAAAAAGATATAAAGAATTTTTCAAATCAGAAATTCAAGAGATAAATCGAAAAGAACTTTTTCATTATTTAAAATATCTGACAATAAGCTCATTTTCAATTTTATTGCTTTTTTATACAGATGTTTTAATATTAGGAAAATTTGTTTCTCCAGAGTATATAGGATTTTATAAAACCGCATCATCAATAGCAGCATTCGCATTTTCAATTCTCGTTTTTACAACAATAATTTATCCTATATTAACAACAGCTTCTAAAAATAAAACAAAAAATATTTCAAATATTTTATTATATTATATCTCTATATTTGCTTTTCCAATAACAGCCCTGCTTGTAATCTTATCAAAATATTTCATTAGACTATTATTTGGATATGAATATTTAGATGCATATTTTCCTTTGATTGTTTTATCTTTTTTAGTAATAATAACCCCAATTTCTGAATATTTTAGAGTTTTATTGAATTCAAAAGGATATACAAAAAACACAGCAAAAATAATAACAATAGGAAGCATTCTTAATGTTATCCTTAATTTAATTTTTATATACTTCTTTTTTAAGTTTTGGGGTCCAAAAATGGCTGTTTTAGGAGCCGCAATATCTACAGTATTATCACGATTATATATTGCCATAGTTCTTATCTCTAATTCCAAAAAGAAGTTTAGCATTTATTTAAGGAGAACTAATGTAGTTAAGCCTTTTATTGCAAGTTTATTTATGGCATTTTTTATGTTTTATTTTACAAAATTGATATATGGAAGAGCAAACATTTGGCTTGTTTCCTTAGATCTGATATTAGGGATAGGGGCCTATGTAATTGTTTTGCTTGCTATTAAGGGAATTTCTAAGAAAGAATTTAGATATTTGAAAGAAGCTATTCTTCAAGCTAGAAAGAGTATATAATTTAATTATAATAATCTTTAAATATAAAAAATCTATACTTTTCTATGTATGGCTAAAATAAGAAATTTAGTACTTCTTGAGACTAAGGAACAGGTTCAAGAATTTATTAAAACTAAAGAAAGATATAGTAATGCTTTAGTAATTTCTATGCATTTTGATGCAGAATATGAACTTGAACGAGCAGGAATTCTTTTTAAATCTTCCGATGATTATGAAAATGAAGAAACTTACAAGAACATAGATGAAGATTCTATTAACTTAGCTAATAAAATAATAAAAATAATTTCTTTTAAGTATAGAAATATAGATATTCCAACAATCTTTTCTTGGGATTTAACTTATTTTTGTTCTTTTATTCTACAAAGGATAATTTTAATAAAAAAGATAATTTCACTAGAAAAGCCAAATAAAATAATTGTTTTTGATACAAAACAAAGAGTAAAATCAATAACAGTTTCAAAATATGAGACATTGTACTCTTCAATAGTTCCTTTAATTTTCAAAAATACAGAAATAAACTTCTTTGAGATAATTGACAAAGAGAATAAAAAAATAATAGTAAAAGTTGCAGATAAATTTCAGAATTTATTAGCAAAGTATAATTTATTTTTTTCAAAAAAAGACAAAATAGCTTTTATTGGGGCAGAGAATATATTCAAAGAAGTAATTTCAAAACTTCCAAAAGAATATGGGGCTTTAAGATTTAGAGATTCTGAAGGAAAAAGTTCCTTTATTTCAGGAAGGTATGTCCCATTTGTAAATCTAAGGAATTTTATTAAGTATGATAGGGAGGAGATTAAACTAAGTGAGAAACAAGTAAATCTATTGAAGAAATTAAAGTTCAAAAATTTAGCTCTCTTTGAAGTAATAGAAGAGAGAGTTAGATTCATGGTGTCTAAATATTCTTATTATATAGAACTAATAGACGTAATAAATTCTTTTTTAATAAATAATAATATTAAACTATTAGTTTTATATGGAGATTCAACAACCTTTGAAAAATTATCTGTTTTAGTTGCTAGAAATTTAAAAATACCATCTTTTGTTATACAACATGGAATAACAGGGCATAAAATAGGTTTTGTTCCATTATCTGCTTCATATATATGTGTTTATGGAAAGGAAAGCGAGAGATTCCTAATTAAAAATAAAATAAGCAAAAAAAGAATAGTTCTAACCGGTTCCCCAAGATATGATTTTTTCAAACCATTAAAAAGTAGAAAAACAAATAAAATTCTTTTTACCCCTCAAGTCTCAAATAGAGAAACTTTTTTCCCAAATTATCATATAACGCTTAAACAAAGAAAGAATATGACAAAAATAATCTTTAATGTTATAAAAAAATCTAAATATAAACTTATAATAAGTATTCGCCCAGGAGACAAACTTGAAAATCTATATCATAACATCGCTAAGAAATTAAGGTTCAAGAACTATGAAATGTTTTATGGTTCAAATATAGTAGATGCAATAAATAATTCAGATATTGTTATTACACCATTTTCGACTGTAGGTATAGAAGCGCTTTTACTTGGAAAAAAACTAATAAATATCACAGATAAAAAGAAAGAATTAGTTCCTTATTCAAAGTATAAGGCCTCTATTACAGTTCATAACGAAAAAGAACTATCGAAAGCATTAAAAACTCTACAAGCTAAGTATTATTCGCCAGATATTTTTTTAAAAAATTATCTTTATACAACATCAAACTCAACTGAAAATATAATAAATTTAATCAAAAAACTAATATAAAATGCCAGAACCAATCATAATAGGAAATAGAAAGATAGGAGAAGGCTATCCTGTTTTCATAATAGCAGAAATAGGGCAAAATCACAATGGAAGTATGGATATAGCTAAAAAATTAATAGACCAGGCGGCTCATGATAAAGTTGATGCGGTTAAATTTTGCAAAAGACATATCCCTTCTGATTTAACAAAAGAAAAGTATAATCAGCCATATCTAAACCCAAATTCTTTTGGAGAAACATATGGAAAGCATAGGGAGTTTCTCGAGTTAAGCAAAGAGCAATATAAAGAATTAAAACAATATGCAGAATCAAAGGGATTAATATTTTTTGCTTCTGTTTGTGATATACAAAGCGCAGATGATTTAGACGAAATAGGTGTTGAAATGTTTAAAGTAGCTTCAAGAGATTTGACAAACAAGCCATTAATTGAACATTTGGCCAAAAAAGGCAAACCCCTATTTTTATCAACAGGGATGTCAGATCTAAAAGATATTGAGAGAACTGTTAATTTAATAAGAGAATATCATAATAAGATTTTATTATTTCATTGCACTTCAGAATATCCTTGCCCTTATGATCATCTAAACCTGAAGGCTCTAATCTCATTAAAAAATAAGTTTAATTTAAATGTTGGGATGTCAGACCATTCTATAGGAATTATGGCTGCTTGCGCAGCAGCAGTCATGGGAGCTGTTGCAGTTGAAAAACATGTTACTCTTGATAGACACATGAAAGGAACAGACCATATTGGAGCATTAGACCCTCCCGGAATGGAAAGACTTGTTGTTTGGATAAGAAATTATGAAAAAGCATTAGGGGATGGAATAAAATCCTTATCTAATCAAGAAATGTCTACAAAAATAAAGTTAGCTAGGTCTATAGTTTCTTCAAGAGACTTAAAAAAAGGAGAAATCTTAACAAAAGATATGATAACTGCAAAAACCCATACTGTTCTAGGCTTAAATCCTTTTGACGAGGACAAAATATTAGGAAAAAGATTAAGAAGAGATATAAATGCAGACAATTTAATATTAGATGAAGATGTTGAATAAAGAAAAGTTTAGAAAAATAAAAGTACTTTTAACAGATGTAGATGGGATTATGACAGATGGAGGAATATATTATTTAGATAATGGATTAAGAGCAAGAAAATTTTCAATGTATGACGGAGTATTTTATATGCTACAAAAAAAAGGGATAAAATGTGGTTTTTGTTCTGGAGAAAGAGATAAATGTATTATAGAAAGAGGTAAAAAACTAAAAGTAGACTTTCTTTTATTAGGATGTAAAGATAAAATGGCCGAAGTCTCTAAATTCTTAGAGAAACGGGGATTATCTTTTGAAAATCTTGCTTATATAGGAGACGACATTAATGATATTGATTTAATGAAAAAAGCAGGTCTTGCTTTTTCAGTTGCAAATGCTATGCCTGTAGCAAAAAAGAAAGCAAATTATGTTACAAAGAAAAGAGGCGGAGAAGGAGCAGTCCGTGAAATTATTGAATTATTTTTAAAATATTTAAAATAAATAAGCTTATATATTTTTTATCTCTATTAAAGATGGAAAAATCAAAGGTCGGAATAATTTTACTAGCAAAAATGAGCTCTTCTAGGCTTCCAAATAAACACGCTTTAAAAATAAAAGGAAAAATTCTTCTTTCATATTTATTAGAGAGATTGAAGAAATGTAATACTGTAGATGAGATAATATTAGCAGTTACTCAAGATAAAAAAGATGATTTTTTTATTGATTTTGCTAAAAAAAACAACATAAAATTATTTAGAGGAAAAGAAACATTAGAAAATAGAAATTTATTAGAAAGTTTTAAAGAATGTGCTGAAAAAAACAATTTAGATATTATTGTTCGAATAACAGGAGATTCTCCTTTCATAGAGCCAGAACAGATTGATAGGCTTGTTTCAGAATTTAAAAAAAGTGATTTTGAGTATATTGCTCTTAAAACAAGGGATAATAAGCCCGTAATTTTATCGGGATGGGGATTGGCTGTTGAAGTTATGTCTTTAGAAACTTTAAAGAAAGCAATAGCAATGAATCCAAATAAGGTAGAGTTAGAACACGTAACGCCCTTTATTTATAAAAATCCAGATAAGTTTAATATAAAATTTTTAGATTATCCTAAGTTAAGAGAGTTTAATCATGATGATTTAAGGCTAACATTTGATTTTCCAGAAGATTTTGAAATAATTAAAGAAATTATAGAAAAATTATATAAAGGAGAAGCAATAGAATTAGAAGAGGTAATTAAATTCTTGAAAGAAAGGCCCCATATTTTAAAGAAAATGAAGGAAATTAACAATGCGAACACAAAAAAAGTTTAAAATAGGAATTTTAAAGCCAGAAAAAGAAAAAATAGAATTTGGCTCAAGTTTTATTAAAGATTATAGTGCAAGCATAGCAAATTTTTGTTCTGTGTTGGATATATTTAAAGCAAGAAATATAGATTATGAAGAAACCTCTGAGAAACATTCTTTTTCTTATTTAGATATCTTAATTTCTCCGGGATATGATAAAATGTCTGTAAATCTTAAAAAAAAAATTAAAACCTTTGTGAAAAATGGTGGATTTTTAATTGCCTTTGGCAATCAAGATTTTAAAGATAAAAAGATGAGAGAATTTTTTAATTTGGAAGTTATAGATTCAGAAAAATTACTAATTCCAGACCCAAAAGAATTTTTTATAAGCAAAGAGTATCTTTCTATTCCAAGAGAGTATAATTTAAAAATACAAGACAAAACAAATTCATTTATAATAAATGCCTTAAACAAAAAAGAAATAATAGGAAAAACAAAAGAAAATGACTATATCTTATTAAGAAGATATGGAAAAGGTAAGATACTTTACATTTATGATTTAGGATTTTCATTATTCTTAAGATATGCTACATGCACACATATAAAAGTAAGGGAAAATATAACAAATAAAGGATTAGATGATTTAGGCCCCTTATTTTTTATATTATTTAAAAAGATTATAAGCGATTCAAATAAAATTTTAGTTTACTCATGTATTTCTCCCAAAATTATGTCTTTTTCAATTGATCATGATACAGAATCTAAGGATTGCATACAAAGTGGTAAGAGAATAATTTCTCTTAATAATAAATATAATATCAAACCGACCTGGTATTTAAGAACAAACCTTAAATATGGGGAATATGACGGATCTCCCTATTTATATACAAAACCATTTATCTTAAACCCTGCAGATTATTCTATAAACTATGCAAAAGACAATCTAAAAAGTCAGATATTTGGATATCATTCTGAACAATATTTTTGGATTAAAAAAAACAAAAATAATAATCTAGATATTGCTAAAGCATATTCTTCTTGTATAAATTTAATAAGAAAAGAAACAGGCCAAAAGATAAGGTCTGGAAGCATGCACTTTGGGAATTATGTTGAAAAATTTCCAGAAGATTATGAAGCCTTAGGAAAGGAAGGAATAAATTTGTTTAGACAGGCATATAAGGATAATGTGATTACAGAATTTCGTCCATATTCTGTTTTTACAAATGACTTAAAAGAATTAAATATAAGATTATACTTACAAAACTTTAAAGACGATTTTTCTTCTTTTAATCCCGATAAGGAAGAGAATAAACTCATCATGAAGAAAACATTATTTTGGATTTATTTATTAGGAGAAGGAAATCTCTTTTTACACTCACATCCTCATAATTTTGATGATGTTGAAGGCGCTATAAAGAATTATGAAAAAATTTACAAGATCTTAACAAAGATATTTTATAATATTAATAATGAAGAAATGATAGATTATTATGAAGAAAAAAAAGAGCAAATAATAGACTATTCTTATAAAAAGGAAAGACTTAAGATTAATCTTTCAAAAAACCCCTCTAAATTGATCTTAATTATAGAATCAAATAAGCTCCCTAAAAATATAAAAATATTTTTTAAAGGCAAAGAATTAATTTATTATTTAAAGAAAACAAAGAATAAAGCAATAATATCATTTCATCCTATTGAAGATAAAGAAAAACCATCAGATATAAAAATAAAATATAGAAAATTGAAATTAAGAAAAATAAAAGTAAAAATAAGAAATATTATTTATAAATTTAAACAAATTCCAGGAAAAATAAAATCAATTTTTTCTAGCAATAATCAAAATATTTGAACATAATTCTTTAGGCATAATGCAATAGTCAATACCCAAAATTTTTTCTATTCTAAATCCATATTTTTTTAATAAATTTATTATTTCTTTAAAAGAAAAAATATTATACTCTCCCGCTTCTTTTTTAGGCGAAGGGTTTATTATTTTTAATCTTCTTAATAAGGAATCTTTATTAACAGTTGCAATTACTAAAATTCCATCCTTTTTTAAAACTCTTTTTATTTCTCTTATTGTTTTTTCATAATCTTTTATATATTGTATGACTCCTGAATAAACGACACAATCAAAAAAATCTTTTTTATAAGGAATTTTTGTAGAAGATGCTAATTTAAATTCTCTCGCCCCCCTTCTCAATATCTCTCTTTTTACTATATCTATTCCATATATTTCTTTGTCTTTATGTTTTTCATAAATAAAACTTCCGCTTCCACATCCATTATCTAAAACCCTTCTTCCAAAAACATATTTTGTAATTTCTTTATTAAGATTTCTTACAGTTACTTTTTCTATGTGCCTTGCAATTTTATCTTTTATCCCCATATTATGCCTCTGATAATTTTATCGCTTTTATTTTTCCCTGTGTTTGTAAATGTTTAATAAAACTTATTATAATTCTTAAGTTTTTATTGTTCTTATGAGTAAAATCATGGGTTGATAAAAGATATACCGCATCCTTGTTTATATTTTCTAAAATTTCCATTTTTATCTTTTCTATATGCTCTTTGCTTGAATTTCCCTCAAAACAGTTACTTAGGTGAACTAACTTTATACCATATTTTATTTCTGGCTTTGTTATTTCAAGTTTATGAAAATGTTTAATTCCATCATCTTTCCCTTTATATACGACAAATTTATATTTATTTTTCTTTAATACTTTGAAAACCCTCAATGGATTACTTATGTCTTCTATCATCCATAATGGAGCTGTAAAAGATTTAACATTATAGATATTTTTTACTTCATTTTCAAGTTTTTCCTTTGAAATTAAAGTTAATGGCAGATGATTTAAAGAATGATACCCCCATTCAATAAAGCTTAATTTTTCAATAGGTTTGTATTTTTTCCCAACCAACATAAAAGTGCAGGGAAATTTTTGATTTTTTATTTCATTATAAACTAATTTAAATCCGTCCTTATTATATCTTATGTTTCTTAAAGCATAATTGATTTTTCCTTTGATTTTATCTATAGTGTTCCATCTAGGGCTGATTTGTTTTAATGTTTCAACCCCTTCGCAATCCACTGTTAAACAAAATTTTAACATTTTTAAATTCTTGTTTTTTGCTCTCCTTTAATAAATCCTTTCCAGAACCCATAAACATATAAAAAATTAACAATTATTGAAAAAAATATCCAAAACAATCCTCCAAAAATCCATTTTCTATATGGAAAATTTATTAAAAAAACAGGCCAGCCAACAATAGGAATTGCTTTAATTAATCCAATCCAATATTTTGGCATTTTTGTTTTAAATTTTCTTACAAGAACTCCAAATCCCTCACTCAATTGAATCTCTTTTTTGAATCTATTTTTTCCAGTATGCTTGTGATAATGCAATACCTTACAATTAGGATATGCCACCCCCCCCTCTTTTTTTAATTTTATATACATATCAAAGTCTTCTCCAGCTGTTTTAAATTCTTTTTTATTAAACAGTCCAACTTTCATTAAAATTTCCTTTTTATAAGCACACCCTTTCTCATCTAATAAAGGAGTTATTACTCTTTGCTCTTTTGCAGACATAACCTTGGCAATAAAATCAAATTTATTCCAAAATTCATAAGGAAGGTATACCCTGCTGACACTTGCAACAACTTCTTCCTTTCTTAAAGGTTTGACTAATGTTTCAAGCCAGAATTCATTTTCAGGAACACAATCTTGATGTAATGTTACTATTATATTATATTTTGCTTTTTTTATACCATAATTCATAGACTCTGCCAATCCGAGTCCTTTTTCAACTTTTATTATCTCTATTTTATCATTAAATTTTTGTTTTTTCAAAGATTCTTCTATTTTATATAAAATTTCTTTATCTGGTTTGTATATAGGAATTACTATTGAGACGTTCATGAATTAACTATTCATAACTTATTTAAATATCTTTTTCTAATTCATATAATGAAAAAACTAAAAATCCTTGAAGTATGTGAGTTTTCAGCAGGAGTTTGTGGAGTTTGGACAAGAGTAAAGCAAGAAGCAATTGAGCTGGCAAAAAAAGGTTATGAAGTATGGGTTTTTTCCTCAA
>Ga0123519_10008955_pt1 | contig 15154 bp, 13 predicted proteins | sample YelNatPaOPRAMG02_FD_87396 | JGI IMG/M metagenome (GOLD analysis project Ga0123519, IMG submission 87396) | Hot spring microbial communities from Yellowstone National Park - Yellowstone National Park OP-RAMG-02 (version 2) | ecosystem: Environmental > Aquatic > Thermal springs > Hot (42-90C) ...
CTGCCGGGACAGATGCCGCTGGAGGTGGTCATCCGCGGGCCGGACGGCACGGAATTGCGACGCCTGCGGCAGAACCTGTAGGGCATGGCGGCACTGCTTGCCTTGCGGCAAGCAGTGGCACACTGCGGCCTTATGACAAGCAGCGGCACGCTCCGCACACTGCGTCATGCGGCCACGCGTGGCACACTACCGCTTGGAGGAAAGCACCGGCGAATCCGTGAGATTCTTCAACGCGACAACCGTCAGTGGTTGGGCCGCCGGGCAGCCTTTGCACCCCATGCAGCCCCGGGGCGTTTTCAGCGAGGCAAAACGCCATGCCCGCCGTGTCAGGTAGGCTACAGCCCAGGCGACCAGTGCCAGAGCGATGATGTCTTGATAGGTGAGCATGGCTATACAAGGTTGCGCGAGTGGGTCAACGCCGGGCTCGTGTGCCCTTTTTTCGGCCCCGTTCTGTGACCGTTATGTGGGGCCGCCGGGGGCTGGTTCATGTTGGGGCACCGACCGGCGCATGCCTTCCACTCAATTCTATTCGGATGGCTATCGACCGGCGCCCTTTTGGTGTGGCTATCAATGGGCCGGTGGGGGTTAGCCGGCCAGCCAGGTGCCGATCTGGTAGGTTATCAGGGCACCCAGGTAGGCCAGCGTGGTCATATAGGCGAACGTGAACGCCGGCCAGCGCCAGCTATTGGTTTCCTGCCGGATGACCGCCAGCGTGGCCGCACATTGGGCACACAAGGCATAGAACACCATCAGCGACAGGGCGACGGGGAGCGTAAACAGGGGGCGGTCGGTGCCGTCCCAGGTGGCTTCGCGCAAGCGGGCCTGGAACAGGCTTTCGCTTTCGGGGTCGGTGGCCTCGGCGGCTTGGCCGGCGTTGAAGATGACGCCCATGGTGGCCACTACCACTTCCCGGGCCGGGAACGAGGCAATTACGGCCGACCCGATCCGCCAGTCCCAGCCCAGCGGCCGGAAGACCGGTTCAATCAGACGACCGAACCGTCCCAGGTAGCTGTGGCGCTGGTACTGGGCCGAGATGGCCTGTTCCACCTCGGCGAGGCGGCCGGCTAACTCTGCACGTTCTGCGGCCTGTTGCGGGAGGGTGGCCAGGGCGGCTTGCAGTCGGGCCTGCTCGGCCAGTTGCTGGGGGTCGATCGACTGGGGATCGTGGGGGTAATACATGGCTGCCCACACGATGATGGAGACGGCCAGGATCAGCGTGCCGGCAAACCGCACGAACGAAAACGCCCGCTCCAGCACCCGCAGCGCCACGGTTCGCGGGGAGGGCCACTTGTAGCTAGGCAGTTCCATAACAAACGGCGGGGTCTGCCCGCGGAGCACCGTCCTTTTGAGCGCACGGGCGACCACGATCGCCACGGCGATGCCCAGCAGATAGAGTGCGGCGAGGGTCAGCCCCCGGAGCTTGATCCAGCCGCCCAGGAAGCTGGCGGGCGGAACGAATGCGGCAATCAATAAGGCGTACACCGGCAGGCGCGCCGAACAAGTCATAAGCGGCGCGACGAGAATGGTGGTCAGCCGGTCCCGCTCGTTTTCAATCACGCGGGTGGCCATGATCCCCGGAATCGCGCAGGCGAACGACGATAGCAGGGGGATGAACGACTTGCCGCTCAGTCCCACGCGGACCATTAACGGGTCCATGAGGTAAGCCGCCCGGGCCATATAACCGCAGTCCTCCAGAATGCCGAGAAAGAAGAAGAGGACAAGGATCTGCGGCAAGAAAGTCAGAACGCCGCCCACGCCCCCGATCACGCCGTCGGCCAGAAGGCTTTGTAACGCTCCGGCCGGCAGGTGGGCGCGGAGCAGCCCGGCCAAAAAGCCCATGGCTGCGTCGATTCCCTTCATCAGCGGCTCGGCCCAGACGAACACCGACTGGAACAGGGCCAGCATCACCCCAACGAAGATGGCGGTCCCCCAAAGCCGGTGAGTGAGCACCCGATCGACGCGATCGGTGAGGGTCGGTTTGTACCGGGCGGGGCGATCGATGACCCCCTCCAGGACGCGTTGTACCCACTGGTAGCGGGCCTGGGTCTCTATGCCGGGGACGGGGCACCCAGCAGCGGCCAGGCGCCGGCGAGCCGCGCACAGTTCCCGTTGAAACCGCCCGTCGCCGGGCGGCAATACCATCTGCTGGAGATAACCGCTCGTGTCCAACAGCAGGCGTTCAATCAAGGGCCGCGGCAACCCTTCGGAGATTTCCCGACTCGGGCCCTCGTGGCAACCGAAAACCGAGGCAAATGTCCTGCGCGCCCCCCTCCCATGCCGGTGGCGGAACCGCGCTCCCCTCGGCGGCTCGGTGGGGCTGGCTGTCGCGGCAAGCACCGCGGCTAGCCGATCCACCTCGGCCTGGAACTCTGGGGGAAACACGCTGCCGCGCGGCGGCACCGGCTGGCCGCATACCCGGACCAGGGCTGCTTTGAGTTCTTCGACCCCGATGCCGCGGTTGGCCCGCGTGGGTACCACGGGAATACCTAGTTGTTTTTCCAGGCGCGGTACATCGATGCGGATGCCTTGCTGAGCTGCAATATCCACCATGTTCAAGGCCATTACGGTAGGCAGCCCCAGCTCCAGCACTTGGCTGACCAAGTAGAGGTTTCTAGGGAGATTGCTGGCATCGACAATGCACACCACGGCCTCGACCGGCGGGCAATCTTCCATCCTTCCCAAAAGCACGTCCACCGCCACCATTTCATCCCGCGAGCGGGCCGAAAGGCTGTAAAGCCCGGGCAGGTCGATAAACGTGAAGTGCCGGTCGGCGTAGTGAAGCTCCCCCGTCTTTTTTTCCACCGTGACGCCTGGATAATTTCCCACCCGCTGGTGTATGCCCACCAACGCACTAAACAAGGTGGACTTGCCCGTGTTGGGATTACCTAGCAGGGCGATACACTGCGGGCCGGTAGGAGGCGCATTGCACATGGGCGGGGGCGGAATTGCCCACAATCATCATGGAGCCAGGGCGGGGGTGACCAAAACTTCGATATGTTTCCCCGCACGCAGGCAGACCTTGATCCCATCCAGGCGGAGGATGCAGGGGTCGCCCTGGCGAAACATCTGGATGGAGGTGCCCCGCCGCAATCCGAGTTCCTCGAGGCGGTGCACGTCCTGTGGGGGGCCAATAATGCGAGCGATCCGGGCGGTTTGCCCTGGGGCCAGCTTGCGAATGGGAATCCAGGGGGGCGATTCCATGGTGGGCGACACCGTGCGACTGAGACTCATTCTCACGATTATTTGTAATTCTAGCCCGGTGTTCCTCTAGCCGCAAGGTCCAACGCCGCGACCGCGGGGCCTAGGGGCCTTGGGCTGTGGTAGCCCCACCGGAACGAAGCCACCGGTGCAGGCCGACGGGGCATAACCATGCGGGGCGTGGCATCTGCCCGTGTGCCACTGCTTCGTGAGCCGTGTGCCACTGCTTCGTAAGAAGCAGTGCTCAAGCAAACCCAGGCACTGCTTGCCTTGCGGCAAGCAGTGGCACACTGGGCCCCGTGCGCCACTGCTGCGCCCCGTGTGCCCCTGCTTCGTCAGAAGCAGTGCCCAAGCAAGCCCAGGCACTGCTTGCCTTGCGGCAAGCAGTGGCACACTGGGCCCCGTGTGCTACTGCTGCACCCCGTGTGCCACTGCTTCGTCAGAAGCAGTGCCCAAGCAAGCCCAGGCACTGCTTGCCTTGCGGCAAGCAGTGGCACCCTGCACACTGGGCAGGGTTCCTGGAGGCGCTTCAAGGGGTGTTGAGATCACCGGCCAGGATCCGGGGGCGGCAGCCGTTCGGGCCGTTATCTGTCTTCAAAGCTATCCCAGCCGGACGAGCAGGTCGTAAGCCGCGTGTGTTCCCACCGCGATGCCGAATCCCCGGAGCAAGAACAACACACCAAAAAACACGCCTGCCAGTATGCGAAAGACGAATCCGTACCAGAAAAGGAAACGCTCGGGCTCGATGGGCTCGCCGTAGGGACCCAGATAATGGGCCAAAGCGAAGGCCAGCCCGGTTGCGGCCACGGCGCCTGCGGCCGCGGTTCGGGGACGGACACCCGCGTGCCGAAAAGCCCAGGCTAAGGTTGACAGCAGCATCAGTCGGAACAGCAGCTCTTCGTACACGCCGGCCCCTATGAAGCCGATCAGCCGGGCGAGGGATCCTGGTCCCTCGGCCTGCCATTGGCACAAGGGATCGGTCGGCACCAACACGGCGCCCAATCCGCGGAGCACTACTGCCTCAATCTGAAGGATGCCGCGCAGGCACAGGGCCAGCACCAAGCTTTCCAAAAACATTCCCGACAACACGGGACGAGAAACCCGCCACGGGTCCCGCGTGGTATAGTGCCACCCGAGAAGGATAGCCACGACCAGCGCGGGCAGCAAAAAATACTGCCCGAAGTCTATGGCCTCCAGCAGTCCTCGCAGCCAAACGTCCGCCCCATTGCGGACCGCCTGCGGCCCCAAGAGCATGACCCCCGCCTCGTAGATCACCAGCAAAGGTGCGGTGAAAACCAGACTGGTCAAGGGGCGCCGCGACTGGGTCCAATAGACCGATTCGGGTTGGCAGCGGCAGACAGGGCCGGTAAGCTCGATCGACATAGCACTTGGCCACCCCGGGCGGCGCTTGGGAAGCAGGGGGCCAGCCAAGTCGCAATCTTTCGCTGCGGCGGTGCGCCAGCGGCCCTTGTTCCTCTTCGTCCCACCCGGGCAACCCGCTTGAGCCCGCAAGCCGTTGGCGGCGGGATACCGCTTGGCGACCGGTTCTGCCGCTGCGGGTTTTACCGGCACTCCGAGGTTGCGGGTGCCCATTCGTATGCCGGGCTCCACCTGCGTGGGGGAGGGGCGAGGGAAGACGCCGCATGCCACCGCAAACCGCGCCACTTTGCCAATCAAAATCCGCGGAACGGATGCGCGGCGGTCTCCTTGCCGGCCAGCATTTCGTCCACAGTAGGCCGACCCGCCATAGCGTTGCGAATGGCCTGGCGTGTGGCCTCGTAGTTGTATTGATAGATTTTCCGGTCATCTGCGGCGTCGGGGTGGATGAACACGCCACAGACGATGACCCACTGTTCGGCCTGATCGCGGCGGATGGTTCCTTCGGCCACGCAGTCGGCCACGGCCTTGGCCACGCCGGCCTGGGCCGGCCCAAACATCTGCACCGCTTGTCTCATCCCCTTGATGGTCACCTTGGTCACCATGACCGTCGATGGCTTCACCGCTAAATTGGGCGCCAGCACCGCAAGCAAATTCGTGTGCCCTTCGCTCTGTCTGGCCAGGGCATTGGCGAACGCGACCCCCACTGGCCCGTCTTTGTCTCCCATCACCAGATCAATGTGAGCCACCTCGTTGCCTTCACCCACAAGGGCCTCGCCAACATACATCGCCATACCCATTTCTCCTTCGCAGCGGACTCGGATTGCCTCGGCCCCGGCCGGTTACATGCCGGCAGTCGGCTCTGCGGGCCAATAGCCCGGCTACGCCGCCGGAATGCCGATAACGGATACCCATTTTACCAGCCTGTGCAAGCGCCCCATCCATCACCACAGTACACGCGCGGGGGCCAGGCAGTCAGAGAACCTTTGCTAGGTCTGCACGGTGCTGTGCCCCCCCTGTTTGCCGCCCTTGCATGTGGGGGGTGTCTGTTGGCTTGGCCTGCCTTCTTCTCTACAGAACACGTGTTTTTCCACAAGTAAGCGAGGTGCCGCTTTGCGCCGTGCTTCCCAAGGGGCCAACCGGTGGGCTGCAATTCGCGCCCGGTTTTGGGCCAGGTCACCTACTCCCGTGATCGGTGTAGGCGATCGTGCTACCAAGTTGCGAAAAGATGGACGGCGGGCAAAATTTGCACGTTTTGCGGTGTCTAGAGAACTAATTCCACTTGCAGCGAATGCGTGCGTTTGTGAAGATGGGCAAGCTGCCCCCTTGCAATCGCCAGCCACGTAGCTATGCTGGGGCCGGCCATTGACAGACCGGCGTGGCCGGCCCCTACGTTGCGCCGGGGCCGTGGTGGTGCAGCGGTCGCGTACTTTGGCCCTCCTGTAGGCTGGTAGTTCTTGGCCCTTTTTTGAAGGACCGATGCGCCCCATGATTGCCCCGTTAACGCTTGTCGCCTCAGCACTGATAGTGGGCGCCGAGGCTGCGCCTGCCACCCCCCCTGCCCAGGCCAAGCCGGCCGCGTACGCGGCGGTTCGGCCTGTCGTACCCTCTGGCGAGGCTACGGTTGAAGAGATCAAACTTATCCCCGTTGAGAGGGACCTGGCCGATCGAACCAATGCCGAGCGGGCTCGGTACGGATTGCCAGCTTTGGTGGTGGACCGGCGGCTTATGGAATCGGCCCGGGCCCACTGCGCGTGGATGACGAATAATTACATCCTGCAACATACTCGGCAGCCGCTGGCCGAGAACATAGCCATGGGCCAACAGACCCCCGAAGAGGCGATACGCTCGTGGATGAGTTCGCCCGGACACCGAGCCAACATTCTCAACCCACGTCACCGGCGCTTGGGTGTGGCGGCGTATCGGACTCCGCAGGGGACGATCTTCTGGTGCCAGCAATTCACGCCGTAGCCACGTGCCTGTGGTAGTGCGGCGGGGTTGCGAGCACTCCCGGGGGGTGCCAGTGGCACAGATGGGTGTGATCGTGGGAGCTAGTGTGCGGGCAGCCGCTCAGTCCGCCATTCGGGCGGGTTTTGTGCCGTGGGCTGCGGACCTGTTTGCCGACGCGGATTTGTGTGCGGTCGCCTGTGCCCGCCGCATCACCGATTACCCGGAAGGTCTGGTTGCCGCGGCTGCTTCGGCCCCTTTTGGCCCGTGGATGTACACCGGGGCCTTGGAAAACCGGCCTGACCTGGTGCAGCGTCTCAGTGCCCGGCGCACTCTGTGGGGCAACTCGGCAGAGGTCCTGCGCAAGGTGCGCGATCCCTGGCGAGTGCGTCAGGCACTGGTGGCCCGCGGCATCTTGTGTCCGCAACTGGCCCGCAGTTGCGCGGGGCTGCCGGCCGACGGTTCGTGGCTGCGCAAGCCCCTGGCGGGCAGTGGCGGGGTGGGCATAGTGGCCTGGCGGGGCGAAGGGCAGCGCCCACGTGCACGTCTTCGACGCCCGGAGGGTGGATCGCAAAACGAAAACCCCCTTGGCGATGCCTCCGGGGCCCTATATTTCCAGAAGCGGATCTGCGGTAAACCGTGTTCCGCAGTGTTTATTGGGGCGAAAGGACGCGCCGTTCTCCTCGGCATCACCCGCCAGCTTGTAGGCACGCGGTGGGCGCACGCCAAGCCGTTCCGCTATGCGGGGTCGGTCGGCCCGTGGCTTCTGCGCAAACCGCTTGGAGTGCAACTGGAGCGGATCGGCCAGGCGCTGGCGCAGGAGTTTCGCCTTGTGGGAGTTTTCGGGGTGGACGCTGTAGTGGCTGCCGGCCGGGTGTGGCCGGTGGAGGTCAATCCCCGCTGGACCGCTTCGATCGAAGTGCTGGAGCGGGCGTGCGGGTTGCCGGTTTTCGCGTGGCACGCAGCGGCGTGTTCCAAGGGCGAGTTGCCCGACTGGCATTACAGCCGATTGCGGCGCCATGCGCAAGCGGGCAAGGCCATCCTGTTTGCCCCGCACGAGCTTTGGGTGACGGAGGCTTTCGCCCGCTGGGCGCGGCCGTTGTGGGCAGGGCGCGAGTGGCCGGCGCTGGCCGATGTACCCGCCGCCGGCACCCACATCCGGCCCGGCCGGCCGGTCCTCACCCTATTGGCCCAGGCAAGTAGCCAAGCCGCCGTGCTGCACGACTTGGCTCGGGGGATGGCTGAGGTCGAAGGCCGGCTCACTGCGAGACAGGCATGTTCCTCCGCTGTGCGGAAACGCCGCTCCGCTCCCCGGGAACGCTGATCCGCACCGGCAGGCCCGTTTCCGGCGCGATCCAAAGGTTGGTGACCGTGTATTCGAGCGCCAAAGCCTGGGCGGGTGCCGGAGTGCTGATTTTCAGCAGGCTGGTCGAGCGGGCCGGGAGCGTGAGGGTTTGCGGCCCGACTTTTCCGGTGCGTTGAAGCACGAAATCCGCTTCGCAGAGGTTCCGTACCGTCAAAAACACGGCGTCCTTGGTCCGCAGGTGCGGCGGATCGACTTGGACCGACGCGGCAAACAGCGGCTCCAGCCACTCCTTGCGACCGATGAGCCGGTCCTTATACCACACCACGGTCCGGCCGGCCAAGAGGGCTTCTTTCACGCCTTCGGGGGTTCGTTGTTTTGCCAGCAGTAAGGTCATGGTGCGGTGGTTGGTCGATTGGCTGCGCTGGTTCAGGTCGGGGTCGTGGATGTCGCTGTTGCCCAGCATAGTGAGGTTCTTTTCCAGGCACCACCGGTGGGCATCGGGATAGTAGTCGTCGCCGTTGCACACCTCCATGCCCTGGAACCATTTGTTCTGGAACATGGTGGTGTGGACCTCGAGCCACCGCCCTTTCTCGGGGCCTTTCCAGCCCTGGTGGTTCCAGAAGACGAACGCCCCCTGTTGATTGGCCCGCTGGATGGCATCGAGGAACTCGGGCGTGTCCAACGCGGCCTGGTCGGTCAAAAAGATGGCGTTGAAATGCCCGGGGGGTGTGTCGCGCGTGATCTCCGCGCCCCGGATAAGCAGCAGATTGGCCTGGCGGGCCGCCCCGGCCGCCAAGTCGCACGATCGGGCGTGCCGCGTGGGCACATCGTCTTTATGGGGTTGATATTCGATGTGGTCGGTGATGGCGATCACATCCAGGCCCAGGCGCCATGCCTCCTGCACACGAACCGTGGGCCACACTGCCCCGTCCGAAAAAACGGTGTGCATGTGCAGGTCGCACTTCAGGGTTTGATACCCGGCGACATCAGGAAACTGGATTTCCTGGCGAACGCCCTGCGCGGCCAGCGGACTGGCCAAGGCCAATAGCCACAATACGGCAACCGCAACACGATGCTTCTTCATGATGAACTCCTGAGTCAAAAAGGTGCAAGCAGGGAAACGGGTGCCGGCGGGAGATGGCCGGGAGAAAGCTTTCGGATAAACGGTGGGCATAACTTACCTTTTGGCGGGAGCGGGCGAGTTTTGCGTGGCGGGCCGGCTGGCCGTCGCCTCGCCGCCGGACGCTGCTCCTTCGGTGGGCCCGAGGTATTTCTCCGTCAACCGCGTCCGATAATGCATAGTGCTGGCGTTGCCGGCAAATCCCACCACCTCCTTGTCAATGTCCATCTGTTCTTCAATCACCCAGCCGGCCTGGATGTCGAACCGGATTCGGCCGCTAGATTCCCGTTGGACCAAGAGGGCCTCCATCGCTGGGTCGCGAATGGGGGTCAAGACCTGGCTGGAAACCCGGATGGTCGCAATGCCCGCTTCCACGCTTTCCAAGGTAAAGCTTTGTTGGATTTTTACTTTCTTGATCGTGCCGCCGTTGCCTGCCAATTCCGATTCGAAGGCAAGCGACCAGGTGTGGCCCACCGGTACCGGCTCTTCGGGCAAGGGAAGGGTGATCTGCCCTTGGGTCTCGGTGCGCGGTTTGGCCTTGAGGATCTGCCGCTTGAGAATTCTTCCTCGCGGGTCAAGGGTGATGGCCCACAGGGGCACGCCAATTGATTGCGCGACGTCCTTGAACTCCGGCGGCGGATTCTTATCGGTCTGGCTGTTGTAGTGCCGCTCCATGCGGCCGCTGCTTTTCTGGCGCATCTCCACCTGTTCGACCGAGTTTTCGAAGGTGGCGTGGCCCTCGGGAGCTACCGCCGTTACTCGCCACACCTTGATCGACTTGGAGTACGTGTCCACCGTCTGGCTGACGCCGGCGATGGAGGTCTCGACCCGGGCGCGGTGGATCACTTCCCAGCGGAGCGTCTGGCCGGGCTGGAACTTGTAGCGAAGGGTGTACTTGGCCGGGCCGGATTCTGCGGCGGCACGGGAAGGTGTATTGGTTTGGGGCGCGGATTTGGCGGAAGAAGCGGGGGTGGAGGGTTCGGGCTTGCCCGGGCTGGCATCCGATGCCCGCGCAGGGGCCGGCGCGGGCTTGGCTCCAGGAGCGGCTTGCTGGGACTGGGTGGGAGCGGCCGTAACCTTCGGCACGTCGGTGTTCCCATCGCCGGCCACCGCAATGGCCATCGTAGCAACCAAGCCAGCAAACAACCCACACATGATGAATCCTTTCGTGGAAATTGGGACAAACGCACCCTCAAGGGCCCCAATGCAAGCGACCGCCCCATCCCAGCTTTTCCCGCAGCGTCCGGTAATAGCTGTGGCCGGGAACTGCCACCATCTTGAACCGCACGTCGGCCTTGCGAACCCGAACCCGGTCGCGGGGCAAGACTGGGGTAAGCACGCGGCCATCGGCCACGACCGCCGTGCCGGGCTCGGCCCGCATTACGGCCAATTCATAGGTCCGCTCGGCCGAGTCCACCACCGGCCGGTTCGTCAAGGTATGGGGGCTGATCGGCGAGATCACAAACGCCTGGAGGTCCTTTCGCAAAATAGGCCCCCCCGCCGATAGACTGTGTGCCGTGGACCCCACCGGAGTGGCCAGGATCAAGCCGTCACAACTATACGTAGTTACCAGCTCTCCGTCAACGTAAAGCTCCAGCTCGATCATCTTGAAAGCCGGGCCGGTCTGCACCGTTACCTCGTTCAGTCCCAGGCAGGATGCCAGTACGCGGCCCTCACGCAGAACCTGGCAATCGAACATCAGATGTTCGATCACTTGGCCCGCCAGGCCCGTGTGCGACAAGTTTTCTAACACGCCCGGCAATTCTGCCGGGGACAAATCGGCCAGAAACCCCAATCTTCCCAAGTTGACACCCACGACCGGCAACTGGCGTTGCCCCATCTGATGGGCCGCGCGAAGGATTGATCCATCCCCGCCAAGCACCACCACCATCTCCGCCTCGACCTTCGAGAGGTCCATTTGCCCGGTAAGGTCGCAAGCCACCACCGTGGCATACCTCTCGATGAGGGGCCGCAAACGTTGCGCCTCTTCGGCCACGCCCGGCCTGCCGCCAAATCCCAGAATGATTACTCGCATGTGCCAATGTAAACCGTGCGGGCTTCCAACTGTGCCTCCCAAAGCCGATTGCCCAAGGAATGCGATTCCGATTTTGAGCCGCCTCGGGCGTGGAGACCACCGTCAGTCCTCACCAGGGGAGCAGCCGCCGTGCCGACATGCTAGAGCCTGAGCAAAGAAGGGTCAATCGCGGGCGAGGGCGTGGCGACGCTTCTTCGCCGGCTGGGCGACGTGGGGTCTGCCAAACGGCGGCCCCCTCGCAAGGCTGGAGGGGATTGACACAGAGCAGCGTTCGTGCCACCAGTGGTGCTGTCGCGTTTACTCATAGATCGGTTGGCCCGATAGCGGCCTTCCCCCCGCAAGAGGAACCTGATCGATGTGGTATTATCAGCGGGCAAGCGAAGTCGTTGGTCCCGTAACGTGGGACGAACTTCTCCAAAAGGCCGACCAGGGCGAGCTGACGCCCCAGACGCTGATCCGCCAAGGAACTGACGGGGCTTGGCGGGCCGCGGCGGAAGTGGAAGGATTGTGGCTTTCGCCGACCGGATCGATCGAGGGGCTGCCAGAGGACGAAGCGCAAGCGCAGGTGGCTACCGAGGCCGCGGCAGCGCAGGCGGCAGCGGTTTCGACGGAGACCGCGCCGCGGGCGCGTTCGCCTCTGAGTCTTCGCCCGTGCAGCGACTGCGGCACGATGGTCTCGCAGCACGCGACCATGTGCCCCAACTGCGGGCGATCGTTCCATGCCCTGTCGCTTTCGGTGCCGTACCGCGGCGAACATCCTGTGCCCGTGTGGGTGTTCTTCACGCTGTTGGCCGTAGCCTTCATGCTGGCCAGCCCCGTGGCGATTCACCGCGGCATTGCCCGAGTAGCGGCGGAATCGCTTAAAGACGATTTGGCGGCCCACACGATTGCGGTGGCGGTGGCCGTGGTGTATGCAGTTTCGATGGTGTGTTGCGCGGTGCTGGGGGGAGCGGTGGGGGCTCCCCGTATGGCCTACTATACGGGGCTGTTGCTGGGCCTGTTTTTCGGGCCCCTAGGGGTGTTCGCCGCCTTTGCCATCGACAAACGGCCGCAGTGCCCGAATTGCTGTACGCGTCTGGGCGGCCTGGCCCGGGAGTGCCCCGCTTGCCACGCCCACCTCACGTGGACCATGAAAGTCCGATGGTATTAGGGCAGGAGGGTCGGCGCTCTGCTGGCACACGCCGCTGTTCTTTCGCGCCGCTGCAACCCTGCGCTATGTGGCACGGGCTGCGACCGGCAAGCACGCAGTGATTCGTGTGTGCGCAGCGCCTGGCGTAGCTGCCAGGCATCACCCAGCAGGCATTTTGCCCCCAAACGGCCCGCCAGGGAAGAATCCGCTCGTAGCCGAAAAACGAAGAGAGTCTTTCTCAAGAACTGCCAGCCCGGAGCGAATTACTTTCAGGATCGGGCGTGGCGCCCTTTTTCCTCGATGACCGAAAGAGGGAGGGCCTTATGGGCGGTTGGCTGGTTGTGGCAAGTTTGGCTGCGTTGGGGGCTGGGCAAGATGCCCGGCGCGAACCCTTCGCTCTGGGAATCGAGTACGTGGTCCCCGGCTTGGCGTCGGTATATGCCAAGACGGGGGTCGTCTGGGCCAAGGTCGCGGCGATTGGCTGCACCTGGGGCGTTGTCGAGCCGCGCCCACCGGTGAATGGCAAGCATTCCTACCGCTGGGAGGCCATCGATCGGGTATTGCTCGAGTATCAGCAGGCCGGGTTCCGGCATTTTCATATATACGTCCGGTGCATGAACCGCTGGGCCTCCAGCAAGCCTGTCAAGGCAATCGGGGGTGGCAGTTGGCTGCCAAAGCCGGAATACATGGAAGACTACAAGGCCTTTCTCCGGGCATTCGTGCAGCGGTACGACCCCACCCACCCCGACCATGTGCCAGGACTGCTTTATCCAATCGAATACTGGGAAATCGAGTCGGAATGGGGCACCGGTTTTTGGCAAGGCACGCTGGAAGAGTATCTTGCGCTGTTGAAGGTTGCCTATCCCACGGTCAAGGAGGCCAATCCGCGGGCAAAGGTGATCTTGATCGGTTTCTTTCTGGCCGGGTTGTTCGAGGGGCATCCCGATCCTGCGGAGATACCGGCCACGCTGGCAGCGATGCCCCAGCCGAGGCGGCGAGTCACCGAGCAGTACCTGTCCGACATCCGGACACTCTTGTCTCATCCGGAGTTGTTCGACGTTGTGGAGTTCCATTCCCTGAGCGACTGGAGTGAAATCAGCGGCATGGCCCGGTTCCTGCGGCAGACCATGCGGGCCCATGGCTACGAGAAGCCCATCTGGGTGGGGGATGTGAATTACACGGCCTCGCCTTTGATGTTCTGGGGAATCCCTGTGCCGCCCTACACAGAGAAGCAGAAGCCGGCTATTGAAGCGACGCTCCAGGCGCTGGCCCGGCCCCGGCATCCGGGCCACGCCGAAGCCGAGCGCTGGCTGCGAGCGGAGCAGTCCCGCGGGTTGGTGAAAAAAACGGTGCTGGCCATGGCCGAGGGACTGGCCGGCATCAACATCGGCAACCTTAAAGACGAAGCGCTCTTTGGCGTGCTCCCCCAAATCACCGGTACCGCGGCCTTTCAGGGGCTGATCGATACGGCAGGAGTTCCTCCAGGGCCAGGCCAACCGCGTCCCGCGTACCACGCGCTGGCGCTGGTGGTGCAGAAACTGGGGGAGTTTTCGGCCGTCGAACCACTAGCGCCAGGCCCGGAAGTCTACGCCTACCGCTTCACGGTGCGAGGCCGGCCCGTGTACGTACTGTGGTACGACGACGGCCGCCGCTATCTGCCCGGCGACACCGAGCCCGCGGCGCAACGGAAGATCACCTTGCCCCCCGGCCAATACCGCGCAACGGAAACGCCCATAGCTTGCGGCCCCATCCCGGTCCGCACCGTCTCCGTCCCCCAAGGGGGCTGGAAGGCTGCATTGACGACTACGCCAATCTTTTTGGAACCCCTCGGCGAGTTTTGAGTTATGACCGGCACGCTTGTATTGTGCTTGCTGATTTCGGGAGCCGGCCCACAGGTGGAAAAGCCCGCCCCTGGCCGCGCCAAAGGAATCGTTCTGCCGGTGGCAACCCGATCTTTTCGCACGGGCACCACGCCCAGTGTGGATCGCACGAAGAACCCTGCCGCCGCTTACGTCTTGAGCAAACAGGTGGGCAAGATAACCATGTTTTGGGTCACGCCCAACGGTATCGGACTGTACAACAAGCTGTCGCAAACAAACCCGGTCGCCAAGAAGACCAACTACGAAGTGCTCTGCGATCTGGGGTTGGTCCCCGTGGTGAATCTCAACCCCTGGACGGTGCGGCCGGGCAAGGGTGTGGTGCGAAACGATGGCTCGGCCAGCCGCGACTTCGCCGACGCGGAATTCGTTCATCGCATGTGCGAGGAGGCCCGGCAGGTGGCGGTTCGCTTCCGTCCCCAGTATTTCTCCATCGGCAACGAGATCAATAGCGTGTACGAATGGTTGGGTGAGCGCGCATTCGCCGACTTGGCCGCTCTGGAAAAGCAAGTATACCAGGCGGTCAAGACTGCCTCGCCCTCCACGAGGGTTTTGGTGGTTGTTTCCTACTCGCAAATGGTGGACCTGCCCGGTCCCCCTCGATTTCATCTGGTTGACAAGCTGGCCGGCGCTTACGACCTGTTGGGGGTGACAAGCTATCCTTGGAAAAAGTACGCTGCGCCCGACCAGATGCCGGCCGATTACTACCTGCGGCTTGCCGAGCACACCAATAAGCCGCTGGGCTTTACCGAAATCGCCTGGAGCAGCGATCCGTCGCAAGGGGGAAGCGAGGACGAACAGGTGGCGTTTTTGCTTCGCTTTCTGGAAATTACCAAGGGGCTTCGGGTGGAGTTCGTCAATTGGGCGTTTCTGCACGACCTGCCGGAATCGAGCGTAACCGGCTTCGTGGTGCAGCGGGGTCACCTTGGCCTGGGCTTGCGGCGCTACGACGGCTCGCCCAAGAAGGTATGGGAATACTTTCGCGCCCTTGCCGAACTCCAGGGGCCGTAGGCCGCAGCCGGGCCTGCGTGTGCCCCGGATCCATGCTTTTGAGCGTGGGGGGTGGGTCGCCGGCTTGGCCGGCGTGGGGGCATGGCAGTGCGGAGGGGCTTTTTTCGGCCTGCACCGGTGCGTCTGTACCGGCCGACTACCGCAAACAGCACAC
>Ga0123519_10008956_pt1 | contig 15154 bp, 11 predicted proteins | sample YelNatPaOPRAMG02_FD_87396 | JGI IMG/M metagenome (GOLD analysis project Ga0123519, IMG submission 87396) | Hot spring microbial communities from Yellowstone National Park - Yellowstone National Park OP-RAMG-02 (version 2) | ecosystem: Environmental > Aquatic > Thermal springs > Hot (42-90C) ...
CAGGAGGGGCTGGCCAATCTGCGCCTGCTTTCGCTGCACAAGCTCACACCGCCGGCCACCCACGCCATCCTGCGCTCGGGCGAAGTAGCGCTCGACGGCATCCTGGCGCCGGGCCACGTGAGCACCATCATCGGCGCCCAGGCATGGCAGTTCGTGCCCAGGGAGTATGGCCTGCCCTGCACCGTCACCGGCTTTGAGCCCCTCGACATCCTGGCCGGCATCGCCGACCTGGTGGAGCAGCACGAGGCCGGGCGCGCCGAGGTGCACAACGCCTACGGCCGCAGCGTGCAGCCCCAGGGCAACCCAGCGGCGCTGGAACTGATGGAGCGCGTCTTTGCGCCGGCGCCGGCGAGTTGGCGCGGCCTGGGGACGCTGCCCGATAGCGGCCTGGCCCTGCGCGAGGAGTACCGCGCCTTCGACGCCGCGCCCCTGCTGGCGGCCCAGGGCATCGAGGCGGCCGAGGCGCGCGAGCCGGCGGGCTGCCGCTGTGGCGACGTGCTGCGCGGCGCACTGGAGCCCAACCGCTGCCCGCTCTTCGGGCGCGTCTGCACGCCCGAGCGGCCCGTGGGGCCGTGCATGGTCTCATCCGAGGGCAGTTGCGCGGCCCACTACCGCTATGGAGGCAAGGCATGAGCGAGCGCATCCTGCTGGCCCACGGCTCGGGCGGCGAGCTCAGCCATGAGCTCATCGACCGCGTGTTCGCGCCCGCTTTTGCCAACCCGGCCCTGGCGCGCATGGACGACTCGGCGGTGCTCCCCGTTCCGCCGCCGGGCAGCCGGTTGGCCTTTACCACCGACGGCTATGTGGTGCGGCCGCTCTTCTTCCCCGGCGGCGACATCGGGCGGCTGGCCGTCTGCGGCACGGTCAACGACCTGGCGATGATGGGCGCCACGCCCCTCTACTTGAGCGCTGCGGTGGTGCTCGAAGAGGGGTTTGCCACCGCTGACCTGGAGCGCATCGTCGCCTCGATGGCAGCGGCAGCGCGCGAGGCGGGGGTCGAGATCGTCACCGGCGACACCAAGGTGGTGGAGCGGGGCTCGGCCGACGGCTGCTTCATCACCACGGCCGGGGTGGGCGTGATCCCACCCGGCGTCGACCTCTCCGGCGCGGGCGCCCGGCCGGGCGATGCGGTGCTCATCAGCGGCCCCGTGGGCGACCACGGCCTGGCCATCATGAGCCAGCGCGAGGGGCTGCGCTTCGCCTCGCCCCTGGAAAGCGATGTGGCGCCACTGAACGGCCTGGTGCGGGCGCTCCTCGAGGCCACCCCCGCCCTGCACACCCTGCGCGACCCGACGCGAGGCGGCCTGGCCACCACGCTGAACGAGATCGCGCGCCAATCGCAGGTGGAGATCATCGTCGAGGAGGCGAGCATCCCGGTGCGGCCGGCGGCGCAGGCCCTGGCCGAGATGTTGGGGCTCGACCCGCTCTACGTGGCCAACGAGGGCAAGCTCATTGCCGTCGTGGCGCCCGAGGTAGCCGAGGCGGCCCTCGCCGCCATGCGCGCCCATCCCTTGGGCCGCGAGGCAGCCATCATCGGCCGCGTGCACGGGGGCCGGCCCGGCCGCGTGGCCCTGCGCACCACCCTCGGCGCCCACAGGGTGCTCGACATGCTCGCCGGCGAGCAACTGCCGCGCATCTGCTGAGGGGGGTCGGTTGAACCGCGAAGGGCGCCAAGAACGCGAAGGAAACGCCAAGGGGCATGACGGGGGCTTTCAGAATCTTGGCGTCGCCTTCGCGCCCTTGGCGTTCTTCGCGGTGAGTCGCAACCCCGGGCCACGAGCCCGGTGAATGTGAGTGAGAGCGATGGAACTGATTATCGCCAACGTTGTGGATGCCTACCGCAAGAACGTGGCCCTCATCCACGACCCGGCGCTGAGGGAGCACGAGATCCTCGACTCGTACTACATCGAGGACCGGGCGCTCCTCTGGGGAGGCGGCCGCAAGGTGGTGGTCACCTCGCAGCCGGTCGAGCCGGCGTTCCTGCAGTACCTGCAGCGGGTGATGGGCTACCAGGAGCTGGCGAACCTGGCGCCGCAGCGGGCCACCGATGCCCTGTGCGAAGACATCCTGCGCGAGGAGGCCCTGCGCCGCGACATCGTCGCGCGCTTAAGCGGCCGCGGCCCTGTGCGGCTCATTTCCTTCGTGGCCAGTGCCAAGGTGTTGGAAGTGGCCGAGGCGCTGCGCGCCGAGGGCCTCGACATCTCGACCCCCGAGTGCCCGCCGGCCGATCTCCTGTGGGTGCGCGACTATCTCGACTCCAAGGCCGGGTTCCGGCGCTTCTTCGAATCGATTGCCGGCGAAGTGCGGGGCGTGCGCATCCCCGAGGGCGCCGTGTGCGAGAGCCCGGCCGAGGCCGCGCGCATGGCGGCCCGCTTCCTCAGCGAGGGGCGCGGCTGCCTCTGCAAGCCCAACAACAGCCAGAGCGGCGTCGGCTTCCAGATCCTCAGGCCGGGGGCGGTTCCCGGGCCAGACCTGCAGGCGCGCCTCGAGGCCGACCCGCAGATGACCAGCGATTGTATCGTGGTGGAGGAGCTCATCGAGATGGACCCGGGCATCGGCGGCGGCTCGCCTTCCATCGAGCTGCGCGTGCCCGCCGAGCCGTAGCGCGACGCCGAGTTCATGTACCCCTGCGGGCAGATCCTCACCCCCAGCGGCTACTTCTTTGGCGTGGAGATGTACCGGGGCGTGGTGAGCCCGGCGCTCGAGCGCACCATGGAAGAGGCCGGCCTGGCCGTGGCCCGCGCCATGCGCAGGCTGGGCTACGTGGGCGTCTTTGATATGGACATGGTGGCCAGCAAAGGCGGCGCGCTCTACGCGGTGGAGGTCAACACCCGCCGCACCGGCGGCACCCACGCCCACGAGGCGGCCCAGGCCCTCTTCGGCCCGCGCTACTGGGAGCGCGTCGCCGTCATCAGCAACAACGACCTGGCCTACGAGGGCCCGCAACTGAGCTACGTGGCGCTCGACGAGCTGCTGGGCGGCCTGCGCTTCCCGGCGCACGGCCGCAAGGAGGGCATCCTGCCGACCATCGTCTCGTCGCTGGTGTCGAACCGCGTCGGCTATATCGCCTTCGGCGCCACCATCGAACGGGCGCGGGAGCTGGAGCGCGAGTTCCACCGGCGGCTGGCCGGCTCGGGCCGCCCCCTCGCCGTTCGCTGAACCGGCCGTGGGGCAGGCTTCTCAGCCTGCCCATCGTCCACTATAAAAAGGGAACTGGGGCAACTCTGGGACGAGGTCTTTCGACCCTGCCCCTCAGTTCCCCCAGTTCCTCCAGTTCCCTCAGTTCCTCTGGTTCCCTCTGCTCTTCGCAGCTATTGCACCTGGGGCTCGGCCACCGCCATCGGGTAGCCCGCCGGCGCCTGGGGCTGGAGGTCGGCGCCCAGCATTACCTGGCCGCCCTCCAGCAGGCCGGCCACACTCTTGCGGCTGCAGCGGGCCTGGTCTTGGCAGTAGGTACAGCCGGCAGGGCACTGGCTGTGGTAGCCCTCGGGCTGGCTGTAGGCGCAGATCTTGCCCTCAAAGTTGCGCACGATGGCCTTGCTGTCCGACATCGAGATCAGGTACTGCGGCAGGATGGGCACCTTGCCGCCACCGCCGGGCGCGTCGATGCAGAACTGCGGCACTGCCAGGCCCGTGGTGTGGCCGCGCAGGTTCTCGATGATCTCGATCCCCTTGGCCACCGACGTGCGAAAGTGCTCGATCCCCTGCGACAGGTCGCACTGGTAGAGGTAGTACGGCCGCACGCGGATGGTGAGCATGAGCTGCATCAGGCGTTTCATGATGTGCGGGCAGTCGTTGATGCCACGCAAGAGAACCGTCTGGCTGCCCAGCGGGATGCCTGCGTCGGCCAGCCGCGCGCAGGCCTGCTTGACCTCGGGCGTCACTTCAGCCGGATGGTTGAAGTGGATGTTGATGTAGAGCGGATGGTAGCGCCGCAGCATCTCCACCAGCTCGGGCGTGATGCGCTGCGGCAGGTACACCGGCACTCGCGTGCCCAGGCGGATGATCTCCACGTGGGGGATCGCCCGCAAGCGCGCCAGCAGGTACTCGATGTGTCGGTCGCTCATGATCAGCGGGTCGCCCCCGGAGATCAGAACGTCGCGGACCTCGCCGTGCTCGGCCACGTAGCGCACTGCCCGGTCGATCTGCTCGAGGCTCATCACCTGTTGCTTGGCGCCCACCAGCCGCCGCCGCGTGCAGTGTCGGCAGTACGACGCGCATTGGTCGGTCACCAGCAGCAGCACCCGGTCGGGGTAGCGGTGCACCAGGCCCGGCACCGGCGAGTGCTCGTCTTCGCTGAGAGGGTCGGCCATATCGGCCTGGCCGATCACCAGTTCCTGAGTGGTGGGCACCACTTGTCGCCGTAGAGGGCAGTTCGGGTCGTGCGGGTCCAGGAGGGAAGCGAAATAGGGGGTAATTGCCATGCGCAGGTGCTGCAGGGCACGGGCCACCCCCTCTTCTTCTTCCGGCGTCAGGGTCAACACACGCTTGAGGTCCGCCACACCGGTGAGGCGGTGGCGCATTTGCCAACGCCAGTCACTCCACAGGGAGTCCGGAACAGCCTCCCAAACCGGAGCTCGTCGCGAGCTCAGTTGGGGAGGCTTAGCGCCCGGAGGTTCTTCAAGGTCCCGCTGCATCATGTTCTTCTCCTCCTAATCTCCCCCTTTGATGGGTATCCACGCCGCGTTTGGGTCTGCCGACCAGAAATGGGGCAGCCGCTCAATGGCTCTCCGTTCCACGCGCAGAATGATGCGATCGCCTTCGACCCGTTCGATGTATTCGATGGGGATGCTGACCTCTCGGGTCACCACAACGGCTTCGCGCCACACCAGGTACAGTGGCTGTTCGGTCAGCGGATCAACCAGGACCTCGGCCACCGGGCCCACCGGGCCATCCTGGCAGCGAATCTCTTTGCCCCGCATGTCGCCGGCCAGCAGGCCGGCGATCTCGGGTGGGGCTTCCCGTTCCATGGTTATGCCTCCCGGGGCTGCGGCGGATGCCGGGCGCTCCACAACACAACGCCCCGGCGCATGGGCCGGGGCTCGCGCGACGGCGTTCCGTCGTGGACCTCATGGCGCATTATAGCACAAATGCCGGCGTTGACCAGGGCCTGGCAGTGATGTTCCAGTAAAGAGCCAGTGAAGATTCGGTGAAGGCTCTGCCCTGGCGCGCCGTCACGATTCGCGGCCGGGAGCGCTGACCAGGTACCCAAACCCCCGCACCGACTGCACATAGTCGGCGTGCTGGGCCTCCAGGCCCAGGCGCCGCCGGATCTGGCGCACGTGGACTTTGACGAGCTCACGGGCCTCGGCCTCGTCGCCCTCGTAGCCCCACACGGCCTTGAGCAGTTCCTGCGCTCCCACCACGCGCCCGCGGTTCTGCGCCAGGTACACCAGCAGGCGGAACTGGATGGGTGGCAGGGGAATGTGCTGGCCGCGGAAGGTGACGCGCTTGGTGGCCGTGTCAATCACCAGGTCGCCCACCTGCAGGGTTTCGCCATCGCGCTGCGCCAGCAAGGTCTGTGCCTGAGCCACGGCCACCCGCCAGCGGTCGACGTCGGCCGCGCTCACAGGCAGAGAGGCAGGAGCGAGGGGCAGGATGAGGAGTGGCGGTTGGCGGCGGCCCAGCACCCGGAAGACCACGTCGGCATCGGCCTCGAGTTGGCGGCTATCGGCAATGAGCAGGTCGGCCGGCCGGGTTTCGACGAGCGACAACGCCTCCAACACAGTGGCTGCGACCCGCACGTGGTGCCCAAGGTGCTCCAGGAGCCCCTGCATCTGGTTGGCAGCATCGAGGCCGCCGACGACAAGAAGAATCTCCACGCCTATGCGGGCGCTCATCCAACCATACTTGAGTGGCGTTGGCCTGCCGGGGCGCCGGCCCCAGCCCTTGCGCCCAGGGGCAGGCCGGCCACCGGCCGAGCCCTCTTTCGTTGCGAGTGCCCTTCCCTCCTCGCGCGCTATTATACGTCGTGCCCCAAGCCACCGCAAATGGCAGCAGCACCGTGACGGCGCAAAGCTGCGTCAAGAGCCTGGGCTCGAGCCGGGTTTCTCGCTGGGCCGCCACCCGGCCCCTGCCCAGGACGGGGGTTTGGCGGGTTGGCCGGCACGTCCGGCCGCCCTTCGGGCGGCCGGACGTGCCGGCCAACCCGCCAAACCCCCAAGGCCCTGCACCGGGAGGGCGCGAAGCGTGAGGCCCGGTCACCAGCGTGGCGCCTGCGAGCGGCTGTTGGCGCACGCTCGATGCGCCCAGCCCCGTTAACCCCTATTGCACCTGCGCCATGGTCGTGATATAATCTGGTTACGGCGGCGGAAGGTCCGGCGGCGGCAAGGGATACGACCCATGGCGCAGATCCTCCTGGGCGCAGCGGCGTTCGCGCTGGGCTTTGGCTTCGACTGGGCCTCGTGGCGGCGGAGCGCCGTGCTCAAGCCCGTGCTCGAGTTGGCCACGGTGGCCTGCTTTCTCGCTGCCCTGCTCTGGACCCTGGCGACGCCGGGCCGTTGGGGCTGGCCGGCCTGGGTTGCGGTGGTGGGCTGGCCCCTCGTGGCCGCAGGCGCGGCCCTCCTGGCCTACTCCCTCTTCTTCGAAATCCCCTTTGCTGCCACCTATGCCCGCCCCGGCAGCGGCGATGTGCTGGTGACCACCGGCACCTATGCCCTGGTGCGCCACCCAGGCGTGCTCTGGCTGGGCCTCTTGCTCGCGGGCCTGGCCCTCGTGAGCCGCGGGCGCTTGATGCTCGTGGCAGGAGCCATCTGGCTGCTCTGCGACATCGTCTACGTGTGGCTCCAGGAAGCCTTTCTCTTCCGCAGAATGTTCCCGGGCTATGAGGAGTACCAGCGCACCACGCCCATGCTGGTGCCCACAGCCCAGAGCCTGGCCCGCTGTCTGCACAGCCTGCCGCTGCGCCGCGTGAACCCGCCGGCGGCGCAGCAGGAGTAATCCATGCGGTATTGTGAACAGGCGAACTGAGCCCATGCCTGTCAACGCAGACTCAAGGAGGGAAAACGACGTGGCTACCGCACTCGACCTGTTCCGCCAGGGCAGACGTCACGAGATCTGGCTAAAGTACTGCGGCTTCCTCGACCTCTCGCTCAACGAGTTCATGCAGATCCAGGAGCGCCTGCTGTTGGAGCAACTGCACCTCCTGGGCACGAGCGAGCTGGGTCGGCGCCTCTTGGGCGGGCGTGTGCCCACGACCGTGCACGAGTTCCGCGAGAGCGTGCCGCTGACCACCTACGCCGACTATGCCGACTGTCTCTCGCAGAAGCGAGAGGACGTCTTGCCGGTCAAGCCCCAGTGGTGGCTGCACACCTCGGGCCGTTCGGGGGAATACGAGTACAAATGGGCGCCCTACACCCCCCAGATGGCCGAGCGGTTCTCGGAGAGCGTGATGGCCGCCCTGCTCATCGGCTCCTGCTCGCGCCGCGGTGAGTTCGTCTTCGAGGAGGGCGACACCATGCTCTTCGCCCTGGCGCCTTTCCCCTACACCTCGGGGGCGGTGTCGAGGGCCTGCGAGTCGCAGTTCAACTTTACCTTCCTGCCGCCGGTCGAGGAGGCAGAGAAGATGGAGTTTGCCGAGCGCATTCAGGAAGGGTTCCGCCTGGCCCTGCGCGACGGCATCGATTGCTTCTACGGCGCAGCCAGCGTGCTGCTCAAGATCGGGGAGCAGTTCCGCCAGGGCGCGGGCAGCATGAAGCTTTCGACCTTTTTCCTGCATCCCCAGGTGCTCTTTCGCATGCTGTCGGGCCTGGTGCGCAGCCGGCTGGCCGGCCGCAACTACCTCCTGCCGCGCGACCTGTGGGCGGTCAAGTGCCTGCTCACCGGCGGCACCGACGTGCGCCTCTTCCGCAAGCAGATCGAGGAGTACTGGGGCCACACGGCCCTTGAGGGCTTTGCCTGCACCGAGGGGGGCATCCTCGGCGTCCAGCTCTGGAACGCCAAAGGTATGGTCTTCTTCCCCGACTGCGACTTTTACGAGTTCATCCCCGAGGCCGACTCGATGCGCAACCGGGCCGACGCCAGCTTTACGCCACGCACCCTCACCCTGGCGGAGGTCGAGGCGGGCAAGCGCTACGAGCTGGTGCTCACCAACTTTTCCGGCGGCGTGTACACCCGCTACCGCATCGGTGACATCATCGAGATCACGGCCCTGCGCGACGATGAGGTCAACGTGGCTTTGCCCCAGTGGGTCTTTTACTCGCGCGCCGATGACATCATCGACCTGGCCGCCTTCGCCCGCCTCACCGAGACCATCATCTGGAGGGCGCTGGAGAGCGCGGGCGTGCCCTACACCGATTGGTCGGCCCGCAAAGAGTACGAGGGGCAGCAGGTGTTCCTGCACCTCTACCTCGAGCCGAAGGACGGCGCGCCCGACGCCGCCCAGATCCGCGATCGGGTGCACCAGGCGCTCTCCAGGCTCGACCACGACTATGCCGACCTGCAGGGCATGCTGGGCATGGACCCCCTGCGGGTAACCCTGCTCACACCGGGCACCTTCAACCGCTACATGCAGGCCCGCCAGGCCGAAGGCACCGACTTGGCCCAGCTCAAGCCTGCCCATATGAACATCTCCGACGCCGTATTGGCCAAGCTGCTGCAAGCGAGCCGGAGTTAGGATGCCATGGCAGACCAGACACCCAGCAAGGCGGTCACGGGATTCAGCGCCTGGGCCGCGACCTATGATCGGACGGTTGCGAAGGAAGTGGAGCAGTACTCGGGCATGCCCTACACCGAGATGTTGCGGCGCGTGGTCGAAGCGGCCAACGTGGCGCCCAATGCCCAGGTGCTCGATGTGGGCACCGGCACCGGCACCCTGGCCCTGGCCATTGCCGAACGCCTGACGGAAGGGCGCGTGGTGGGGATCGACCCTACCGAGGCGATGCTCAACCGCGCGCGGGAGCATGCCCGCCAGGCCGGCCTGGCGGGCCGCATCGAGTTCCGCGCGGCCTCGGTCGAGGCCCTGCCCTTCGCCGATGCGTCGTTCGATGCCATCGTCAGCTCCATCGCCCTGCACCACACCACCGTGCGCAAGGCGGTGCCCGAGATGGTGCGCGTGCTCAAACCCGGCGGGCGGTTGGCGGTGGCCGATATGTCGCGCAACGTGCGGTGGGAGAGCGGGCTGGGCCTCCTGATCCTGCCGCTCATGGCGGTGTATTACCTGGTGACCAAGCGCTCCATCGCCATGATGCGGGCCGAGATGGCGGCCTACCACCAGTTCTTTCTGAAGGAAGAATGGGAGGCCATGCTGCGCGACGCAGGCCTCGACCCGGTGGAGGTACAAGAGTTCCGGCACCCAACATCACAGTGGTACCCGTCGATGCTGATCATCCGTGCCGACAAGCCTCAGGGCAGCCGCTGATGGCGCAACCTCGCCCACATCGCGGCCAGGCCAGGGCCAGCCCGGCACCACGCAACCGGCGGCCCGCAGTGGGCCGGGGCACGGGGATCGGCCAGGGGAATGGCAGCGGACGATGAACCTTGCTCTGCCCCTCTCCATTGTGGCCATGATGAGCTACGCAGCCCTCTTTACGCTGGTCATGCGGCGAGGGCTGCGTCTGCGTGTCAATCTGCTGTTTGCACTCTACCTCATGTTGATGTTGGTGTGGCAGTGCGCCTACATCATCGTCAGCGTGAGCCAGACGGCCTCTGGCGCCTTCCTGGGCTACCGCCTGGTCATCGCCTCGGCCACCGGCCAGTTCATCCTCTTCAGCTTCTTTGTGCGCGCCCTGCTCCGCCTGCGCATCCGGCCCGGCGCGGTGCTGCTGGGCGGCGTGGTCTGGCTGATCAGCGTGGTCGCGGGGCTGGTCGACCAGGCGCACCTGATCACCGCCCTCCGCTTCAACCAGGCGACCTCCATCTTCGTGCCCGAGTGGGGGCCGCTCCTGTTCCTCATCGCCACGATCAACGTGGCCTTCCTGGCGTACGGCATCATCAGCCTGGCCCAGGGTTACCAGCGGGCCACCCTTGAGCTCGAGCGCAACCGGCTGCGCTACCTGTTGCTGGCAGTGGTGATCATCCTGCTCGGTACGGCAGCCAACGTGGTGCCCGGGCTGGTCGGCTACCCCGTCGACGTGGTCACCAACATCATCGGTGCTTCGCTCCTGTCGTACGCCATCCTGCGCTACCGGTTGCTGGATATCACCGTGGTCATGCGCCGTGGGCTGGCCTACACCTTGCTCATCACGGCCATCGCCCTCAGCTACCTGCTGGGCATCCTCCTGTTCGAGTTTCTCTCGCGCAGCGTGATCGGCTCGTGGGCCTTTTTCATCCCCGTCGTGCTGGCCATCCTGGCCACCATCCTCCTGCGGCCGCTGCGCGAGCGGGCCCTGGCCTGGATCGACCGCTACCTGTTCCGCGAGAAGTACAGCTCGATGCTCATGCTGCGCGAGCTGAGCCGGCGCACCGCGGCGGTGATCGACCTGCAGACGCTGGGCGACATCCTGCTCAGCGAGATCTGCCGCGCCATGCGCCTGCGGCATGCGGCCCTCTTCCTGCGCCGCGACGGCACGGGCGATTATTACGTGGCCACCGAGCAGGGCCTGGCTGCGGCCTCCTGCCCGCGCCTGGGCCCCGACCACCCCGTGGTGCAGTGGCTCCGGCTTTGGGAGCAGCCTCTGCGCAGCCGGGACCTCGAGCTTTTGCCCCAGTTCCGCAGCCTGTGGCACGAGGAGAAGGAGGCCCTGCGGCAGCTCGATGCGGAGCTCTTCGTGCCCCTGCTGTCGAAGGATGGCTTGGTGGGCATCCTGGCGGTGGGCGGACGCCTGGGCCGAGGCTCCCTCTCGAGCGAGGACGAGGTTACACTGGTGACGGTGGCCAACCAGACGGCAGTGGCGGTGGAGAACGCCCGTCTGTTCGCGGCCACCCGGGCGAGGGTGGCCGAGCTCACGGCCCTGCAGGAGGCCGGGGTGCGCCTGGTCTCCTCGCACGACCTGCCGGGCGTGCTCCGCGCCGTGGCCGAGAGTGCCATCCGCCTCCTCTCGGCCCATGAGGCCTATGTGACCGTCTACCAAGCCGACCGCGGCTACTGGTTGACCCATGGCGCCACCGCCGATGGGCAGGAGCGGGCCCTGGCCTGGGATTCGCCCGAAGGGCTGGCCATCCGCGCCGCCCAACGCAGCACCAGGCCGACCCTTGTGGAAGACCTGCGCCTGGCGCCCATGTTGCAGCCACAGGAGGTGCGCGAGAGCCGCGTCCGCGGCTGCTGCATCCAGCCGCTGCGCCGCGGCGACGCGACCATCGGCGCGTTGGCTGTGCTCTACTACGAGCCCAGGACGCTTTCGGAAGAGGAAACCCGGCTGCTCAGCATGCTCGCTGACCATGCCAGCCTGGCCATCGAGAACGCCAGGCTGCTGCAATCGGAGCAGGCAAGGCGCCAGCTCGCCGACACGCTGCGCGAGATGTCGCGCGTCATCGGCTCGACCCTCGACCTGGATCTGGTGCTGGAGCTGGTCTTGGAGCAGTTGAAAAATGTGGTACACTATGATAGTGCGATCATTCTGCTCCTTACCGACGACCGCCTTCAGGTGAGCAACGCGCGCGGGGTGGTGCCCCGGGCGCGCATCCTTGGCGCCACCTTCCCGGTGGGCCTCTATGCCTTCTTTGACGGCCTGCTCACCAAGCGCGAGCCAGTCGTCATCGACGACATCACGGTGCACAACCCGGGGTTCGGCGAGCTGGAGGGCTTCCGGGCCCGCTCCGTCATCGCCGTGCCCCTGGTGGTCCGCGACGAGCCGCGCGGCATCCTGACCATGGGCAGCGCCGAGCCCGCTTACTACACCGCCGACGACGTGCAGAACGCCCTGGCCTTTGCCAACCAGGCTGCCATCGCCATCGAGAATGCCCGGCTGTACCAGGAGACCATCGAAGAGAAACGCAAGACGGAGACGATCCTGCGCGAGACCTTTAGCGGCATCGTGGTCACCGATGTGGACCTGAGGGTGGTGAGCTTCAACGCCGGCGCCGAGGCCATCACCGGCTACAAGGCGGCCGACGTGCTGGGCAAGTACCTGCCCGACGTGTTGGGCCCCCACATCGCCAGCCCCGACAGCCCGCTCGGCCAGGCCATGGTCAGCGGCCAACGGGTTTCGCCGCAGGAGACGGTAGTGCCGACGGCCAATGGCATGCGCGACGTGCTCCAGGGTTCGGTAGCGCTGCGCGATGGCGACGGCACACCCTTCGGGTACCTGCTGAGTCTGGCCGATATTACGCGCCTGAAGGAAGTGGACCGGCTCAAGTCTGACATCGTGGCCAACGTGTCGCACGAGCTGCGCACGCCGCTGGCCTCCATCAAGGCCTACGCCGAGCTGTTGCTCCACAACGTCGAAGGAGACGACCGGGAACTGCGCGACCAGTTCCTGGAGATCATCGATATCGAGGCCGACCGGCTGTCGCAGCTCATCAGCGACCTTTTGAACCTCTCGCGGCTGGAAGCGGGCCGTTTCGAGGTGCGCAAAGTGCCCATCGACATGGGCACCCTGTTGAGCGATGTGCTGATGTCGCTGGAGGTGCAGCGCCGCAGCCAGCAGGTGACCATCCGCATCGATGCGCCGGCCGACCTGCCCAAGCTCAAGGCCGACCGCGAGATGGCCGCCATGATCGTCAAGAACCTGGCGGGCAACGCCATCAAATTCAGCCGACGCGGCGGCGAGGTCACCCTCTCGCTGCGCGCCGAAGACGGGTGGCTGGCGTTACAGGTCATCGACCACGGGATCGGCATTCCCAGCGAAGCCATCCCTCACCTCTTCCAAAAGTTCTATCGCGCGCCGGTGGCTGCAGAGGCGGGCATCGAGGGCACCGGCCTGGGGCTGGTGCTGGTCAAGCAGGCGGTAGAGGCCCACGGCGGCACGATCGGCGTCGAGAGCCAGTTGGGAGTGGGCACCACGTTCACCGTGCGCCTGCCATTGGAGTAGAGGGGAAACATGCCGATGGCGCCCGCGCCTTCGGGTTGCGGCGGCCGCGGGCCTTTCGACAGGAGGTACGTACCCATGCCAGATGGCACCAAGCTGCTGATCATCGACGATGACCAGACATTGGTCAATGCCCTCAAGCTCTACCTTTCCAAAGAGGGCTACCAGGTGCTCACAGCGGCCAACGGTCTGGAGGGACTGCAGACGCTCTACAACGAGCGCCCCGACATCGTCCTTCTCGACATCATGATGCCCAAGCTCGATGGCTGGGAGGTCTGCAGGCGCATCCGCGAGATGTCGGACGTGCCCATCATCATGCTGACGGCCCGCGACCAGGAGAACGACCGCGTCATGGGGCTGAAGATGGGCGCCGATGACTATATCGCCAAGCCCTTCAGCCTCAAGGAGCTGGAGGCGCGCCTGGAGGCCGTGCTGCGCCGCACCCAGTTGCCGACCCCCGTGCGCGGGCGCCTCCTCTACTGCGACGAGTACCTCACCATCGATGCCGACCGTTGGGAGGTGCGGCGCAACGGCGAGCTGGTCGACCTCACGCCCACCGAGCTGCGCCTGTTGCTCATCCTGGCCGAGAATGCGGGGCGCGTGGTGAGCCACCAGCAACTGCTGGAGCAGGTGTGGGGCTCAGAGTACGTCGACGAGACCGACTATACCAAGCTCTTCATCTGGCGCCTGCGCCAAAAGATCGAGCCCGACCCGGCCAACCCGCGCTACATCCTCACCGAGCGCGGCATGGGCTACCGCTTCAGCCGCCTGGGCAACCCGGCGCGCCCGGAGCAGGCGAACTGAAGCCGAAGCGCCCGCGTGCTAGCGGCCTGCCGGCACGGTGCTGGCCACCATGTACCCTTCGTGCAATTCCAGGGCCGAAATGTGCATGCCGCTCTCGGCCAAGAGGGCGTTGGCATCGGCTCCCTGGGCAAGGCCCTGGCTGATGAGAGGCTTGACCAGCCCACTGAACGACGAGTAGGCACCGCCCAATTGCACGTCGAGCACCTCCAGGCTCACCCGTTCGTCGCGCACCACCGGGCGCAGCACGATCTGCACCGGGATCTGCGCGCCCTGCAGTTGGGCCACCTGTACTCTGCCCGTCACTGTGATGCCCGTGCTGTGGATGGCGACGCTGCTGTCGCTCAAGTCGATCCCCTCGCCCAGGTGTGTCTGCGCGCCCTCGAGCCAACGGTTCAGCTCCTGTTCAGTGATGCGGGTCTCCTTTGCCCCTGGCCCGGCCACTGGCGTACCGCCCGCCGGCGTGGGTGCCTGGGTGGGCGTGGGGGAGGCCAGGAGCGGAGGCGTGGGGGTAGGGATGGGAGTGGGCGTGCTGGAAGAGAGAAAGGGGATTATGCAGGCAACGAGCAGGGCGCCTGCCAGCCCCACGGCCAACACCATCAACCACCTGAGCGCGGATCGGTTTCCTCCGCGCATGTCGACTGTGCCTCCTTCCGCAGCGCACTTGCCGCCCCCATTGTACGCGGGCCGTTTGAATGTGCAAAACCGATGCCAGGGATGGGCGAGGAGAAGCAGTGAAAGGGGTTTGGGCGGGCGCTACAGCCCCCGCAGGCGGCTTTCGAGCACCTGGGAATCGGCAAAGCCCTCCAGGCGCAGGTAGTAGCGCGCCACTTCGGTGAGGGCGGCCAGGGGAACGAGCCCCACAATCTCGCTGCCCACGATGCTGGCGCCGTAGCGCGCCGCCTCGATGCGCACCAGCTCAAAAGCCCGGTAGAGGGGGGTGGCGAAGGGGTCGACGATGTTCATCGACACCTGCACCTGGTGGCGCTCGGCCAGCTCGAGGCCGATGGCCTTGACGGAGGCCAGGCCGCCGCTGCGCGCCCGCACCGCCCGGGCCACCTTGCGAGCCACCTCGACGTCGGCCGTGCCGAGGTTGACGTTAAACGCCACCAGGAAGGTGCGCGCGCCCACCGCCACCGCCCCGCCGGTGGGGTGGGGCCGGGCCGGCCCGAAATCGGGCTGCCCCTCGGCCTGGGTCAGGCGCGCCGCCAACCCCTCGAACTCGCCCCGTCGCACATCGGCCAGGTTGCGCCGCTCGGGCCGCGTGGCCGCCTCCTCGTAGAGAAAGACCGGCAGCTCGAAAGCCCTGGCCAGGCGCTCGCCGATGCGCCTGGCCAGGGCCACCGCGTCGTCCATAGTGGCCTCGGCGAGGGGCACGATGGGCACCACGTCGACGGCGCCCATACGCGGGTGCGCGCCGCGGTGGCTGCGCATGTCGATGCGCTGCA
>Ga0123519_10008960_pt1 | contig 15150 bp, 12 predicted proteins | sample YelNatPaOPRAMG02_FD_87396 | JGI IMG/M metagenome (GOLD analysis project Ga0123519, IMG submission 87396) | Hot spring microbial communities from Yellowstone National Park - Yellowstone National Park OP-RAMG-02 (version 2) | ecosystem: Environmental > Aquatic > Thermal springs > Hot (42-90C) ...
GCTGCTATTACAACAACTCCTGCGTACCAGTAGGATCGCATTATTTCGCTTATTCCAAAAAGAGCGCGCGTTGCGGCTGGCAGTTCAACGTTCAGTGAGTCGAATAGCTCCTTGAACTTTGGCAGCACGAACATAAAGAGCGCAACAACCATGGTAAGCGCGAAGACAAGCACTAGAATCGGGTAGATCATTGCTGACTTGATCTTAGACCGCACTTCCTGTTCAGTTTCAAGGAATGTTGCTAGGCGGTCGAGTATCTTGTCGAGGATACCGCCGGTCTCCGCAGCCTTGACCATGTTCACGTAGAGTCGTGAGAATACGTTCGGATGCTTTGCGAAGGCATCGGTGAGGCTCATTCCGCCCTTGACGTCTTTCTTGCATTGAGCGATAACAGGCTTCAGCACTGGGTCTTTGGTTTGGTTTTCCAGAATATCCAAGCATCTTACGATCGCTACGCCGGCGTCAATCATGGTTGCAAACTGGCGGCTAAATATGACCATGCTTTTGAGTTTGACCCTTTTGCCAGAGGGTGCAGCCGGGCTAGCGGCTTTGGCGCGACCGTTCTTGGATTCGCTTATCGAAACCACATGAAGCTGCTGCGAGTGAAGCTTGGCGAGAACCGCGCTTTCGTTCTCCGCCTCACTGCGTCCCTTGATTGTTTTCCCATTAGGATCTATCGCTACATATGCAAACGTCGGCACGTCTGAACTACCTCCCTTTGCATCCGCTATTCAATCTGTCAACCGCCGAATCCCGACATCAATCAGCTCCCTGCAAGAAGCGCTTGAGGTTTTCCCTGTCGATAGATCGGCTCTCGGCTTCTTCTAAGGTGATAATTCCATTTCGGTATAGCTCTGCCAAGGACTTGTCCATGGTCTGCATTCCGAACTGGGCGCCGGTTTCGATGGCGCTGTATATTTGATGGGATTTACCCTCTCTTATCAAGTTTCGAACTGCTGAAGTCGCAACCAGTATCTCGAGAGCCGCTATGCGCCCGCCACCAATCCGTGGCATCAACTGCTGGGCTATGACAGCCTCGAGCGTGTTTGAAAGCTGCACCCTGATTTGTTCCTGCTGGTGCGGAGGGAACACATCGATTACGCGGTCGATGGTTTGTGGTGCATTACGCGTATGGAGGGTGCCAAAGACAAGGTGACCTGTTTCTGCGAGCGTCAGCGCTGCCTGAATGGTTTCCAAATCACGCATTTCGCCTATCAGGATGACGTCTGGGTCTTCGCGCAGAACGGCTCGCAGTGCGTTTGCGAACGAGTCTGTATCTGTGCCCAGTTCGCGCTGATTGACCATGCCCCTCTTGTGGCGATGCAGGTATTCAATCGGATCCTCTATGGTCATAATGTGCACGGGTCGCTCGGCATTTATGGTATCGATCATGCAGGCAATAGTCGTAGACTTTCCGCTTCCCGTTGGTCCGGTAACGAGTATCAATCCGCTTGTTCGGCGGCTCAAATCGCGGAGTATGGGAGGCAGGTTGAGTTGTTCGAAGGTTGGGATACGGTCTGGGACACTTCTCAGGGCGGCTCCGACACTACCGCGCTGCTTGTATACGTTTACTCTGAACCTGCCTACTCCTTTTACTCCGTATGAAAAGTCCAGCTCGTGGACAGCCTCGAAGTGCTGGATCTGGTCTGTTGTGAGTATGTCGTAAATCAAACGCTGCGTATCACTTGGGGATAAGGGGCGATAGCGCAGATGTGTCAGGGCACCGTCGACTCTCACTACAGGTGGCAAACCGACGGCTAGGTGAAGGTCTGAAGCGCCCCGTTCGACTGCTTCCTGCAGTAGATCGTCTAGATGCACTCCATCAACGGTGGGTGCGTCTAGTTCAGGAACAAAGTCGCTCAGAGTTTCAGCAGCCAGTTCGCCTCTCATAATCCCTCCTAACCCGCATAAATGACTCTCAGGCACTCTTCGAGCGTTGTTTGCCCTAGAAGTATCTTGGCGATCGCGTCTTCGCGCAGAGTCTTCATTCCGGATTCTATAGCAGCTTCCTTTATGACGTGCGCTGACGCCTTGCGAAGTACTAGGTCTCTTATCTGGTCATTCATAAGCATAAGTTCGTATACTCCGACTCTCCCGCGGTAGCCGTTTCCTCGGCAGTAATCGCACCCTCTTCCACGATAGAAAGTGATCTTTCCATCACCTTCAACCTCGATTCCGAGCCGCTTGAGGCATCTCTGGGCGGTTGGTATTGCTCCTTGCACTTCGGGCAGACTACCCTGACAAGCCTCTGAGCCATTACTCCGATGACGCTAGAAGCGATGAGAAACGGCTCAATTCCCATATCGATCAATCTCGTCAGCGCACCGGGAGCATCGTTCGTGTGCAGCGTGGAAAGAACCAAGTGACCAGTGAGCGCGGCTTCGGTGGCAATGGTAGCAGTTTCCGCATCGCGGATCTCACCGACCATTATGATATCTGGGTCTTGGCGTAGCATAGTCCTTAGTCCGGCTGCAAAGGTGAGCCCTGCGCGCGGATTGATCTGCACTTGGGTCAGGCCAGGCAGCTCATATTCAACAGGGTCCTCGATGGTGAGTATGTTCTTTTCACCGGAGTTGAGCTTGGATAGCACCGAGTACAACGTTGTAGATTTACCACTTCCGGTCGGACCGGTGACAAGTATTATTCCGTAAGTGCGTGCTATTAGGCTTTCGAACTTTTCCAGCGTCTCAGGCAGAAGACCAAGTTTGTTAAGTCCGATGCTGATTGCGCTCTTATCGAGAATTCTTAGTACCACCTTTTCTCCGAATACCGATGGCAAAGTGGACACACGAAAGTCATACGGTTTCCCCTCGATCACTGCGCTTATTCGACCGTCCTGCGGCGAGCGCTTGGTAGCGATATCCATCTCAGCCATTATCTTGAAGCGCGAGATCAGCGACGGCTGCACTTTCTTGGGAATCTGCATAATCTCGTGCATAATACCGTCGATTCGGAATCGGACTCGCACGCAGTCCCGAGCTGGCTCTATATGGATGTCGCTCGCTCCTTCAGTTACGGCTCGAGTGATGATAAGGTTTGCGAGTTTGATGACGGGAGCTTCTTCTGAAAGCTCGCGTAAGTGCTCTATGGAGATATCGTCATCGTCTTCATTGTAGTCGCCGGCGCTGGTTATATTGATTTCTTCGGTCTCGAATTCTTTGATTACGTCGGAGACTTGCTCGGAGACATTGAGTTCAGCTTGATAGAGTCTCGTGATGGCGTTGAGTATATCTTCCTCGAGAGCGATTGCTGGCTCGACTTCCATCCCCGCGATCATTCTTACTTCGTCGATGGCGAAGATATCCAGCGGGTTCTTCATCGCGAGCGTGAGCTTGCCGTTCTTTTTGGCAATAGGTACTACTTTGAGCTTCCGTGCTACACTCTGGGGCACCAGCTTAATGACTGAGCTATCCACTTCCAAGTCGTTAAGCTCGACATAGGGTACTCCCCATTGTTCTCCGAGGCATATCACGCGGTCCTTATCGCTGATCAGTCCCATACTGACCAGCACATCTCCCAGCGTTTCCTGGCGCTTGAGCAGTTTCTGCCTTTCGATAGCCTGCTTGAGCTGGTCTGGCGTGATGAGCCCCTTGCGCAAGAATATTTCACCGATCTGATCGGTTTGTCGCATCAGTTCCCTCGAAAAGCAGCAGTTTGCGCTTAGATTCTTCGATTGAGTTTGTGGTTATCCAGTTGCCCCGCCGCCGTGAGACGACGGGGCAACACCGAGCGTAGGCTTTTAACGCTCGCTCGGGACCGCATTTCCCTCAGGACCTAGGAATCAGCGTTTTTATATAAAGCACTGCATCTTCCTAGTCCTGAAGGATTGAGGCCGTTATGAACATCACTACTTCCGTCTCATCCTTTGTCTTTTGAGTGTGTCTAAACAACTGACCAAACAGCGGCAGATCGCCTAGGAAAGGTACCTTCCGCATCTCCTCTACCTCATCGCTTCTGATCAATCCACCGATTACGATTGTCTGACCGTCCTTGACTCGCACAACGTGATCGGTGAAGCGGCTGGAGACAATTGGAAGTGCCACGCCTTGTTCTACGGAGAGTTTCAGCGTGCTTACTTCTGGATGAAGGTAGAGAGTGATATAGCCATCATCGTTGATCTCGCCTGCCACGACCATTTGCACGCCAACGCGTTTGGTATCAGTCAGAATGTTCTGACCGGTTGGTGTGGTTTCCACTCTCTGAACGTAAGTAACTTCATCTCCCACGAAGAATACGCCCGGATTGCGCTCCAAGCAAACAATGCTCGGGGAGGCAAGTACCTGAGCGTCTCCACTTGTTACCAACGCATCGAGCGTTGCGGCGAAATCCCATGGCTGCCGGTACATTTTCTTGTGTGAGATGCGGACGTTCTGTTTGTTGTCGCCAGTAGGCGCCATGTCGGTCGTTTTGTCAAAGTCTGTGAACCCTTCGAGGACGACCAAATCGCCCCACTCCCACTGCAAGCCAAGCTTTTTCTCACCGGACTTGTTTATGCTGCTGATCTTGGCATCGATCTTGATCTGCGGTGCCTTTACGTCAAGCTGGGCTGCAATCTCAAGTGCTTTAGCAACTGACTGTTCATCGCCTACGATCACAATTGTCCGAGCGCTGGTTGCAGCCCCAATAGGACCACCGCCTTTGCTACTAGGACCAGCTCCGCCTTCTGAGGGTATGCCCTTGCCTGCGCCGCCGTCTGACTTACCCGCTGTGTCGAACTCGCGTTCAACTTGCGGTGCCTGACCTGGACTGGTCTTGGCTGACTTGAACTTCACTAGCTCGAAGTCGCTCGTGGGTGCAAATACTACCTCAACCCCAGGAACCAAAGCCATAATAGCTTGCGCAAGTTGAGAAGGGCTTGCGAACTTCACTCGATAAGTGCTACGAGTTGTATGAATCGCTTGAACGCGCAGTGTTTCCTCGAATTGTTCCGCCAGCTTGCGCGCTTCTGCAACCGAACTCTCAGGACCCGACAGGACAATGAGATTGTGCTTTTGTCCGATAGTTTGCTGATCGGTGCTCCGCTCGCCAGAGGTCTTTGGCGGCGGCTCCACTCCAATCTTGCTAACGACAATATCCGGGAACCGTGATTTGAGCAGAGCAACAACATCATCTGCCTTAGCATAGGCGAGTTTGACCAGTTCGGTCTTCGCGCCCGTACTCGATTCTCCTGAAAGCGAGCGTAGAGCTTCTTTGGTGGAGACCAGGTAGGTGTCACCATCTTTGGTGTATGTGTAGCCGCTCAGCTTGGTAACGTAGTCGAGTGCTTCTTCTAAGCCTACATTGGACAGGCTGACGGTGACGTTGCCCGTGACGTCCTTGCTCGCCACGATGTTCTTTCCGCTCTGGACAGATAGTGCCTTAAGCACATCGTTAATGTCTGCGCCCAAGAAGTTCAGCGATACCTTTCTTTGGGAGGAGCTAGACCTTGCGGAATTAGAATCAACTAGAGCAACCCGCGTTAGCCCAGCCTTTTGCTGCGAAGAATAGCTTGCTGGTTGCGGTTGCGAGGGCTTTTCATCAATCGTAGGCCCAGTTGTCTGAGTGCTACCCAGTACTTTCACTTCAGGATCTTTTGCGCTTTCGGATACCGAAGGAATCTCGGGGCTTGCCGAAGCCACTTGGATAGCTATAGGGCTAGTACTTGAGGCTAATGCCCGCATTCGAGAGCGTTCAGCTATTGCCTTGTATGCCCAGAGGCGATCCATTTTTGATTCGCCCTCTGCCTTCTGGGTAGGCTCCTGGATTACTGTTTCAGAGGCTGACTGCTCGATTGGTGTTTTTGCTGGGGGCGCATTCTTTGGAGCCGCAGGAACAGCAGCAGTAACTTTAGTCTCTGTGCGGCTGGGTATTGCGGTAGTCTGTTGCGCCTTAAATACGTGGATCTCGAGTTGTTTTCCATCTTCCGATCGCTGTGTAGAATATGTGAGATGCTTCGTGGTGTTCACAACCACGCGCGCAGTCGGCGGCTTTGATTGAAAGTTAGAGTATCTTACGCTGTAAATCCCACCGCTTCTTATTGGAACAGCGCCGCCCTTTGCTGCAAGCGTGCACGGAAACTGGAACCCTATGTACTTGCCTGCAGGTGAGGCAAGCGGGACGAATTGCAGTGGCGCGTTGCCCTGCACGGTAATGACAACTTTGTCAGCGGTGTTTACTACCTTGACGCCAGTTATAGCCTCTTGCGCTGACCAAGAAATAGCCGATGAAAAGACCAGTACGCAAGCCAAGCAAAATAGCAATCCAAGACTTTTGCGTTGGCACGGAGTCCTATTTCTCATTCTGGTTTCCTCCCACTTTGATCGCTACGCGCTGGTTGTTGTGTATAAAGACAACTCGGTCGGTGAGTATGGATGCGACCTTGTAACGCCCGTCTATCACTTGTCCTTCGCTAACTACGTATCTGCCCGTTTGACCAAGTCTGACTATGGCGACGTTATTGTCTCCCCTAATCACCCCTGTGACTACGATCTCATCCTCCGGGGAAGGGCTCTGTGAATCGGTTTGGGATAGAGAACTCGGGCTATTACTCGAAGCAAACGGGTTTATTGGTCGGACATCGATAGCCGGAACTCGGCTTGAGCTCATAGCAACGGAAAACCTCTTATTCGCAGGCTTGCTTACGCGCTCCGGTTGACTCATCGCAGCTTTGTCTAACTGCGTTCCTGGGAGCGGCTGCGGTATGAAAGGATCCCTGGGCGGAAGAGGCTCTTGGGCAATAGCTACATCTGTTAAGGATAATTGCTTGTCTGATTCTTGGGCTGACTTGGTTTCTCGGTCTTCGTCGCCGTGCTCGCGAGACTTAGTATCCTGCGTAGTGACAGGCGCCGGCTTGGGCGCAACAACTGAGAATGACACATACGCGACAGACGCGACCACCAGAATGCCTAAAAGAGCCAGTCCAATTATTTTCTTGTGTTCTTGCTTTATCATCCGGCCACCCCCATCAGCCGATCGGGTCGGACATTCCGCGAGGATTTGGTCTCGCCTGCGGGACCGGTTCGCTGCCGCTTGCTATCATCGGCGTCTCCATCCTTGAGTATGAATGCGGTGAGCATGAGCTTCATACTTAATTGGGGCGAACCGGCAGTTTGGAATCTCGTGCTCAACGGCGTTATTTCTACCGAGTCAACGGCTACGATTTTTGGGAAAGTCGTCAGCCTGTACAAGAAGTCGAGCAAGTCCATGTACTTGCCTTCTACCTGCACGTTGATCTGAAGTTCGTCATACGGCTTCGACCTTCGACCCGAACCTGCTTCTTTGCCGGACTCGGACTTTGACGCTCCTTCCAAATTGCCTTCTGAGGCTTGCTTGCTGCTGGAAAGCGTTCTTTTCGCAGGACCTTTAAGCTGCTCTAGTGATGGTCGAACTCCAACAACTTTCAAGTTGACTGATTTGCCCAAATGTTCTATCTGCTTGAGTAGCGTAGGTATGAATTCCTGGGTCGAAACGGACGCTTCCAAGAACCTTACCTGACTGCGCGCATCCAAATAGGCGAGTTTGGTAGTTTCCAGCTTGTCTGCTATACTGCGGCTCTCAGCGAGTTGCCTTGTCTTGGAGCGCATTTCGGATGTTGCGCTGTTGAGTTTTCCTGCCATGGCAAGGTACATCAGCACCGTGGCAAATAACACGAATGCGGCTGTCACCGCTAGTATGGTCACCAGCTTGGCGCTTGCTTTAAGATTGAACGCTGCCATTGGCTTGCGCTCCTTTCCTCATCTTTTCGCCTTTCATTTTTGCGCCTAGCTCAAACTCGATGGCTGGGGCGCCGTCAACAGACGTCGGCTGGCTGTAATGCAGGTCAACTTGTGTTATTTCTGGTAGAGCGGAGAGCCTGAGCATTGTCTCCCCGATAGCTCCCTGAGAAACGGTGACGCCTATTAGTGCCACGGTTGGCGATTCGTTTTGCTTACCGGCAGATTGGTTGGTACTTATGCGAGTAAGATATGTCGGTTTAGGAAGGCTTGATGTCAGCCCATCAAGCACGCTGTGCCACTGCATAGTTTTTGCTTTGGCTTGGTTTAGTAGCTCTAGTTTGGGCTTGAGCTTTCTGGTGGCGCTTTCGTAATCCTCGATCTGTTTGACTATTGGTCGTAGTCGGGCTAGCTGGACGTCTAAATCTGCGATTCGACCTCGGGTAGCTACTAGCCGTGCCGTCAGCCAACCGCCCAGTGCAAGTGCACAGATGAATTCGGCAAGGATGACTATTACCAGTCGTCGAGTATCGCGCTCGAGCTTGCGTTTTTCTGCTCTGCGCGGGGCGATCATGTTTATTGAGGGCATTTCACCACCCCTTTCGAACAAGCCTTGCTTACCTTGGTCAATTTATGGCGCATATTAGAACGAAAGAGAAGCAAACCAGCGATCTTCCGGTCGTTAAATCATGCTGCCTTCTGCTGCTGAGCGTCGGCGATGAGCTCCTTTAGTGCCAGTCCAGCACCTATCGCGAGGATTGGCTCATGCTCGGCTATAAACTCAGCAGGCACGTCTGCTATTGAAACTGCACTTTCGGTGAAGACCTGGGCTATCTCGGTCTGAATGCCCAACTTGCTTGCGATGTACCTGTCGATTCCGCGCATGCGGGTGCTGCCGCCAGTAAGTATCACCCTGCTAACGAAAGATTCGGTTTCTCCTTCCGGAAAACGAGAGTGGTAGAAGTTAACTGAGCGTTTGATCTCTCGGATTAGCTCGTCGATTAACGGTTGCACCACGCGCCAACTCTTGTTATCCGGTTCAGCCTCACTTAAAGTATCCAGCGGGTGCTCAGAGGTCATCTGGAGTTTCATCTGTTCGGCTTCTTCAAAAGAGCACGCCGCCAGATTCTTAATCGCATTTGTGAAGCCGTGCCCGGCTATCGGGATGTTTCGCGTGAGGACAAAATCGCCTTTGTTAACGATGTTTACATCGGTGTGGCTTGCTCCCATATCAACAAGCGCCACGGTCTCATGCAGAAACCTGTCGGTGGAGCTCAGTTCTACAATCGATCTAATGAGGGCGAATGCCTCAACATCAACAGAGAGCGGCTCTAATCCGGCGGCTTCCAATGCGGCGACTCGCGTATCGACCATTTCTCGCGGAGCAGCAACCAGCCAAACATTCATTTGACCGGGCTCTTCCGCGTCTCCGGCTATATCGAACTCGATGACGCTATCCTCGACTGAGCTAGATATGAACTTGCTCGCCTCGTATCTGATCGATTTACGCAGTACAGCCTCAGACATCTTGGGAAACTGGACCTGGCGTACAATCACTTGTGATCCTGAGATTCCGCACACTGCTTCCGTGGCTTTTATTCCTGCGTCGCGTAGCATAGTGCGAATCGTCGCACCGATCTCGTGTACATCCCTCACGACGCCGTCTTTAATTGCATCTGGCGGACACGGAGCAACCGCTGCCGCAAGAAGTTCCCAACCGTTATTGGTTGAGGTAGCCTCGACAGCTTTTATGGTTGACGAACCAATGTCAATGCCTACAACGGAGTCCCTGCTGAAAAACAAGCCCAACACGTGCGATAGCCCTCCGTTCTTGCCACCCGAAAAAACGCAGGCGTTTTCGTACATTTAGAATTATTGTCAGTGAGCGGCGCATCAATAGGTTTTAGAGCTCGGTAATGTGAAGATATAAACGGCAGGCAGAGGCTGCACGGTAAGACAGTGGAGTTTGAGCGAGTTTATTCGGGGGTAAAGTCAGACTAGCAAACGCAACTTTTTCACCTGTGTTTCCTGGTTGACATGTTTGGTGAATCCCGATTGCTGGGCAAAAACACCGTGCCATGATTGCCACTCGGCGCGATGCATCTTAGTAGAGAACAAAGGAGGAATGAACTATGGAAGAAGTTTACGAATGCGCAGCGTCAACGTTTCGTGTTCCGCTGATTGGTGAGGACGCGCCGGCGTTCGAGGCGGAGACTACTCAGGGGAAGATTAAGTTCCCGGACGACTACAGGGGCAAGTGGGTGATTCTATTTAGCCATCCGGCTGACTTCACTCCTGTATGCACCACCGAGTTCATGACGTTCGCCAAGATAGAACCGGAGCTGAAGAAGCTTAACTGCGAGCTGATTGGTCTTTCTATCGATAGCACCTACAGCCACATTGCTTGGTTAAGGACGATCAAGGAGAAGATCAAATACAAGGATATGGAGAACGTAGAGATCACCTATCCGGTCATCAGCGATATTAAGATGGAAGTAGCGCGGAAGTATGGGATGGTGCAGCCATCAGCTGATGACACGAAGGCAGTGAGGGCTGTGTTCTTTATTGATCCGAACGCGAAGATTAGGGCGATATTGTATTATCCTCTATCGAATGGCAGGAACTTCGAAGAGATAAAGCGGTTGTTGATGGCTTTGCAGACGACAGATGCTCACAACTGTGCTACTCCTGCCGATTGGCAGCCTGGTGACGACGTGATAATCCCGCCTCCGGGATCGTGCGGTAGTGCTAAGGAGCGAGTTGAGAAAGCCGGAGAGGACTACTACTGCCTGGACTGGTTCATGTGCTTCAAGAAGTTGCCTAAGGAGCAGGCGCCGCCTGTGAAGTAGGCTTCGGGCTTAGGCGCGAAACCTCCATCGGTCTTCAATTGCCCGGCAATAGATTCGCAGTACTATTCGGAATTAGTCATACGATCGGTGACTGCGGGTCATACAGCCGGGCATTATTTTTTTACTTAGTTTCGGATGCTGACCTCCGTTTGTATGCCGCATCTGCTATTACTCCGCCGAGGATAACTATTCCTATCACAGCCCATTCCCACTCGGTGGAGATTCCGATAAGGTTGATGCCGTTGTACATAACCTTTATTAGTGCGGCGCCGATAATTACGCCCAGCACACTGCCCTCACCGCCTCGCAGACTGCATCCTCCGAGCACCGCCGCCGCAATCGCCCACATCTCAAACATCAGCCCAGCGCTTGCAGGCTGAACCTCGCCGGTATAAGAAATTGATACAACCCCTGCTATGGCAGATAGCACAGCACAGGTGATGTATGCTGCCGTGCGGATGCGATTAACGTTGATACCGGAGTATCGTACTGCCTCAGCGTTTCTGCCTATCGCATACAGGTAACGGCCGTAGATCGTGAAGTTCATGAAAAACCCGACAATAAGCGCAATTGCGATTAGTATCCAGAAAGGTATGGGCACGTGGAGGAAGGTACCGTTGCCGAGAGTCGAAAAGCCGTCCAGTTTTTGGCTGATACCGCCAGATATTCCTCTAGCCAGCCCTCGCAGAAGGAGCAAGGTGCACAGTGTCACGACAAATGGCTGCAGATTGAAACGCCCGATTAGGAAGCCGTGCCACCAACCAAGCCCTGCGCACAATATCATACAACCGAAAGCAACCAGCCAGGGATTTAATTCAAATTTCCCCACCGTCATCGCCATAAGGACGCCGACAAAACCTATGACGGAGCCTATCGACAAGTCTATGCCGCCGGTGATTATTACAATTCCCGCTCCAATGGCGTAGATTCCAAGGATTCCGACTCGCTGAGCCAAATTTGCCAGGTTCTCCGGACCGAAAAACGCTATCTCGCCAAAAGTAACGAGCTGGTAAGCACAAATTGCTGCTACCAATGTAACCAACAGCAGCGTCATTCCGATCAGTTTTCGCACTCGATAAGCCCTCCGGGGTTTGACTGTTGTGCGCTATGTATGGGCGCGAGATTCCAAAACAGATTGTGTGCTAGGTAGTTCCTGTTGCCAGGCGCATAATGTTTTCTTCTGAGATTTCGCCTGCCTCCAATGCGCCTGCGCACCTGCCTTCGTGCATCACGAGCACACGGTCTGCCAGCCCAATGACTTCTTCTAACTCCGAGGAAACCATTATTATTGCCACTCCGTTTCGCGCTAGATCGACGATGAGTTTGTAGATTTCGCTCTTGCTGCCGACATCGATTCCGCGGGTAGGTTCATCAAGGATTAGTATGCGCGGGTTTAACGCCAACCACTTGCCGAGTACCACTTTCTGCTGGTTGCCGCCGGAAAGGTATTGGACCTGCTGGGAGCTGCTGGGTGTGCGTATGTCCAAGGCTTTCACCATTTCATGCGTGGTCTGGAACTCACGTTTGTGGTCCAAGAGCAAAGGATGGTATGAGCCAATGCTTGGCAAAGTCACGTTCTCGCTGACGGTCATTTCCAATATGACGCCCAGTTGTTTGCGATCCTCAGGCACGAATCCCATTCCGCAGCGTATTGCATCCCACGGATTTCGAATGTAAGCGCGCTCGCCCTGCACCTGAATTTCACCGGCTTCTGCCGGTTCGATTCCGAAAAGGCTGCGGACTAGTTCCGTTCGTCCAGCGCCCACCAAACCTGCAATGCCGAGGATCTCTCCCGCGTGCAGGTCAAAAGAAATTTCCGACTTCCAGCCAGGCGGTCTAAGCCCACGCACCGAGAGCACCACTTCACGCTTCTTGATTTCGTCGTGTTTGGGAAAGAAGCGCGAGAGGTCGCGTCCTACCATCAATCGCACCATTTCATCAATTTCAATGTTGCTTTTGTTAAGCTCTCCTGCGTTCTTGCCGTCGCGTAGCACTACAACGCGCTCACAAACTTCCTTTACTTCTGCTAGTCGGTGTGAAACGAATATCATAGACACACCGCTTTGCTTCAGCCGACGCATTATATCGAAGAGCTTTTGGGCTTCCTGAGGTGTCAGCGAGCTAGTGGGTTCGTCTAGAACGAGTATCCGCGATTCCCTTGAGAGTGCTTTGGCGATCTCGACCAGTTGTTGTCCGCCGGGCGAAAGCTCTTGCACTAGGGTTGTAACGCTTGCCGTCAATCCAACGCGCCGCGCGAGTTCTTGCGCTTGCGAGTACATTGTCTTGCGATCGATGACGCCCAGAAAAGTTCTCCTGGGCTCACTGCCAAGAAATATGTTAGAGGCTACATCAAGATTTGGCGCAAGGTTGAGCTCCTGATATATAACAGAGATCCCGAGCACTATTGCATCCGTTACGCTAGTAATGGAAACAGGATTGCCTTCTATGTAGATTGAGCCGCGATCTGCCGTGTAGTCACCAGCAAGTATTCTTATTAGAGTTGACTTCCCTGCGCCGTTCTCGCCTATGAGTCCTAGAATCTCGCCGCGGTAAAGAGTAAGGTCAACATTGTCAAGCGCCAGGACGCCTGGGAAGCTTTTGGTGATTCCCTTCATCTCAAGTATTGGCGTTCGTGGCGAGGCACTCATCTTGGGCTAAACTCCCTTCGCAAATGGGGCATACTTAAACTAGTTGATGCTCTCTCATACCGAATTATCGTCGGCACGCGCTTTCACGCTCTGCCCGTAAGCTTCTTGAGCCTTGACCAAAACTCATCAACATTGTCTTTGTTTACTACCTCAACGCCGGTGTCTATTATTTTGTTTGCCGGAATATCAATTTTCTGTCCGCGAGCGAGCGCAGCCAATATTCTTACAGACTGATATCCGAACTCGTAAGGCTTCTGCACAACAGTCGAAAAGATCGCTCCCTCTTTGATACCGCGAAGTGTAACTTCGTCCTCGTCAAAGCAGACAATTTTCACCTTGCCTACTTTCTTTGCCGCCTTGACCGCGTTTACGATTGCAGGACCGTTGTAGCTCCAAAGTCCTACGAGTCCTGCGATGTCCGGATACTTAACCAATGTATCCTCGACGTTTGCTCGCGCCTTAGTATGGTCTGCGTTATCCGTCATCACGCCCAAGATCTGTATTTTTGAGCCTTTTACTGCGGCTTTTAGCCCGGCATACCGCTGTGAAGCATTTTGCGCATCGAGGGTTCCGACGTATACCATTACCTTTCCACCGTTGGGCAGGGCTTTCTTGAGCTGTTCACCTGCTACCTTTCCTGCGTCGTAGTTGCTGGTGCCTACATATAGCAATCGGTTACTTTTAGGTGCGTCGGAATCGTGACATATCAGGTGAACCTTTTTTGCTACCTGGTTGAGGATTTCGGTCTGGCTGTCGGGGCTCACTGGAGATATTGCGATCCCGGATACCCTCTTGACTATCAGGTCCTGCAAGATTTCTTTTTGCTCCAGCGCTGTCCCCTGCGTGGGCATTCGCACGTCGCACTTTACATCGAAGTCTTTTTCAGCCTGCCTGACTCCAGCCTCCGCGATCTTCCAGAAGTCGGAAACATTGTTCGTAACAAAGGCTACGTGCACTTGCTTTCTTGCTCCACACGAGCACAAACATATGGCGATCAAAATAGCGTTCAAAAACAAAATCAAGCTAATTGCGAGCCTTTTCATAACCCCACCTCGTGATTCTAACTGATCAAAACGATTTCGCTTGGATAGTTAAGTTCTTAGCATAAATGGAGCAGTTCTCCTGCCGAGCGTTTGTGCTTGCACGGGCGACATCCAATAGAGTAAGCGCCCGGCTGAGGCGTTATAACTGCCAGCGTGGTATAATCAGCGCATGAAACGAGCCTGTGGCATGGAGATGACCGCCGTTTTGGTGATTTTCACCATTTTGGCGGTTAGCCATTCGTTTGCGACTCGGCTTAAGTATGGACCCGATGAGCCAGCCCATTTCATTTACATTCGGTCAATAGCGACGACTTTCAGCCTACCGCCGATCGCCCACAAGGAAACCCCGAGTGAACGCTTCGTAGAGACTCACGAGGGTCACCAACCACCGCTTTATTACGCTCTTATGGCGATACCATTTGCATTAGCCAAGCTTCTGGGAGCCGATAACACGACCATATGGCGCATTCTGCGGCTGGCGAATATACCTATCGGGGTTGCTTGGATATGGACTGTCTATTTGCTTGCCAAAGAGTATTTTGGCACGAGTAGATACGCGGCTGTTGTCGCGGGTTTCGTTGCTTTAATACCGACCGGTTGCTACATGGCAGGGGTTATTAACAATGAGAACCTTATAACTCTGCTATTTACGTGGGCGCTGGTCTTTTTGTTGCGCTTTTTCAAGTCGGGAATGATGTCAAGAAGGGAGTCGGTGAGTGTAGGTATACTCATCGGTTTGGCGATTCTGACAAAGGCACAAGGGTTCGTGCTCGTTTTTCTACTCATTGTAGCAGCAATCGCAGCGTTCTTACGTGTTGGACGCGCGCAGTTTAGAGAAGTGATAACAAGAGCCTGTGTGAGCTTGATTTTAGCGGCAGCCGTCAGCGGCTGGTGGTTTGTACGAAACTGGTTAGTGCAC
>Ga0123519_10008962_pt1 | contig 15145 bp, 7 predicted proteins | sample YelNatPaOPRAMG02_FD_87396 | JGI IMG/M metagenome (GOLD analysis project Ga0123519, IMG submission 87396) | Hot spring microbial communities from Yellowstone National Park - Yellowstone National Park OP-RAMG-02 (version 2) | ecosystem: Environmental > Aquatic > Thermal springs > Hot (42-90C) ...
AAAAAGGGTGGTTGTAGTTGGTTTAGGATAAGTACATTAAGAAGTAAAGATTTATTTGATAACAGCAATGAAAAGATATTTACTCCGTATAGGGCTGATAAAAATAATTTCGCGTTAGACAAAAATAAGTTTTATGGTATGACTGATACTACAATAATAGTTAAAAAGAATGAAAAAATCAATTATTTATACTTATTGGGTTTACTAAATTCAAAATTAATGAATTTTTATGTTTTAGTTACAGGAAAGAAAAAGGGGTCTTCTTATGAATATTTTGCAGATTATTTGAAACAACTCCCAATCAAACTCATTCCAGAATCCGAACAACAACCCCTCATCAAACTCGTCGACAAAATGCTCTCTCTCAACAAACGCCTCAACGAAATTGGTGACAAAAAAACAGATGAAAGGGTAAAAATAGAGGAAGAAATTAAAAAGACAGACGCTGAAATTGACGAGCTTGTGTATAAAATTTATGGAATAACTGAAGGAGAGAAAAAGATAATTGAGGAGAAAACCAAGTGAGTAAATGGTAGAAAATATAATAGGCAAATGTCCTTTTTGTGGAAAAGAAGGCGTGATATTAATTCATTATCCTCCTGTATTGAAATCCAAAACAGGTAGAGCTTCTTCCAATTCTAAAACAGTTTTCTTTATGACAAAAGAGAAATATGAAGTATCGTCTGATTGTCCAAATTGTGGTAAAAAAGCAAAAGAAATACAAAAAGCTTTGAATGAAGGTAAAAAAGACCCAGAAAAAGAAAAAAGGATTATTGAAAGATTAAAAGAACAGAACCTATTTGACGGCGAAATTAGAACGAAAATTAAATAATACAGATTTTCATTTAATAATTTTTGTGTGTGTTGTTACTTGATTACTATTCAAGTTAAATTTAATAAAAAGGTGTAAAACAGATTTTGACATATTAGTTTATAATTTTAAATTTTCATGAAAAGAATTATATATTTACTATTTTTCAAGTTCATCATATATCAGAGTAAGTATACTTCCTGCTTTATCCAAATCAAATTCCTCTTTACTAGGATGCGCAGACAAGTTCCTATAGATGCGAGCTAGATGTATTATCGGAAGTTTTTTAGTTTCTTTAATTTTTTCTAATTCTTCAATGGTTTCAAAAAATGTCATCTTGTCTGAAGATTTTCCTGTTGAATCATAATATCTTTTTCTAATTAAATTTTCTAAAGATGCGCCCGCCATTACTACCGAAGCTTTATAACATCCTATTGAAAAACATTTAAGAGATTCTTCAAATAATTTTCTGGATTCTATATCGCTAATTGGTTTTTCTCGAAGTTTTTTCAAATAAAAATTTAATTTATTAATTCGTTTTATTAATTCTTCTCTGCTTGCTTTAATTTCATCCAAAATAAATGATGCGTTTCCACTCCATATCAATTCAAATACATCACTTTTCATTTTATCAAATTCTTCTTTAGTTATATAACCACTTGATTCTAGTTTTTTATAATCTTCAAATTTTTTAAAATAGTATCTAATAAAATAAATATGTCTTTTATAATCTTGAATTTTTATATAATCATTAATAAGACTCATTTCTGTTTCTGAATCACTCATTAATTCTTCTATATCATTTAATACTTTTATCAATGATTCATCTTTTTGTTGAATGAGATATGTTAAACTCTCTGTCAATTTCTCTATTCTATCTAATACATTCTTTATTTTTTCGATATCAAAGAACATGTATTAAACATTAAAAAAAGATATAAGTAGTTTCCTAACAGTAGAACAACTAAACTTCTCATTGCTAAATCTCAGAAGGTTCGATAAAAATAAAGAAAATCAAAAATAATTAATGAAAATAGTTGTTTTATATAGAGAGAAACTTTTATAAAAAATTTCCCTATAAAGAAGGAAAAAATAACATCCAAGAAAAATAAAAGCTCTAATTGATGCAAGCAGAGAGTTCAGATGCAACAATCTTTTGATTATAACAAAAGATCATGATGGAGAGGAAGTGTTCAAAAACAAAAAATCAAGTTCACATCAATTTTTAACTGGCTTTTGAAGGAATGAATCAAATCCTAAACCAATTTATTTATAATCATCCAACTTTATCTATTAGGCGATGTTGCTAGCCAACCGTCATAGCGATGACTGATAGCCTCTTAAATCAAGCGATAACATGGCTAAAAAATGGTTGAATAAGAATGTAGCAGCGATGGGTGTTACAAGTTTATTGAGCGATACCAGCCATGAAATGGCAACTGCTACTTTACCTGCCTTTCTCACACAATTGGTCGGCTCATCATCCCCTCAATTGCTTGGCCTAATTACCGGCTTGTCAGACGCATTAAGCAGCTTTGTAAAAATATTTTCTGGATGGTTAAGCGACAAGTTGAAAAAGAGAAAACCTCTAGTGGTGTTAGGCTATGCTTTAACAGGCATCTTTGTCGGTTTAATTGGCTTTGCTAAAAACTGGTTAGAAATTTTGTTTTACAGATCCCTAGCTTGGTTTGGCAGAGGTATGAGAGAACCACCGAGAGATGCATTGTTAGTTGAATCAACAGATAAAAGATTCTATGGTCACGCTTTCGGCTTTCACAGAGCCATGGATACTTTGGGTGCAATAATAGGTCCTCTGTTAGCATTAATTTTAGTGCCGTTAATAGGTTTGAGAAACACATTCTTTTTCTCTTTGATTCCAGGTCTGCTAGCTGTGTTAGCAATACTAATTTTCGTTAAAGAAAAAGAAAAAAACAAAAGAAAAGTTCAATCTCTTTTCAAGCACATAAAATCTTTGCCAAAAGAATTTCAATTATTCACTTTAATAATGTTTGTTTTCGGCATAGCAAACTTTAACAAGACTTTATTGCTATTAAGAGTGCAAGAATCTTTGACCCCAACACAAGGCTTGATATTTGCAAGCAGTTTAGCAATAATCTTTTACACAATAAGAAATATAGCACAAGCATTAGCAGATTATGTCGTTGGCAGCCTGAGTGATAAATTTGGAAAAAGAAATTTGCTTGCGATATTTGGATTTTTCCTTTTTGGCTTAATGTCTTTAGGTTTTATGATCTCATCAACAAATGTTTTTTATTTTCTATTCCTTTTTATTTTGTCTGGCATAAGCGCAGCGGCATACACAGCATTGGAAAAGGCATATGCAGCTGATTTGTTACCAGAAAACATGAGAGGGACGGGATACGGTGTTTTGCAGACAGTTGATGGAATAGGAGATTTTGTTTCAAGCTTTGTCGTAGGCACTTTGTGGGTCGCATTCTCATTTTCAATAGCTTTCTTTTATAGCTCTTTACTATCTTTTGTATCAGCGATACTTCTTTTAACTTTGATTAAAAATAGATGAGAATTTAATATTCTCAATAATATTGAATTGATAGATTTATGTAGCAGGTTTTGTTTCATTAATTTCTTTTTTATTAAATTTTCTGAAAAAGAAAATCATTAAAATTAAGGCTAAAAACACAATAACACCTAATATTATGTAAAGGTTGATAAAATTAGAATAAGGCTTAACTTCTGGAATTATTGTCGTTGTCATTATTGTCGGTGAAGTTGTTGTAACAGCTTTAATTTGAGTAGTTGTCATAACATTCTTTTCCCCAGCTATTGCGAAAACAGACAGCCCAGGAGATACAGAATTAAAATAATAATAATTTTCATCTTCATTGATTAACGAAGTTTGTAACTTTTGCCAAATATTTGAATACCTGTAAAGTGAAATTGAATTAAGATTTATATTGTTAGCCGAAACCCATGTTTTGTTGACTCTAAAATTCAATTTAACTGACTTTATATTAGTGTCACTAAGATTTTGAGTTTTCAATTCTAAATACTGATAAACATTTGAAGTTGGTTTTTGAACAATAGAAGAAGGTTTTGACGGCAAGGAAGATAAAGTTAACCTGACATTTGTGAATGTACCTTCAACCTCGACAAATAAATTCGTAAAACTAATTTCTGTTCTTGACACATTCCAGTTAATAGGCGCGTTAGTAGAGACAATGCCAAACAATTTTGATATTTCAGATGTTGAACCGCCACCACCACCTGCACTTCCAACACCACCTGTAGCGCCCCCAGCACCGCCACTTGATGCTGATGTGGTTGAAGTTGAGCTTACTGTCACATCCACTGTTTTTGTAACAGAATTGCCATTGCTAGGAGAAATTAATATCGACATAGTTTGCGTTCCTATTGGTGTAGAGCTAGATGTAGATATCTTGCAAGTTAATCCCAAACTTTGACCGCCAATTATATCGGAAGGAGAACAGCCGGATGAAATAGTGAAATAAGATGGAGATAATGTTATGCTACCAAATCTTGCTGTTGTTTCACCATTGTTTTGTAAATTAAGACTTATAGTAAATGTTGAACCTCTTGTGACGCTAACAGAGCTAGGGTCGACAGAAGCAGATAATGATGGGGCAGTTTTAGAATCAAAGGTTATATAACCAGAATCTGGCGTACACATGCCTGAAACACTTACTGTTATTTTTTGCGAGTTTGCTACACTTGCTGTTAGAGTTGTCCAAGAAACACTATCACCACTAATAGATTTTGTTGTAGATTCTGATATGCTACAAACGCTACATTCACTCAAATCAATGGTTGCGCTGTTGCAATCACCTTCCCATCCAGAAGCAGTAACAGTGAAAGGCATCTCTGCTGTTACATCACCTGAATCCGCTCCAGATTGATCTATTTCAACATTGACATCTGCTAAAACTAAACTTGGAAAAAGAAAAATTACGAACAAAATTACGAATTTAAGCTTCATTTGCACATCACCATCCGCAACTACCTACACAGAACCATCTTTCCACATTTTCATTTCCTTGTTTTGTTTGTATGTTAATTATCAATTGATATTGACCAGGCAACCAAGTACCTGAATTTGGCGTTATCTTTAATATAGCAAATCCTCCCATGTTTGTTGTATTATACATTGTATTAACTTGATAGTCAGAGAACGGTTGAAATCCAGCAGAAGAAGCTCTTGATATTTTTGTTATAGTGACATTTGCATTAACTATTGGAGATTGATCGAAGTTCGAAACTTTTATTAAAACATCTACTGGTTGATTTTGGTTTACTTCCCACTTTTGTTTTTCTAATATGAGATGAGTGTTATTAATAAACGGTATGTCCCAATTTGGTTGATACTCCCATTTAACACCTTGAATTTGGTTTCCAAATCTTGCATTCCCTTTCCAAATACCTTTGGGTAAATTACCCCATGTTTCATTCATATCATTTTCCTCATGAGTGTAGTCAATTGAAAAATCTGCTGCTCCATTTTGTGTATTTACTTTAAGTATCCACGGCAGTGACTCTAAGTCATCGTCAACTAAATTAGCTGTAACAGATGATTGATAATTGAAGTCTGAATCGAATAAAATCATGTAAAACGTTTTGTCTTTATTTGAATCTTTGTCTAAATCGTAATTTAGAGATGCTTCATCTAATATGGCAAAGTAAGCAGGTGTGCCATCTGCAATTGGCATTCCACCAAAGGCAGGACCTTTCATTTCTCCCAGATTTGGCAATAAACTAAAATTACCTATTACTATACCATTTCCATCGTTTGGTCCAACAGAGGCAAGATAAAGATCTTTTGTGAAGTTTCGTCCTACTGTTACATTTTTAGTGCTAGGAGTGCTGAAGTTTCCATTAATTCTTGGAACAAGCCACAAACTGCTAACGCATTGTTCCATAGAAGGTTGTAAATAACAAGCTGGGTTTTGAATATCACTGTGATTAGCCAATATTAAATCATAATTGGTTCCAAATATATTCACATTTTGCAAATAACCCCACTGCACACCCCAATTGTCATTTGTATTCATAGACATTGGTTTAATAACAGAAGGATCTACTCCTGATATACCGAAATCTAATCTCCAGTCTGTTCTCAACCATTCATAAAAGACAGTATACACATGCCCTAAATACTCTGTCGCATTTATACAGACAGTTGTCTGTGTCCAATTATATACATTCGGAGGTAAAGGACCACTTGAATTTGAAACTTCAGTTACACCAACCACAGGTACGTTGTTAAAATTATGACAAGGTTGTGCTTCAGTAAAATCAAAATCTACATCCCAAGGTTCAACCTTGTTTAAGTCCTTACCAATGGTTAAAATTGTAGTATTGTATGTTTTATCTTCGTAATTAATCATAATAGAACTGTCTTTGTGATATGTCAATTGTGAAGCACTTAGGTTAAACCAACATCCTGTAATGTTTCTATAGAGAACGCCACTAGTTGAATTATAAAAGAAGAAACCATTATTACTTGGACCAAAGTCTTTGAAGAACGCATAAATCGAAGGTTGATTTGGTAATATTTCTTCTGTTATATTATGTGTTGCGTTGAATACTGAACACTCTTCAGGTGAAGTTTGGCTTAAGGTATACAAAACACCATTAATTATAAATCCTGGAGTGTTGTTTCTTGCATCTTGATAAATTCTTGCGGGTCTTAATTTATATTCGTTTACTGGCAATTGTTTGAAATTAACATATAATGCTTCTCCTATTTCAGCGTCCACTAAATATTTTCTAACTGTAACAATTGGCCATTTCCATTCTTCTATTAAATCAGTTGTTTTAATTGCAAAGGAATATTCTCCAGTCTCACCCAAAACACTGCTATTGAATCGAAGTTCTCCTATTTTATTTATATTCTTTGTTGCTAAAATAGTCTGATTTAACTTCCAGTTTCTGAGATTTTTGTATCCTACAACTGAAACATCTGCTTGCACACCACTGCCATCAGGTGATACTACTAAAACAGGTATTGTTATATTACTATTCCATTTAACATCACCAAGTTGAGCCCAATCACCAATTTGCTTTGAGTAAAATAAAACAGTTTGTGCTCTTGGATCAATGCTTAATAGCGTTAATTCTTGATCTGGCAATGGACTAGAGCCGAATTCTCTTTGTGTTCTGTCCAAAGCATTAACAAAAATTGGATTTGGTGGAGTTGTGAAATCACCATTTGTCGAGAAGAAGAATGTATCATAAACCCCTGGTGTAACACTATCACTTATTGCAAAATAAGCAGTGCCATTAGTGAAGCCATCATTATTCAAATCCAATCCTTTTCTTCCAGTCTGAGTTTTAGCACCAAGATTTCTTTCTTCAATTTGACCCAATTTTATTATACCACTCTTTGAATATGTTGTATTGATCAAAACACCTGTGTTATAAATTGTGTTGATTCCACTTATCACTATGCTTTGATCGGTTATTGCATCAAGTCTCCACATACCATTTGCGCTATCATTGAATGTTCCATTAATAGCTACTGGCGTTGTTTCTCTCAAGTCTTTCCAATATTCACAGTTTTCGCAGAAGTTTTTCGGTGTTGCGTTTATCCATAGATGTGTTCCGTTTGAGTACATAAACATCGGATCTTTTTCAGCCAGTTCGCCATATCTTTTGGTTTGCCATGGACTCATCATTGAAATATAACCAAACAATTCTCTTGTATATGTGGTGTTTGGAACTGTGAAGTTAAACATACGAGACTCGCACACACCTTCACATGGCTCTACAAAATCTCCACACAAAAGTGCTGCATCAGGTATTGAATTTCTAGCTTCTGGTCCTCCCTCACAATTAGACATATCTCTTATATTCTCATCTATTTTTTTGCTTACTGTGTCATAATCCCAAATCCATGCTTGTTCTATTGATGGGATGCTAACTATCTCATTTTGAATTCTGAAAAACACCTCTTCTGATTTTTGGTTGTTCTCATTGTCAATAATAGAAAACCTTAAGACATATTCGCCAGTTGGTAGATAAGTTAGATTAACATTAACCTGACATATATTATCAGCACAATTAACAGTATAATTTTCTCCATATCTTACTTTGATGAATTTTCCTTGTCTTATGTTAATGAAATCTTCTACAGTAACATTCTTCAAATTATGTTCAAGCGGTTCATCGAAATTAAGTCCAGTGAAATTGACAGTGAAGTTTTCTGAACTTGAAAATAGTGGCGGCCATGAATTTATCCTATATTCAGTTTCAATCAAATAGGAGGATATATCAAACCACATTGTGCCTATATCAGAACCTTGATTGGTTGTGACTTTAACATTTACTTGATAGTCACCTTGTTTATCACTTGGTAAATCTGATAGAGTAATAACATATGTATCAATTGGTTGACAACCACCAAATTCATAGCAGACTAATATCGATGTTGAAGTAATTTTGATATTATAACCAGTTACAGGAACTGAAAATTCGCCACCAATCCATTCAACATCTACAAAAGGTTGCTGAGTTTGTTGTAAAATCTCTGGACTAAATGGAACTCTTGGAATGACTGTGAAGTTTATGGTTTGACCAACACCATATGTTTCTCTACCTTCACGTCCTTTATACCCTCCTTGTTCTAGTATATAGTGTGACCCATTAAATTCTAATGGTTGAACATCAACCCAGAAATTCCTTATTTCAAACCAACCCCAACCAAAATATGTGTTGCCTGTATTAGGATCTGTAACAACTAAATCAACACTATACCACCCTGACTGCATATCTGTATCAGCAGTTGGAACAATAGTGACATTAACAGTTGGATTGGAAGAATTAACTATTGTGCCTGCTTCAATAGTATATCCAGAAACTGTCTTAAATTGTTGATCATTTCTTATTTCAGAAACATTAACAACAAACCCACCACAATCTGTACAAGTTAATTGTGTATTATATCCACCAATATAAGTTTGTGTCTTATCAACATCTAAAACGCTGACAGAAAGTGTTATGTTCTGTTTTTGTTTTACAAACCATTGACCTTGCTCATTACCATATAATTGACCCCATATCATATATTTTTTCAGCATAAATGATGCTTCACCTATACCTGTCTCAACTTCACCATGGACATAAGCAGAAAATCTGAATTTCATCATGTAAAATCCTTCATCAGGAGGCGAAGTGAAAGAGATCATCCCATTTGTTATGTTTTCATCTAAACTGTATCTGATTGTGGAATTGGCTAAAACATCTGTGTATGATGGGAAAACCCTTTCTAGTTTTATTATTTTTGCTGAAGTTAAGTTTGTAGATGGTAATTCTTCATCTGTTCTTAAATCAGTAATCTTTAGTTTAATTCTGACAGTTGAATTTGGTGCAAAGAATCCATATTCCTCCCCTTTAAAATCGACACTTTCGCTTTCAACCCAAAGTTTCTGCACACCAAAAGAAACTCTTGAATAATATTCTTGTTCTTGATATTTCATCTTTAATTGAGCTTTGTAAATTCCATTTTTGCTTGGCGTCTCGAATATTAGCATACATTGACTTAGAAAATCGGGAGGAATATGCTCAGGGAAAGTACCGCTTGGCAAATAGCCTACAGCGTCACTTAAATTCATACTGCGATAACTTACTGAATACGAATCGTCATTTTCATCTCTTAATTCTAATAATGTTAAACTTGAATTGCAATCATCAGGAGTTAATAAACCAGTAAATCCTTCTGGTCCTTTTTTGCTTAATCCCCCAGATGTTATGTCTGAAAGAAATGTCATTATGGTAACATTTGTGTTAGGTGCAAATGCGTTGACCATTGCTTCTGGGTTGTCTGCTTCATCTATATATTTTGTGTTTACAGCTTCTGTTTCAAAATTCACAGACTGGATTTCAAAGCTTGTTGATCTTTGTTGACTATCTGAATCAACAACACCGACAACATTTATATTATATTTCCCATTTGTGTAGGTTGAAGTGTCCAAATCATATCTGTAAATCCCGTCTGAGACATAAGTGAAATTATCTTCTGTTAAAGTTTCTGTACTTCCAGATGGTTTATAAACTGTAACTGTAAAACTGGTCATATTTTTTGGACCGGTAGAATCTTTTGAGGCTAAGACTATTCTTATTTTGGATCCTGGGGTGAATTTGGAAGTTGGAATGTTAGATATATCATTTACACTAACAAATAGTTTGAGTGTTTCTATTTGGAATGGCATCAAACCGACTTTGTCATCTAAACTAACCAAATATTGTCCTGAAGTTCCAATATCAGTAAGGTTAATAGTAATATTTTTCCATCCAAATTCATTAGTAGAAATCTCTTCTGTTGATGTTATGTTAGAATATGTTGTGTTCAAAATATCCAAGTCTACATCTTTTGAGATTAAATGTGTGGTGTTTTTTGTTATTATAATCAAATTCATATCATCAGAAACCGAATATGGAGGTTTTCCTATTGGAGGTGTCCATAAAATTATTTTGTCACCTGTAGTTCTTTCGATTTCTCCTATTATATATTTAAAGGTTGTATTGCTAAATACACTTCCCCTTTTCAGTTCTTGATATTCGACATCTGTTTCATTGTCTTCAGTGTCATTTAAAAGCCTGAAATCTTTATCATCATCTATATATAATCTATCATAATTTCCCTCACTAGTTTGATCAACCAAAACAAAATGGTAAATTTTATTTTCAATAGAATAGTTTCCATAGTGAATTTTTTGTGGTGTTGATTTTGATAAATTTAACAATTCTGTGAAATTGCCATTTAAAGCATTTTCTTGCCCTGTTTGTATTATAAGAGATGTACTAACATTAATTATGTCATCCCCTGAATTGATAGGATAGGCTTTTATGATAATTGATTCTGGGACAACTTTAAAACTCATATTAATTGTATCCATACCATCTGTAACCAAAACCATATAATTACCAGGTATATAACTTGAATCTATTGTGCCAGATAAAGAGAAAGAATTTGATGTTCCACCAGAACTCATTGTGGTTAAAGTGTCTAAAGTATCTCCTGTCATATTATATATAGTAGCAGTAATTTGAATACTATCAATAGCATCTACTATTCCTGTAATTGTTATAGGATCGTTAATAGAATAAATTATTTTATTTGCACTAGCTGTTAGTGAGTAAGCCGTTGCACAATAGGGTATAAATATCAAAATTAGAAAAAAAATACATAGTTTTTTAAAGGACACAACCGCACCCTTATATTAATGAATGAATAAATTTTGTATTAGCTAATTAAAATACCTTTCTATGTGGTAGTTAAATTGCTAATTCAAGTAATTAATGAAAATAGAAAAATTGCAATATATGTTTCTTTTTGAAACTTATGATAGAATTAAACGAGTATTAGTTTTGACTAAAGATTTGAAATCTATTTTTTTAGAATTTTATGAATTATTCCTTTTTCAGCTTCAGCAACTATGTGTCTCGTCTTGTCCACAACGTCCGGATTGACTGATACACTGGTCACACCCCATTTGACAAGCATTTTAGTTAATTCAGGATAAACACTTGGAGCTTGCCCACAAATAGAACAAGTAACTTTGTGCTTCTTACATCCTTTTACAATTCTTTCCAACGCCCACAAGACAGCTGGATCAAGTTCATTGAACCACTTCTTGCCTAAAATGGCAGAATCTCTGTCAACACCTAATATTAGTTGTGTTAAATCATTGCTGCCAATAGAAACACCATCTATTCCTTTTTTACAAAATTCTTCAATCAGTATTGCAGCAGAAGGAACCTCAACCATTATCCACAATTTGAATTTTTTGTCCTTGCTCAATCCAACCTTGTCAATTATTTTCTTTATTTCATCCAATTCCCAAGTCGTTCTAACAAAAGGTATCATCAAGTAAACATTATCATATCCTTTATCTCTTACTTTCTTTATAGCCCTCAATTCCAGCTCAAAAGTTTCAGGCTCTGTAATATAACGAGAAGCACCTCTCCATCCAATCATTGGATTGTTTTCATGCGGCTCATATCTCTTTCCGCCGGCTAAGTCAGAATATTCATTTGTCTTAAAATCTAAAGCTCTGTAAACAACAGGTCTGGGATGAAACGCTTTGGCAACTTTTTCCAATCCTTTTGCAAATGTGTTAATAAATAGATCATCGCCACCTCTTTTTATTAGCAGTTTCGGATGTTTGCCAACTTCAGAAGCCATGAATTCAGCTCTCATCAAGCCAATACCGTCACATTTCAAATCTTTGTATTTTTCAGCAAGATCAGGTTCGCCAAGGTTTATGTAAACTTTTGTTTTTGTTTTTACATATTCATACTTTTCTTCTTTCTTAGCAATCTCTACTTTACCCAAATAAACTTTGCCATTATATCCGTCTATAGTAACAAGATTTCCATCCTTCAATTTTTTAGTAGCTTCTTTTGTGCCTACAACACAAGTTATTCCCAGTTCACGAGATACTATTGCAGCATGACAATTACTTACAATAACAGGTGTGAAAAATTTTGTGAATACAATATAATTATGATCTAAATCATTGTCAGCCTCGACAGTGATATTGTAAACATCATTTTCATTATTTTCTCGAACCTTTTTAACCCGCCACATTCTAAAGTCAGAATTCAATATTCTAGATAATCTAATTTTTTCTTCTCTGTCCAGTCTTTGAATTATGCTATTTTTTATCTTTAATTTTGATATCATTAAATTATTTTTAATATATGAATAAAGTTTGCCTCTATAATTAACTTTAGAATAAATATCATCGAATATACTTCTAGCTTGAAATATTTTCGGATCAAACTTTCTTTTATATAAACTTTTTACTCTTTTTGTGTTTGACAAAATTTTGTCTATTTTATCCGTTATTTGAATCACAAACCAATTTTTATTAACAACAATATGAGGAACTATTCCAAGTTTTAGACACGCAATAACTATACCTTCTAGCAATTTCTCTTTCTTTCTGCCTACTGTTATGTAGAGTTGATGTCCGGAAAAAGATCCATCACCGTCTATTAATCCACAGAGAAAATTTATTGTACTTTTCTCATCCAGAGATAAAACCCATTCATTTAAGTTTTCTTTTACTTTGAAAAATTCCTCATACACTCTTTTTTTATAGCATGCTAATTTTTTTATGGAATATTTTTTTTCATAACTTGAGTGAAATCTTTCATTAAACACTTCGTTAAACAAAGAATTTACTGTATCAATGAAGTTGGCTTTATCATAATTATCTTTTTGATAAAAATTGACATTATAGCCACCTCTTGAATTAATTCTTAATGATCCATCAGAAAATACTGCACCACATAAATATGTAAACTTAGAATTATTTTTAGTTAAATCAAAAATTTTTGGTATTTTTTCTGCTATCAATATTGCATTATCTTTTCTTATTATTTCATCCAGCCTTTTTTCAACCAACAACCTTTTTTCAATTGTTAAAAATTTATGGTCTGGTGTTACTTCTAGAAAGTTTTGATTAGATCTGTTTGATGGAGATATAATCACACTCCATGTTTTTGCTTTTCTTTTGAAAGCGTTAATGATTTTCTTCCACTCAACTTTTTGTGTTTTATAGTTTAATGAGAGAGTATATAACACTTCACCTTTGTATAAAGCCTCATAAACTTCTTCCATTGTTTTAAAACCTTTGTTTGTTAGTATTTTTGTATCAGGAGAAAAACATGTCTGGCCACCTTCATTAGTTATTATAGCTGTAGCCCTTTTCATTCCTGCGACCATGTCAGGATTAGTCATCTTAGTTACTAAAACATCACCTTGTTTTATTTTTCCCAACTCTTTTGGTGATTTTATTATTTTTACAATCCCATGAGCTATACCCGGCGAAGCAGGTAACCCTTCCAATATAGGTTTTACTCCTTCTTCAACCCCAACACCCTTTTTTTCATAAAACACAGTCACAGGCCTTGCTTGAACAAGATAAGCTTTACCTTTTTCGACAACCCATTCAAAGTCTTGTGGCATTTTGTAATGTTTTTCTAGTTTTAATGCAAGCTTGTAGAGTTGCTGCAATTCATCATTAGTTAATACTCTTTTGTTTTGCATCTTTTTTGGAACTTTTAAAACTTTTACGCCACCTTTCTTTTTGTCCAAAATTCTCATTTCAAGTTTTGTTGATATGTGCTTTTGTATAACTTCACCTGTTTTTTTGTCCAATATGTAAGTGTCGGGCGTCACAGCGCCTGAGACGACACTTTCACCTTGACCCCAAGAACCTTCGATCATTATTTTATTTCTTTCTCCAGTAGAAGGGTGAATAGTGAAGCCGACACCAGCTTTTTCAGAATCTAGCTGTTTTTGCACAGGCACAGCGATCAAAACCTTTGAATGGTCAAAACCTTTATTGGCTCTGTAGAACGTTGCACGTGCAGTAAACAGAGAAGCCCAACATTGTTTTACTGCTTTAATAACGTTTTTTACACCTTTAACATTAAGTACAGTTAACTGAAGACCTGCAAAAGATGACCCTGGAAGGTCTTCCGCCGTAGCAGAACTTCTAGCAACAACCCATTCTTCTTTAACTCCATACTGCTTTGACAGCTTGCTGTAAGCCTGCTCAATCTCTTTCTCAATCTCTTCTGGCATCTTTGTTTTTTCAATTAATTCTCTAATTCTTCCAGTTCCCTTTTGTAATTGATTATTGTCATTAACATCAATTGTTTTCAGAATTTCAAATATAGTTTGATTTATTTTTGTCTTTTCTAAAAAATACTTGTAAGCCTGAGCTGTGACAACAAAGGCGTTTGGCACAGGCAAACCAACATTATACATTTCAGCTAAATTTGCGCCCTTACCTCCAGCTATGGCTAAATCTTTTTTAGACATTTCGTTCAAAAACTTTACAAACTTCAATAAATCACCTTACAATAGCCTATAAGCGAACTTACCATCCTTTTCAACAACCTCTATCTTCCCTTCTCTTCCAAGCCAACCTAGACCAGACATGACATCATCTCTTGTCAATTTACCCAACTTCATTATTTCTTGAGAAGATAATGGTTTGCCTTTATTTTCATTCAATATAACCCAAACTTTTCCAGCATTCATTCCAAATATTTGTTCAGGTTTCATTTAACCACCTTAGAAATTATTTGTCTTCTATTTATTATAAATATTCTCTATTTTGAGCTTTGTAGAAACCCTTTAATCAAATCTCAATAATTTCAATAAAAACCCATGTCGTGTAATATTTATCACTCAATCTAATCTTTCTATAGATGTTGTAAACAACGTTCTTCAGCTTAACCTCTTTCATCTTCAACCATTCTATTCTGCTATAAACAGCTGAATCAAATTTTCTTTTAATAACTGAAAACACTGTTTCTACC
>Ga0123519_10008966_pt1 | contig 15143 bp, 14 predicted proteins | sample YelNatPaOPRAMG02_FD_87396 | JGI IMG/M metagenome (GOLD analysis project Ga0123519, IMG submission 87396) | Hot spring microbial communities from Yellowstone National Park - Yellowstone National Park OP-RAMG-02 (version 2) | ecosystem: Environmental > Aquatic > Thermal springs > Hot (42-90C) ...
AGAATCTGTGCCGTCTCGGGGCGCTCGGCCCATTTCCGGGCGGTTTCTCTTCCAATTTCCGTTGACGTCCAACGTTCTACTGGTCGAAGTTTCATTGTTCAGTTTGCTGCTGCGGCGCGCTTTCCTGCGGCGCGTTTTGGGTTGCTTGCATCTTGCTCTGAAGTCGTTTAGCGGCGAGGTCCGCCGCGGTTTTGTAGTCCTTGGCTTCGATTTCAGCTTGAAGCTTGAGCTTCTCAGCAGCAAGCCTCTGCTGCGAAGCCATCTCGCGCTGGCGCATCCTTTGCTCTGCTGCAGCTTCCTGTGCGCGAACTTTCGCGGCAGTCATCTCGTCTATCGCGCGCACCTTTGCGGCGACGTCAGGCGGCAACTGCCCTTGCGGCACCTGCGACGCCAACTGCTGGATCGCGGCCATCACACTCTGCAATTGAGCCATAAGTTGCCTTGCTTCCGGCCTGGCACCGGCGATGCTCGATCTTTCTAGCACGCCGCCGATGTGCTGAGCCACGTTCACCAAACCGATCGCCGTTTCCTGTGACGGTACGATCTGGTTCGACATCAACTGGCTGACTCGGTTGCCGAGTATGGAAAGCAGAACGGTCGCGTACTCGATCGGGTCCACGTCATCCGGCACGATTACCGGGCCGCCCTGAGCCAACGTGCCGAACGCGAGTGTGGCGAACCGCGCCGTGTTTGACGGTGGCGGCTCGGTCTCTGGCACAAGTTCCATCGCTTTGTCTGGATCGTCGGTGTGCGCCAGAGTAAAGTCGCGGAGAATGATCCGCTGGCTTTGTGGCGGGTAAAGCTGAAGAGCAGCCATGAGCTCGTTCACCTGCGATATTTCGAGCACCTTGTTTCCGCCACCAATTGCGCGTTCCGGAGTTACTTCCCAACGCTCGAACTCGAGCGCGTCTTCTGAGATACCATCCTTCCTGAGGCCCTCTTGGAATGCTTTTACGTCCTTGTCGGTGCTGCCAGACAACGTGAACCGTCTGCAGATTTCGCGGTATTGCTTCTGCCGATAAATCGACTGCATTTGGACAAGCGAGGTTAGAAGCACGCCAGCTTGCTGGACCTGCGCCAGAACTTGCGTGGCCGTCATCTCTTTCCTTGTGCCGGCGTCCGGGTCGGCAATGAATGACGCGCTGTTCTCGTTGATCAGTTGCCGCAACATGGCGTATCCAGCATTGATCAGGTTGTGGTCCACTGCGTACCGCTCCTGAGCGGGAACGTACTCGATACCGCGCGGCAGGATTGACATGTTAGCGAGCATGACCATCGCCAGCTTGTCCCTGTCTTCCTCGCCTATGTTGCGGAACAGTTGGTTGCACGCCTCGAAAAGCGAATCCATCCAACGGCAGAACAGCCGGTTCGTCATGTTAAGGACCGGGTACAGCAAGTAGCCCATTCCGCGAACGCTGTGGTAACGGAATGGGGCGACATTACCGCCGTCTGCGTACTGGACGTGCAAGATTTGGTCAATCGACGTAGCAAATCCGGATCTCTGCTGGTAAAGGAACTCGGCCTTGCCGGCCTTGCCGGAGTCTCGAACGTCTTGGATTATCGACAGTTCCCAGCGCGGTTCGTCTTCGTCGTCAGTTAGCTGGTAGAACCACCACAGCTTGGCCGTCGGGATCAGGTCACTGGCATAGTACAAGCCGTTTTGTTTGAACTGCTCCGCCAGTTTTTCAGGAAAATCGTAATCAGTCCGACCGTGGTCTTGGAATTGATCGTCAGCAAGAGAAGCGATCAGGCGCTTGACGGCTGGCACGTTCCAGCCGGGATCAACGTTTTTGCCGCTGATCTTACGAAGCAGCTCTGCGGCGCTTGCCTCTTGGTACACCGCGAAGAACGACACGTTGCTGAAGTCCACGTAAGCGTTCGTCGGGACTTTCAGGTCCTCGATGCTGAGAAGCACCGGACACCACGCGTGGCGGTCGTCCCACATGCTCGGGCCCCTGCCATGAATGACCACGTTGGCGTCTGCTCCGCGGAGTATCTCGTAGAACCGCATCGATCCCCGGAGAATTCTGTTCAGGCGATTGGTGACCTCGTACGAGACAATTTCAGCCTTGGACTTGTCCTTAAGATCAACGCTGACCTTGAAAAAACGCCCGTTACGCATTGTAGCCTGGGCGAGCTGGCGGCGTGCCTCGTGAGCGACTCTGGGCGCAATCAACGGCTGCACGTTGGTGAAGATGTGATTTTCTTCCGCCTCTTTTTCCGTCCACGGCGGAGCACCGTTGTAGAGGTCGTTTAGAGCAGCGCGGTTTGCAGCGCGCCCTTTGGCGTCTTCGCGCTTGAGGTGCTCCACTATGTCGCGGATTTTCTCTGGATCAGATATTCTCATAGTGCGGTTCTACTATTCAAATGTGCCATGAATACGGTCAGACTGTCAACATGAGTTTACGCATGATGTCGCTGGTGTGCACATTGAAGACCTTAGGCACAATCACGATTTCTGCTCCGACCTCCTTTGCTACGGCAACTTCGCTTTTATTGAGCGTCTCTGGCGTGTAATCCCCGCCCTTCACCCAGACATTTGGACGCAGCTCAAGCAGCAGTCTCGTGACGCGCATTTCATCGAAGACTACAACTTCATCCACGTAACGGACGGATTCAAGCGCGAATTTTCTTGCCTCGACTGGCTGCAACGGGTGGCCGACCCCCTTCAACAGGAGAACGGATTCGTCAGAGTTAAGCCCGACGATAAGCTTATGACCCCGCCTTGCAGCCTCCCTCAGCAGGGCAATGTGACCGGCGTGAAGAATCTCGAAACAACCGTTGGTGAATACCGTTTTCATGACTTCATGGCCTTACTTTAACCGTGAAATTTTGGTGCATTGCACTTCCGGCATATCGGCGGCATAGCATCGATGTCCAACGCGGCATGCGCCTTGCGCATTTCGACAAACCGTGGACCATTGATGATGTCAACCAGCCGCTTTTGTTTGATATTGCCGTAGATAGTTTCGCCTGTGAGATCGAAACAGCACTGGCCAACGTCGCCGTTGTTATAGATGTAAACGTGGGTCATCGCGCGGTCGCATATTTTTCGCGGCATGTCAGCGGTGATTTCTTCGCCGACAGAATCGCGGATCAAACCTCCGAAATTACTGAAGCATCCAAAGCAACATGGGACGCCGCGCTTGGCGCACTCGTCGGAAAGCAGGCCTTTGTCGTCGATCGTCTTTGAGAATTGACACATTGTGACGGAAATCTCCGTGTTCGATTTGAGCTTGCGCTTTATCTCGAGCGCGGAATCGACATTCCTCCATACGACGTCCCAATCCAAGCCTGTATTGGCTTTAAGATGCTCTCTGGTCCCGCCTTGAATCGAGAATATCAGGTGATCGACATTGCCAGCGCCAAGAATGGGTTCTACGCATTCCGGGGTCGCCAACAATCCGTTCGTGTAGATTGTAACTTTTAGCGTGGGGTAATTGTCAGCGATGCCTTTTACAAAGCTAGGCATTCTACTATCAGCGAACGGATCGCCGTTGATGAACGGACAAAGACGTGTAACTCCGACTTCGACGATTTGTTCGATTGCCAACCAAAACAACGGAGTCGGCATTGTGCCTAGCGGACGTTTTGTCAGGCGCCGCGGGCACATACCACAGTGCGCAGGGCATGCGGTTGTGGTCTCAACTTGCGACAAGTTTGCGGTGATACTCGAAGGTGTCATAGAAGGCGTTTGCTCTTTGTTGGTCCTCTTCCGTTTTGGTGTGGGTCATACACACGCTCCGGTTCGGCCCGAGCCTAACGACCTTCAGGCCGGTTGTATCTGGCCATTCGTGCACTCGGTGGATCCAGCGAACGCATGTCCTGTGCAATTTCGGTTGCCAATCAGGCCAATTCACCCAGTCTTGGACGGTGCCGTTTCGAAGAAGAACCGTGTTCCGCCTCGGCAATTCGACGATGTCGCAGTCGCATAGCACAAGGATTTTAAGCGCGGCCCACAATTCTGGCGTCAGATTTTCGTCTGTGTCGATGTGAAGGATCCACCCCGGACGCGCACATTCAACCGCGAAATTTCTTTGCCCGGCAAAATCAGCGTTAAGCGGTCTTTTGATGTATTTGGCGAACCCCTCCTTGTATCCCTCGATTCCGTCTTCTGCGCCTTCATCAAGAACGACGATGGCTTGGTCTATCCATTGCTCAGCCGTATCCATCATCTGTCTGAACTGCTCTGGTTTGTATTTGGCGATGCACACCAATGTCAATGCAGGCGTTTGCATACGAACAACCTAGTCTTTCTGAGGATTTGAATTCTATCCTTGGCTTGTTCGGCGAACATGTCTATTGCGACCTTCGGACAATCCGACTTTTCGTTGTGCCACGTATAATCATCGGCAATCACTATTCCACCGTTACGTACGACGCGATACGCCTCGGTCAGGTCATGGATCACGTCGAAGGCTTCGTGGCTGCCATCTATAAACACCACATCGTATCTTTCGCTGTCCAAACATCGCCATGCTTGCCATGCATCCATCTTGTACACGGTAATGCGATCGGCATACTTGGCGGTGTTGGCACTGAACCTTGCCAATAGGAAAGCCGTGTCCAAATCCGATTGGTCAGCGCCGCCCTTGAAGTGATCAATCGCAACCAGTTCTGCCATCGGACAGTGCTGCATAAACCATACCGTTGACCTTCCCTCGAAACTTCCGACCTCGACGATTCTCAGCGCGTTGGTAGGCACGACAGCAGCCATCTCTGATTCGATGTCCGCGAACCAATCGTACCTGAATGTGTTGGGCGTAAAGTTCATAGGTACGCTTTTATGATGTCTTCCGTCATCGCCGCCGTTCTATCCCACGTGAACCGCCGGGCATAGGACTCGGCCGTCAGCGAACGCCTCGTGTACTCTTTTGCTTCGAGTTCGGCGGTCGCCCGTAGAACATAAACGAGGTGTCCCGCGTCTGGCGCGGCCCATTTACCAGTTTTAGGATGAACATCGTCATCGCGCAGGACTTCGGAATGTTTCACGTAGAACGCGAATGAATCGTCCGTGAACTCACGCAACCCCGCGTAGTTGATTGCAATCGGCACAACTCCATGCGCCATGGCTTCTTGAACGTGAAGTTCCCAGCCGCCAGGAGCTGGATTTACAATAAAATGCAGTGAATCGTACCATTCGGCCATCTCTTCATCGGTCAGATACCTGTTGATGGCCACAAATCTACTGTCATTCGGCAAGTCAGGCCACGGCCCATCGTAGCCTTTGATCTGCAATTGGGCGAGACCAGGCTTTGGAAACGCTTTCACGAAGGCTTCAATGATCTGTTTCAACATCTTCCGCCGTTGTGACGGCTCGCTCATACGCATCGCGCAGCCATACACAATGGGGATTCCGAACTTCCTGGGTTTTTTCCGCTTGTGCAGTCCGGTGTTAATGCCGAGATCAATCCTGTGTACTGGCACAATAACTCCGGAACTGACCATGACGTCGCGACAGTAATTTGACGGCACGATAACACATCGCGCTTGGTTTAGCGTCTTTACGGCCTTGCGAGGGAGCGAACTGCTTTCCCAGATTGTTATCACAATGTCGCCGTCGCGTGCGGTATCCATTATGATGGGTATGGCGTCAAAAACAACTCTGCATTTTGCGCCCGTTGCGGACTCATGCAAGTTAAATGGATGCTTGCCGTACGTTTCGTCAGAACGTGTCGGTACCCATACGGGCAGGACCGTCTTAAACCGTTTGGCCACTTCATACGCCCACCGTCCAATCCCGCTGTTGACGTCGCGAAGAGCGGCCCACTCTATAGTTGGCCGAAATTCAACGTCAGGTAACGGCCCACATGCACCGTAATTGAACCCCTCGTAGTTGAAAAAGCAATTCTGTGCAATCGGCGTAAACTCCACGACCGCAGGTTTCCCCATCCCCACAGCAATCGCCAGCGGAGCGGATTGATTGCCGATGAATAGCGAACAACCGGCAATGATGGAAGCTGCTTCCATCAGGTCTTTTGTGGGTATATACGCAACGTCTCCACAGTCCGCCACAAACGCTTCGTACTCTTTCGGTGTACCGATAAACCCTGCTATACCTCGGTACTTTTCGATAATTTTCGGCCAAGGAAACTCTGGATTATGATAACGCAATGACCTCGCCATGACGACAGCAGGGGCTTTCTCGCTCGGCTCAGCCCAAAGCCATGGCGTCGAATCAATCCATGTCGGCAGACCACACTGTTTCAGATGAAGCGCAGACAACCGCCAGTGCCGGTGGACCCCAAGTTGTTCTCCGTGAATTAAGTGTCTGAATTCATCGAGCATGACCGCGTCTTTTGGCGGGCAGTCAGCAAATTCAGCGTCTTTGATGTAAGGCTGGTTTTTCAGAAGCGGGATGATCAGATCTGCGCGCTCTTTGGTCATCGGCTCGCGCGTGATATATGGCGCGGCGTCTTTGCATCTGGTCAGCACGATTTTACCGCCGCCAAGTGCCCTGATCGCGGGCAACGAGTAAATGATGTCGCCCAAATCGCCACTATGACAAAACACACGTTCGCTGCTTGCCGAAGTCAGCGGCAGACATTTGATCGTCGTTTGTGCGGATAACCGTGCTTCAGGCGGCTCAGTATCGGATTCGACATCTCGCGGATCATTTGTCGGTGGTTGATCTACATTTTTGGTTTCTGGAGCTAATTCGGCATTAGCTTTTGTATCCCGTCGCGAAACCTCTGCAGTCGCGCCAGATTTGTCGCCATTGGTTGTCGTCGAAACTTTCTGGTCGGCTACTCCGCTGGGTTGCGGCTTGTCTTTCGCGCGAACGTCAGAGTCAAAGGACGTCGAAAGTAGGTTTACAACGTCACCGAACTTGTCGGTGTGCACGAGAACTGCGTTCGGGTTGATGTCGCTCTTTTCCGTCCATCTGAGCGGAGCGCGGTTCCTTCCAAGCCGGAACTGGATCAGATCAGTGCAGCCAATGTTACGCGGTCCGAGCAGCCGCGAGAGAACCACATCGAATGGCTTGTCCATGTTGTCGATCACGGCGTTGATCATCTCGCGCTGGAGAGCTTTTGAGTACACAGCAACCCCGTTCACGCCGACTGACGGCAACGGAGGCCTTCCTTTGATGCAGGCCCCGAACACGAGTTTCCCAGATTCCTTAAAGGCCTTGTACAACTCGGAAGTCCATGTGTTCTTAGTAGGCACCGAGTCTGGTTCCCAGAACAGCCACGCGTCAACGTCATATGTTTCAACCGCGTTGTACGCGCAGATGAACGCAGCGTTTGGCCCAGCCGGCCATTCCTTGCTTCCCGGGAACGCTAGCTGCGGCACAACCTCGACCCTGTCAGCCAGCGGTGAAGCAAGCTGTTTAAGCACGATGATCCTGTTGCCGCCGAGGTTGTCTGGCAGCAGGAGCATCACTCCTGCTTTAGGAGCTTCCAGCCTGCATGCCCAAGCAAGCGTTTTGATCGCAAGCTTGTAGTCCTCTCCGCAGACCGGCATTACAAGGGCGAACCGATTCAGGGGTTCATTATCCAGCAGTTCAACGGAAGTGATTCTAATGTTTCCTGGCTCGTCCATCGTAGTATGTGATTAAGGTCAACATGCACTTTCAGGCCAATCAGACAATCGCAGGCCCGGCAAATTCCGATTTTATCGTCGAACTCGAACGACAAATCCTGCCCGGACACCGTTTCCCATGCCTTTCTTGTCGCCAGCATCGGCGCCTTGAGGCGATGGTTCGGAGCGTTCAACGGGCATTGCAGACAGATTTTGGCCCGGGCGAGCGCTACTTCACGCGGCACTGGCGCTTTCCGTTGGCCGAACAACTCAAGCAACGCAGCTGCGCCGCGGCTATAGTGGCTTAGTTTTCCCACAACCAGCGCATCCTTTCTTCTGTTTTATGACGGCGACACCGAGAACCGGGCTGACCGCTCCCGGAATTCCACCCGGCGCCGCCGTCGGTGTGGTCTCACGCAATTCAAGCGGGAGGCCAAGCTCTTTCCTCTTCGCGACCAGAACGTCCATCTGGCAATCCTCGAACGCCCAACGCGGAAGGCCGTTCCGGCGCCTGTAGTTGGACAGTGCCAAAGCAGTCTCCCAGAAACCGTCCCGCGATATTACCGCCCCTGTTTTTTCGTCCTTGTAGGACCATTTGCCGCCATGCTGTATGGCAAGATTCAGTGGTCTTATGAATGGATCAGTCTTCATACTGGAACAAGCTCGTGCGCCCTCGCGGCCTGGAGGAACGCACGCTGCGTTTTCTCAAGCCATTCAACTCTGTCGATTGATCTCTTGGAGGCATGCTGCGCACCAATCTCAAAGCCGTTACGCCGCGCAACTTCGAGCGCGACGACAAACGCGTCGAACAGGTCCGGTGACCGGCCCATGCGCCGTCGTGTGTCGATCTTCTTTTCAACGTCTTGTTTACCATCTTTCGTGACGAAGTACTCCCGCAACGCACCTTCTTCAAACACGCTGATCGGCAATTGCCGGATTTGCCCGCAGCTGATGGCGTGTCGGGCCGCAAACCACAATGATGTCACCATCTTGCCGTACAGGTCGCGCTCGCTGCGTTCAGGATCGCCGGCAGCAGGCCTGTCCGGCGGCCGTCCACCAAAGTCAATCGCGTGGATGTTCGGGCTCCACGCTCGCGCTATTGCTACGCCAACGGAGCCGTGACCCGTGGCGTCAAAGCCGAATCGTGAAGGTTTTATGTTGTTCGCCACCGCGTAATCCCTGACGAAGTATGCGATTTGGTCCTCAGCGGTCATTGGTTTGCCCGTTTCGTCAACCTTTCCGCTTACCAACGGAACGATGATTGGCCCATCGGTCACGGCGGCGATTCTGTAACCGTACACGTCGGTGCCGATGGTAAGCCTGATCAGAACTGTTCTGTCGCCGTCTTCCATGGACAGCGCAGGGTCAAGGCCGACAACGTCGATCAGGTCGCCAGAGCCGTCCCATACAACCTCGCCAAATGCATTGCCCCGCTCGCACAGAGGCTTGGTGATCACACGCCGGCTACCGACGCCCTTGGGCATGATGCCCATGTTCATCATTTGGAATTGCCACGAATCTTCTCCGAACCGGAGCTTGTCTTCCTCAAGCTGCTTTGGCGTGATCAAGTACGGGTATTTGACTCCATCGGGGCCGAAGTTCGGTCCGTCAGGTCCGTAGAGCTGGATGGTGGTCGAGTTGCTGCCGACGGCCTTCCAAGTGCAAGTCTTTCGTGGTTGAACGAAACCGTCCCAACCGCCGAGTTCTTTTGCCGGCTCTGCAATGACTCCGAGAGCGTCCATTGGGTCCTTCGGGTTCCCAAGCGCAACGAACTTCGTGACGGGACTTTTGCGCAGGTTCGCAGTGGCGTCCCAGAACGACCGCGGCATAAGGCTCGCTTCGTCGAAAATGCCGATCAACCTCTCATTGTGCAGGCCGACGTATGAACCGATGCCAACCCAATTGTCGCCAAGCTTGCACGCAAGGCCGATGATAGCGTCCTTTGAAACCTTGATTTCGTCTTCAGACGGTTGCGCCGCGAAAATCTTAAACTCGCTCTCGACGATGTAGCCGGGCGCGGTTGGCCGCAACGCCTTTACCTTGTGCAAGATTTCTGTGAGCGCACCCCAAACGCGGAGACGGAGCCCAGACAGGGTAATAGAGGAACAGAGGATGCTGGTGCCTTTGGGGTGCGCAAAAAATTCTGCGTAGGCGCACATCGCAGCCGTGTATGTCTTTCCGGAGGCGGCTGGCCCGAGTATTGCGACCGTGTCGTGCAGCGGCCACTCGTTGATGATCAATTCCGAATAGGAGTGGAAGTCAAACCACGGAGCGAGGTGCTTGATTAACTCACGAAAATGGTGGACCGGGCCGAGTCCGATCTTGGTGCCGCCAACATCGTAGTATCCGCCGCGAGCGTACATGAAAGCCTCGACTTCGGCCGGGTCGGTTGTGTTCCAAACCCTGCCGTACATCGTCAGGTTTCTGGCACCTTGTTTTCGCGCCACGTCGCAACAATACACACTTGCTGATCGAGTGCAAGAAAAAAATGCAGAATTTTGCTTGACACGTTCTCGGCGTTGTGTATCGTGCCCGACATGAACGAGAAATGGGAGCGACAACTTCGCTGGAGGGCAAAGATGATCGCTGCAGGCCGGTGTCCGAACTGTGGAAAGCGCATGGACACGCCGCGTTCACGTTGCAGCAGATGCCTCACCAAGGTTCGCGAGTCAGCAAGGAAGCGACTTAATTGCAAGCGGCGCTACCGCGCTGCGTCTTACCTGTTCGAAGGAGCTGCAGACTATGCCGAGGTTTAGTCAAGCTGATTACATTGCTTACTTGGCCCGGAGAAAAGCATCCGAGCATGTCCAAGGCAAGGCCGACGACGACGAGGCCGGGATCCACGAAGCGATCATTTCGGAGTGCCGGCGGCTTGGTCTGTATTACGTGCACAATAGAATGGACAAACCGAGCACCGCAACCGTTGGCGCGCCGGATTTCATTATTGCGCTTCCGCACGGCAAGACCTTGTGGATCGAAGCAAAATCCAGACAGGGCAAGCTTCGGACCGAACAGGCTGCTGCTGCAGTTTGGCTCGCCAAGCTTGGACACAATTTCCGGATCGTTCGATCGATGGCAGAGGCGATCCGATGCATAAATGACGCGATAGAAACAGCGGAGACGGAAAATGGAGACGAAAAACATTCAGGAAAACAGCAGGGAGTTCTTTGAGTATGGCTTCCTAGGTTCGTTCATTCAGAGTCCAGATGGCGCAGCAGACGCGGCTGTGGGATGCGGTCTGGCGAGCCCCGAGTTCATCCAAAACCAAATTCTGCAGTGCATTTACGAGACGGGGCTTTTGATGCTCGAGGACGGCGTTCACATTGACCAAGCTACAATTTATGGCGAGGTCACCAAGCGCTTTCCCAATATTGACAAGGCGGTTCTTGCATCGACGATCAGCCGCGCATTGGATGTTGCGGTTGCGCCGTCTGCGGCGGACTACTACGCAAAGGCGATCGTTGAGTTCCATATCTCGCACAGGATCGTGCAGGAAGTCAACAGGCTGAAGGGCGAATGCGAGACCATCAAAGAGCCAGCGCGGTTTGCGGAGCGGATTGCGCAACGTTTTCTTGGCATCGCTCAGATCGGCACTGACGCCGAGAGCCTCGTTATCTCCGCGCCGTCTGCAATCGCAAAGGCAACCGAAAGGCTGGAGGAAATAGAGGATGCCACGTCGAACAGCGTAGCGAAGTTCGACATTCCATCCTTGGACAAAACCGTCATGCTGCTGCCGAAGATGCTTGTCACAATCGCCGCGCGCCCAAGCATAGGCAAGACAGCACTTGCCGGGCAGCTTGCGCTGAACGCAGCCAGGAGCGGCATTCCGACTTTGTTCGTAACCCTGGAGATGCCGGTCGGCGACATTGTCCAGCGCATGCTGGCGCACATGTCAGGTGTCTCGTTCAGAAGCATAAGGCACGGGATGCATCCAGATGAGCTTGGCAAGTTCATAGAAGCAAAGCGCGCATTTGCAAAGCTGCCGATCTATTTCATCGAACGCGGAACTATCACAGCCAGCACGATCGCATCACACGCTTCGCGGCTGGCGGAGACATGCGGCGTAAAGCTGCTGATCATCGATTATGTCCAGCTTGTCCTGACAGATAAACGATGCGACACGCGTGAGCTTGAAGTGGCTTACGTGTATGACGCACTTCGGCGTCTTACAACCGATGCTGGAATTGCAACGGTGGCGCTTGCGCAACTGAACCGCGAATCCGAAAAGACAGACAGAAGACCGAAGCTTTCGGACATACGCGAGACCGGGAAAGCGGAGGCCGATAGTGATGCCGTCTTGCTCATGCACAGGCCAAAGGAAGGCATCTGCGAGAATGAAGTGGATATTATCGTTGGCAAGAACCGCAATGGCCAACTTGGCACTGCATACACCGAATTTCAGGGTGAATGCTTCAGGTTTGTCGAGCGCAAGCCGATCACGGACGTCTGATGCGGGAAGACGTCTCTGAGGATTACTTTTGACACAGCGAACTATTCTTGGCAGATTATCGGAGGAAGAATGAGCATGATGCCACTGAATTGCTCTGGCCCGTCTGCGGGCGTGAACTGCGCAAAGCGCCAAAGAAAAATGCCGTTGGTTGGCAGAAAACCTGCGCCGGCACAGTGAAATCGAAGGTGCAAGTATCTCGGAAGGTACCGACGGAGACGCTGTGCCATCAACCCTATCCCACCGCTGCATGATATGAAAATCGAGAGACTGCGTGCACCTTTTCAGTACTACGGCGGAAAGGGCCTGATGGTCGCCAGACTGACACCATTGGTTCCCTCCGGCGGTAAGCCATACTGCGAACCCTTCTGCGGGGGTGCGTCGCTGTTCTTCAGCCGTGAACCTGCGCCGGTCGAGGTGTTGAACGACTTGGACAGAGACGTGGTGAACGTGTTTCGGTGCCTGCAAAACAAGGACACGTTCGAGGAATTGCGGCATCGGCTTATGTGGACGCCATACGCACGGGCCGAGTTTGAACGCGCGATTGAAACGCTGAAAGAACCGAGCGCCGACAGTGTTACACGCGCTTGGGCGTTTATGGTCGCACAGAATCAAGGTTTCGGTGGTCATGCGGATACTGTCGGAAACTGGGGCAGGGCGTTTGTACCAGATGCTGGCACTGCCGGAACAGCGAACCGGTGGCTGATGCGGCTGTCCATGCTGGACGCTTGGCGATGGCGCCTGATGCGCGTCCAGATCGATTGCAGGGACACTTTGGAAGTCATAAGGTACTGGGACAACCACGATGCCGTCTTCTACTGTGATCCTCCTTATGTTCAGGAAACACGCGCCAAGGGTTGGGTAAACGTGTACGCTCATGAGATGTCAGAAGAACAGCATCGAGCCCTTGTTGAAACACTTTTGAGCGTGTCCGGCGCCGTTGTTCTATCCGGCTACGAGCATCCGGTGTATTGGCCGCTCGAAAATGCGGGTTGGGAAAGGGCCGAATTTAAAACATCTTGTCATGCGGCTGCCCGCACCCGTGTTTCAGGGATCCTGGGCAAAGGCGCGGCAACAGCAGATGTACCGCGAACCGAAATCGTATGGCGCAACAAGCGGGCGGTCGAGTTGACGGCAGCAAAATCTGCTTGACACGGCGGCCTGTTTCTGGCAGATTACCTGCGGAATACGGGATGAAAACAGTAAGGTCAAGACAATCAAATGCCCCCGCCGCAACCCGATGGCAAGGGACGGCAGCCGGTTCACCTACTGTCCGGTCCTGTGGGGGCGCCAATTTAGTGCCGGGCTGGGTGCCATACCAGCCCGGTTTCTTCGTTGTAACCACACAAAAACAAAGGAAGTGACAAGATGAAGGAATCATGCATTCCGCATCCGGCTAATGCTCGTTTCAACATCACGCGGCCTGAGTACGTTCTCATTTGCCGGAACGACCGTTGCGCCGCGTGCCTGCTATCGTTTTTCGAGTACTGGCATAATATCAAGCTTGAGTACTCGAAAAAAGCCGCGCGGGCTAATGATATCGCAGAAATGCACGGAGATGCTCGCACGCAGGACGAAAGCCTGTGGCAGTTCCACACGATCAAAGAAATGGAGCTTGGCATCGCGTACATGTTCACTGCAAAGCCAATCCTTAGAGCGCTAGACGTCCTCTGCGAACTTGGGTTCATCGTCAAGGGGCGCAACCCGAACCCCAAGTACAGCTTCGACAGAACAACGTGGTTACTGCTGAAACCTGAAGCTGTAATCGCCGCACTTGAGAAAGTTTATCCGATAATGGAGAACTCCCAAATGCATTGTGGAGATCTCCACCACCGTGATGGAGATCTCCAACACGGTGATGGAGATCTCCAACACGTGTCTGTCGCGCAAAATCCTTGTAAGTGCACGGAAAATGAAGCACTTACGAATGACGAAAAAATTGAAAATCCGGACAAGATTACTTACAAGATTACTACAGAGACTACTCTCACAGAGAGAGAGCGTGAGGCGGAAACGGCGCCTTCGGCGCCAGAACCGGTAATAGCGCTTCCCGATGCTAGGAGCTACTGGAACAGAACAGTGCCGGAACCAACAGAGATTCCTAAAGGCCCTTCTGATGAAGAGATCCAGAGATGGGCGCAGGATGTAAGAAAGAACGGTGCAGACTACACCGACGATGAAATTAAATCCGCAACAATACGTTGCCGGCTCGACCAGTGGCTGTGGCGTGGCAGGCCGTGCGCGGACTGGCGGCTAATGCTTGAGGACAGAATTCAGGTCATGAGAAACACGTTCGGCAAGTTTAGCGGTCCAAAGCCGTCCAACGGGTCTAACGGGCAGGCCAAGGAGAAACCGATGTCGCCCTACCTGATGTACAAGCTCAGGGACGAGCTTCGGGAAAAGTTGGACGAAGTTTATGAGCAGCTCAAGTACGTGCAGGATGAAGACCGCAGAAAGCCGTTGCTCGAGCAAAAGGAAAAGCTTCGCAAGCGGATCGAATCGCTCGAAGCAAAGCTCGAAGCCGTGGCCGTCGGTGGGGCTGATGAATCGAATGGTTAACGAAACTCACAGGCTCGACAAATGACAAGCCGAATACTTCAGCTCCTGCAGGAACGGTACTCACCAGAACGGGGTTGGATTCTCATACCAGAGCTCCGGATTGGAACCGGGTTCGGCAAAGACAAAGAGCAACGTCTTGACGCATGGGCAATCTGTTGCTGGCAAACAAGAGAACCGGACGGGCCGGCAATCGTTCGGCTGTCAGTGCACACTATAGCCTTCGAAATCAAGATCAGCCGCAAAGATGCGCTCCAGGAGTTCCGAAACCGACAAGCGCTGGCATGCACACGGCATAGCGCACCAGTTCTTTTTTGTAGCACCAGAGGGCGTAATAGAAAAGGAATGGCTTGAGCCCGACGAAGGCCTGCTCGAACTCCGCGGCGACAGGCTCGAGTGCATCAAACAAGCCGCTGTTAGGCCGATCGGAATGCCGCGCTGGACGTTCGTAGCGTCGATCGTGAGAAGGCTTGCGAACAGCGGCTCCACGCCCTGCAAAGCCACTGATGAAAATCAGGCAACGGCACCAGCGGAGTTGACCTCGGCAACTCAAGCGTTCGGAGCGGAGACGGCGCGTGCGAATAATTTGCGAAATTGCACTTGACAGGAGAGCGCGTGG
>Ga0123519_10008972_pt1 | contig 15138 bp, 15 predicted proteins | sample YelNatPaOPRAMG02_FD_87396 | JGI IMG/M metagenome (GOLD analysis project Ga0123519, IMG submission 87396) | Hot spring microbial communities from Yellowstone National Park - Yellowstone National Park OP-RAMG-02 (version 2) | ecosystem: Environmental > Aquatic > Thermal springs > Hot (42-90C) ...
AATCGTAGGTGCTGGTCGTCGTGGAAAGAATGAGGTGGCCGGCTTGGCGCGCGACCAGAGTGGCCGTCGGGGCTGCCATCGCTGCCGTTTTGGCGGCGGGCGCCGTTGTGGGGGCTGGCGTGGCCGTGCAGCCAGCGGCCAAAAGCGCAACGAGCACGAACAAAGTGCGAGGTCCTCTGGTAGTCATAGTTCCCCTTTGTTGTATGCTTGGCGAGCACACTCAATAGATCATGTCGCCACGGACAAAGGCGCTTGCCTCCTCGGTCTGCGGCGCCTCAAAGAACGCCCGGGTTGGGGCGACCTCCACCAGGCGGCCCCCAACGAGCAGGCCGACGCGTTGCGCCAGCCGGCGGGCCTGAAAGATATTGTGAGTGACGATGACCACCGTCGTCCCAGCCGTCTCGTTCGCCTCCCGGATGATAGCCTCGATGGCCTTGACGTGAGCCGGGTCCAGGTTGGCAGTTGGCTCATCGAGCAGAAGCACCTCCGGCTCGACCACCAGGGCGCGCGCCAGGGCTACCCGCTGCAGCTCACCCCCCGAAAGGGTGCGGCTGGGCGCATCTTGCAGAGGCAACAGGCCGACGCGGGCCAACACCGCTTGGACGAGTGGCCGCACATCGCGCTGGCCACGAATGCGCAGGCCATAGGCCACGTTCTCAAAGATGCTTGCAGAGAGCAGGACAGGCCGCTGAAAGACGAGCACAGCGCGGCGGCGCAGGGTAAGGGGTATCTCGGCCGGCGAGGCAAACCAATGGCCGGCAAAGGCAATGCGTCCACCGCTGGGCGCCTCCAAAAAGTCGAGCAGGCGCAGCAGGGTGCTCTTGCCGGCCCCGCTCGGCCCGACCAGACCCAGGATCTCGCCGCGCCGCACGTCGAGGGCCGGCACACTGACGACCTGGCGGCCATTGTACGACTTGACCAGGTTTTCCACCTGATAGATGAAATCGGCCATCAGTCAAATGCTTTCCCTTGCAGGCACAGGACCACGACATTGACCGCAAAGGTCAGGGCTAAAAGGACCATGCCCATGGCCAGCGCTAGATCGAAGTTCCCTTTGCTCGTCTCCAGGACTATGGCGGTGGTCATGACCCGAGTCGAGCCCTCGATATTGCCGCCCAGCAGCATCACGGCGCCCACCTCGGAAATCACACTGCCAAAGCCAGCGACCATCGACACGATAACCCCCACCCGCGCCTCACTCAGCACAGCCCGTGTCGCCTGCCAGGGTGTGGCGCCAAGGGAAATCAGCTGCAGGCGCAGGTTGGAATCAACGCTCATCACGGCTACCATGGTGAACCCGGAGATCAACGGCGTAGCAATGATGACCTGGCCGATGACCATAGCTGCAGGGGTGAAGAGGTGTGGTAGCCAGGGCCAGCCCAGGCTGCCCAGCACACCATTGCGGGAGAGCAACAGGTAGACAAAGAGGCCGACCACCACGGGCGGAAAGCCCATGCCGGTGTAGAGTAGGGCGACGATGAGCCGCCGGCCAACGAAGCGTTTCAAGCCCAACCAGCTGCCCAGGGGAATCCCCAACAGGCCAGCAAATATGATCGCCAGCGCGCTGACACGCAGCGAGAGCCAGACGATCTCGAACATGGCGGGGTCGCCGCTCAGGAGCAGGCGCAGTGCATGGCGAGCAGCAGAAACCAGGGTCTGCGTAGGGGTATCCTCCCGGCAAAACAAAGACGGCCGACCCCCAACATGAATCGGAGGCCGGCCGCAACGCACGCCACGGCTGGCTGGCGCATTAACGCCGTTCTCCTTTCCAAATGCGGGGGGCATGGGCGTTTCCAACCATACCTTTGGCCCCTTTCGGGGCGCCGTCCGGGCGACCATGGGCTTTTTCTGGCGCCGTTGGGTCACTCGGCTCGGAGAGACGGGTTTATCCCATCAACAGAATACATCAATGGGGGGATCAGCGCAAATAGCACTCGGCACGTACGCTGCCGGCTTTCCATGCCAGCGAGGCAGTGGGCGAGGGAACCGCACAGCCGATACTGCCTGCTACGATTCCCCCGCGGCACGTGTCTTGCTCGCTCCTGCCCAGATCACTGCAGATGGAGGCGATTCCCATGCAAAGTCCAGTCCGGGTCGCTGTCAATGGTTATGGGGTGATCGGCAAGCGTGTGGCCGACGCGGTCACCCTGCAGAATGATATGAAGCTGGTCGGTGTGTCAGATGTCATGTTCGACTATCGCATTCGGGTTGCAGCCGAGCTAGGCTATCCGCTCTATGCTTCGCTGCCCGACAAGATGGCCGACATGAAGGCGGCGAATCTGCCCATTATGGGCACCCTCGAGGACTTGCTGTCCAAGGTGGATATCGTCGTCGACTGCACACCCAAAGGCATCGGCGCTAAGAACATGGACCTGTACAAAAAGGCGGGGGTCAAGGCCATCTTCCAGGGGGGTGAGAAACATGACCTGACCGGCTATTCCTTCTGCGCCCAGGCGAACTATGAACAGGGCATAGGGCGCGACTATGGGCGTGTGGTCTCGTGTAACACCACCGCCCTTTGCCGGCTCAGCAGCGCCTTGCTCAAGAAAGGCTGGGTCAAGCGCATCCGGGCCGTACTCATGCGTCGCGGCACCGATGCCTGGGAGAGTCAGAAGAACGGGATGATCAACACCGTCTTGCCCGAGATGAAGGTGCCCAGCCATCAGGGTCCCGACGCCCAGACAGTGCTTCAGGGGCTTGATATCACCACCATGGCCGCGGCCGGCCCTTACAACCTGAGCCATATCCACTTTGCCATGGTCGAGACCACGCGGCCCGTCTCGCGCGATGAGCTGCGGCAGGCCCTCCTCGAGGCGCCGCGCATCAGCTTTGTGCAGGCCTCCGATGGCCTGGTCGCGCTCAACTCGATCATTGAGCTCATGCGCGACCTCAAGCGCCCGCGCCATGATATGTGGGAGGTGGCCGTCTGGGAGGATGCCCTGGCTGCCGATCAGACGGACCTCTACCTGACCTACCAGGTCGATAACGAGGCTATTGCCATTCCCGAGAACATTGATTGCATCCGTGCCCTCACCGGCATTGAGAAAGACCCCATGCAGTCCATCAAAAAGACGGACCGCAGCCTGGGCATCACCAAGAATTTCCTGCCCAAGACGATCCAGATGCCCGGCATCGAGGCCGTCCCCGAGCCCGTGCGTGAGGCCGAGTGCGCCTTTTTGAGCGAAGGCTACAAAGGCGCGGAAGAGCCCACGCCCGAGCCGATGCGCGCCATGTGACGGAGGCGCTGGGCATAAGCTCAGAATGGGGGATAGGAGGAGCACGGGGAACGCAAGCCCCGTGCTCCTCTGCCTGTACCCAGCCCCGCCTTTGCTGCTTTGTCACTATCCTAAGATAGTGATCTTCATTGGCAATATCGGGGCTCAGGCCCCCTAAGAGTGCCTAACAAAACCTGTGGTGCAGATGGCGCTGCATGCAACGCCCATCCCCCCGGCCCCCTTCCGCAGGGCGGGCAGGGGGGAGAAACGTGGGGGTATCCGACGTGGCGAAGGCCCATAGTGCGCCGCGGTTTTGTTAGGCGTTCCAAGAATCAGAACCGAAGGAGAGCTACGCTTTGCCCTTCTCCTGATCTATGCTACAATGCGTAGGTTCCCCCCTTATTGGTTTCTTTTCCCTCCAAAGGCAGGAGCAACAGGCTATGGGCACCAAGCAGTTCACCATTGTGCACTCCAACGACATGCATGGCGATTTCCTGGCTGAAGCACAGGGCGCAGAGGGCAGGCTGACTGGAGGGTTGGCGCTGCTTTCGGGCTATATCAACCGGGTGCGCAAAGAGGAGGAGAATACCCTCTACATCATCTCGGGCGACATGGTGCAGGGCTCGATCATCGATAGCGAGTACAAGGGCATCTCCACCATCGAGATCATGAACTACCTGGCGCCCGATGTGGTGACCCTGGGCAACCACGAGTTTGACTATGGCCTGCCGCACCTGCTCTTTCTGGAGAAGATGGCCAATTTCCCTATCGTCAACGCCAACCTCTACATCAAAAAGTACAACAAGCGCCTGATGCGGCCCTACACAATCCTCAACAAAGCCGGCTTTGATATCCTTTTTATCGGCATCATCACCGACAAGGTCATTGATTCTATCCGCCTCGATGAGCAGATCGGCAGCTTTATCTCTTTGGAGGATGCGGCGGGCGAGGTCGGCAAGATCTGCAACGCCTACAAGAACGATGATATCGACCTGACCGTGCTCATGACCCACATTGGCTATGAGAGCGACGTGGAGCTGGCCAAAATGCTGGACCCCTCCTGGGGGGTCGATCTGATCATCGGCGGCCACTCGCACACGCTCCTGCAGCAGCCGGCCAGGGTCAATGATATCCTGATTGCCCAGGCCGGCGTCGGCACCGACCAGGTCGGGCGCTTTGATATCGTGGTCGACGACGCCACCAACAGCATCGTTGACTATCGCTGGCAGCTCATCCCGATCGATAACAACCTGGCCCAGCCCGATCAGGGCCTGCAGGACTATATCGACTCTTTCAAAACGGTGGTCGACCGCAAGTACAACACCATCGTCTGCAAATTGGCCGGGGAGCTGACCCATCCGCGGCGCGAGGAAGAGACGTCTCTGGGCAACCTCATGGCCGATGCCCTGGTCGAGGCCTCGAGCAGCGACGTGGTGCTGCTGGGGTCGGGCTCGGTGCGCGTCAAAACCATGGGCCCGCTGGTCACGCTGGCCAATTTCATGGCCTGCTTTCCCTACAATGACACATTGACCCGCTTTACCATCACCGGCGCCGACCTGCGGCGCATCTTCAGTCACATCATGCGCCCCGAGAACCGCGATGGTGAGGGCGAATGCTACCAGGTCAACGCCGGGGTGCGCGCCGTTTATAACGATACGGCGCACCAGCTCCAATCGCTTACGGTCAATGGCCGGCCGGTGGAAGATGGCCGGCTCTACACCCTCTGCCTGCAGGGCTACCATGTCAAGAACGCCGCGGACTATCTCAACATCAGCCAGGCACAGCTCACGGCCGCCGGCAAGCCCAAAGTTGTCAGCACCTCGGCGCAGGATGTGCTGCTCGAATTCTTGCGCAACAATCAGAACGCCAGCCGCAGTGTCGAGGGCCGGCTCGTTTACCAGCAGTAGGGATAGGGAGGCGCTATGGAATACCGCAAGCTCGGCCGCACCGGCCTCAGCGTGAGCGCCATCGGGCTGGGGACGGAATACCTGAACGGGCGCCCACAGGACGAGGTCGTCGCGGTAGTGCACGAGGCGATCGACCGCAGCGTCAACTATTTCGATGTCCTCTTTGCCGGCGCCGATTACCGCGATAACCTGGGCGCTGCCTTTGCAGGCCGGCGTGACCGGGTGCTGATCACCGGGCATATCGGTTGCGCCGAGACCGACGGCCAGTATCGCAAGACGCGCGATATCGCCGAATGCGAGGAGCTCTTCGCCGACCTCCTGGCTCGCCTGCATACGGATCACGTGGATGTGCTCATGATCCAGTTCTGCGACGAGGAAGAGGATCTCCGCGCGATCATGGCGCCCGGCGGCATGTTGGAGCTGGCCCGGCGGCTGCGTGGCGAAGGCAAGGCGCGCGCTATCGGCCTCAGCGGGCATAGCGTGCCTGTTGCCCTGCAGGCCGTGCAGAGCGGCGCCTTTGACGTGCTCATGTTCCCGGTCAACATTCCGAGCCACGGCGAGCCCGGGCGGGAGGAGCTCTATGAGACCTGCCTGCGGCGCAACGTGGGCCTGGTGGCCATGAAGCCCTTTGCCGGGGGCGAGTTGCTGCAGCGCAAAGAGGCGCCAACTGTCACCCCCGTGCAGTGCCTGGCCTATACACTCTCGCGGCTGGGCCTCGCCACGACCGTGCCCGGCGTCAAGAGCCTGGACGAGCTCCGGGCGGCGCTGGCCTATTTGGAGGCGTGCACCGAGGAGAAGGATTTCACCCCCCTCCTCACCGCCCTTAACCGCGGCACGGAGGGACACTGCACCTACTGCAATCACTGCCTGCCCTGCCCGGCTAGCATCGATATCGGCGAGACACAACGCCTGCTGGATAGCGCCGGCTATGGCCTGACTGATGAACTGCGCGCTGCCTACCGCGCCCTGCCCGCCCCGGCTGGCGACTGCCTGGAGTGCGGCAACTGCGAGGAGCGCTGCCCCTTCCACGTGGCAATCATCGAGCGCCTGCGTGAGGCCGCTCACCTGTTTGCGAGCTAGAACCAATACCTTTGCTGGCCCTGCGCTTCTACCCGGCCGGCAGGCGGCAGGTGGGGAATCTGCAGGGCAGGTAACACCCATTCCACACCACTGGCGCTGGCTCTGTATAGACATCTGTGCCGTGGCCCCAGAGCTGCGCAGGCAGGGGCTTGGCACTCGCTCTCTGCTCGACGCAATGAGCTTTCAGGCGCCGGGATTCTGGCGCACCATAGGCTACCGCGCGACGGGCGAGATCAACAGCTATCCGCCGGGATATACCTATTCCTGGCTGGTGAAGGATTTGTAGACCCGGCAGACCTGACAGCAGGTCTCCAGACTATGGAGGTTCACATGAGACGATCCGAAATCAACGCCATCATGCGAGAGGCTATTGCCTTTCTCAACGCTCGCCAGTTTCTGCTGCCGCCCTTTGCCCACTGGACGCCCGAGGAATGGCGCACCCGCGGCGACGAGGCGGCGGAGATTGTGGAGAACCAGCTCGGCTGGGATATCACCGATTTCGGCCTGGGCGACTATGCGCGCACGGGGCTCTTTCTCTTTACCCTGCGCAACGGCAATCCCAAGAACCTGGAAACGATGACCGGCAAGGTCTATGCCGAAAAGATCATGATCGTGGGTGAGGATCAATACACCCCCATGCACTTTCACTGGCAGAAGATGGAGGACATCATCAACCGGGGCGGCGGCAACCTGATCATCCAGCTCTACAATGCCAGCCAGGATGGGACGCGCCTGCTCGATACCGATATCACCGTGCAGATGGACGGTGTGCGCACCCACCTGCCTGCGGGTGGGTTCGTCACTTTGCATCCTGGGGAAAGCATCACCCTGCCGGCTGGGCTCTACCACGAGTTCCATGGTGAACGAGGCCGGGGCACGGTGCTCGTGGGTGAGGTCTCGCGAGTCAACGACGACCGCACCGACAACCGCTTTTTCCGCTCCGTCGGCCGCTTCCCGCAGATCGTAGAAGATGAGCCCCCCCTGCACCTGCTGATCCCCGATTACCCGGCGTACTACAAGAGGTAGAGGCCGGCGGCGGCGATTTGCCTCCTTGACAAGACCCTGGCGATGCCCTACAATCGGCAGCAGATTGGATGTGTTGATTTCACGTATCGAGGTATAGAAGACCATGTCGAGCGAAGCGCCCGGCCGCCCAGAGGGCCGGTTTTACATTACGACACCCATCTATTACATGAACGCGCTGCCCCACCTGGGGCACGCCTATACCACCGTCTTTTCTGACGTGATGGCCCGTTATCACCGCCTGTGGGGCGATGACACCTATTATCTGACGGGCACCGACGAGCATGGCGACAAGATCGCCCAGGCCGCGCTGGCGGCAGGCGAAACGCCCCAGGCTTTTGTGGACCACCTGAGCAGTTCCTTCCGCACCACCTGGGAAAAGCTGGAGATCTCGTACAACGATTTCGTGCGCACCACCGAGCCCCGGCATGTTGAGGTGGTGCAGCGCATCCTGCAGGAGATCTATGACCGCGGCGATATCTATTTCGGCTCCTATGGGGGCCAGTATTGCCTGGGCTGTGAGCGCTTCCTGACGGAGAAGGAACTGGTCGACGGCCGCTGCCCCGACCACGGCACCGAGCCCACTTTCATCGAAGAGAAAAACTATTTCTTCCGCATGGGTAAGTATCAGGACTGGCTCATCGCCTACCTGGCGGAGCACCCGGACCTCATTTACCCGCAGCAGTACTTGAGCGAGGTGCTGGGCTTTTTGCGCGCGCCGCTGGAGGATCTCTGCATCTCGCGGCCCAAGAGCCGCCTGACCTGGGGCATCACCCTGCCCTTTGACGAGAACTTTGTTACCTATGTCTGGTTCGATGCGCTCATCAACTATGTCTCGGCCCTGGGCTACCCCGATGGCGAGCTTTACCGGCGCTACTGGCCGGTGTGCGACCATGTGATCGGCAAGGACATCCTCAAGCCCCACGCCATCTTTTGGCCCACCATGCTCCATGCCGCCGGCATTCCCATCTACCACGGCCTGCGTGTGCACGGCTTTTGGGGCGTTGATCAGGCCAAGATGAGCAAATCGCGCGGCAATGTGGTGCGCCCACTCGACCTGACCGACAAGTACGGCGTCGATGCGTTTCGCTATTTCCTGATCCGCGAGATGACTTTTGGCCAGGATGCGAGCTTTAACGAGGAAGCGTTCGTGGTGCGCTACAACGCTGAGCTGGCCAACGACCTGGGCAACCTGCTCAACCGTACTCTGCACATGATCGGCCGCTATTGTGATGGGCTGCTGCCGGCGCCGGGCGCAGAGCAGGGGGCCGACCGAGAGGCCTTTACCCGCCAGGCGTTAGCCGTTCCAGGTCAGGTCCAGCAGGCCATCCGTAGCTGGAACCCGCAGGCTGGCGTCATTGCCGTGATGGAGCTGGTGCGCAGCGCCAATCTCTACCTGGAACAGCGCTCGCCGTGGATAGCTTACAAGAAGGGTGATCGCGCGCACGTGAACGCCACCCTCTACGATGTCGCCGAGGTGCTACACTGGGTGGCCGTGCTCCTACACCCGGTCATGCCCGAAAAGATGGCTGCCCTCTGGCAGGCCCTGGGGCAGGAGGGCGCCCCGGCCTGGCCTGAGACGCTACGCTGGGGCGTGCTCCAGCCCGGCCGGCCGGTCGAGCGTGGGCCCGTCCTCTTCCCGCGCCAGGAACTCGTCTTGCAGGAGTCGGAGGCGTAGGAGACGATGAGAAACCGCAGATGAACGCAGATAAACGCAGATGGGTGGGGATGCCTTGTCGATCTCTCTGCCTTGCATGCTTGTTTTGCGCCAACCCCGTGCGGGAACCTATCCGCGTTCATCTGCGTTTATCTGCGGTTTCATTCCGTTCTCTGCTTTGCTCAGAAAGGCAGTCTGCACATGGACGTCATCGCGCTTGGCGAGCTGCTGATTGACTTTGTCTCCACGCAGACGGGGTTGCTGCGGCAGGCGCCTGCGTTCGTCAAGGCGCCGGGCGGCGCACCCGCCAATGTGCTGGTAGGGGTGGCGCGGCTGGGTCGGCAGGCCGGGTTTATCGGCCAGGTGGGCGACGACGAATTTGGTCGCTTTCTGGCGGGGGTGCTACAGGAGAACCGGGTCGATATCTCACACCTGCGCCTGAGCAACGAGGGGCGCACGCCCCTGGCCTTTGTCTCTTTGCGGGAAGATGGCGAGCGCGATTTCCTCTTTTATTGGGAGCACACCGCCGACAAGCTCCTGGCCCCCGAAGATATCGACCCCGCCTACATCGGTCGGGCGCGCATTTTTCACTTTGGCACGATCAGCCTGATCGATTCTCCTGCGCGTGAGGCCACCTGGCGGGCTGCCGCGCTGGCGCGCACTCAGGGCCTCATCGTTTCTTGCGACCCCAACCTGCGCCTGTCGCTGTGGCCTTCGGTCGAGGCGGCCTGTGATGCAGCCTGGCAGGCCATGCGTCGGGCGGATTTGATCAAGGTAAGTGGCGAGGAGCTGCAGCTCTTGACAGGGAAAAGAGATCTGTCGGCTGGGGCGCAGAAACTGCGCGCCGAGACCGGCGCCCCCGCCCTGGTGGTGACCCTGGGCCCGCAGGGTTGCTATTATGATTGGGGCGCTGTACAGGGCAGCCTGCCGGGCTTTGCGGTGCAGGCGGTCGATACGACCGGCGCGGGTGATGCCTTTCTGGCTGCACTCCTCGTGTGGCTGGTGGACCATACCCCCCGGGGCATCGACCTCGCCGGCCTGCCGCAGGCGGCGGTGGAAACGGCCCTGCAGCGCGCCAATGCCTGCGGCGCCCTCACCTGTACGCAGCGCGGCGCGATCCCGGCCCTGCCCACCCGTGAAGAGCTGGAGGCGTTTTTGCAGCGGTAAGCGTTTTGTCAAGGAGGCAAGGTATGAGCACAGAACCCCTACAGATCGGTGTCTTTGCCGACAATCTCAAGCTGCCCTTGCGCGACGGCATTCGCCAGGCGGCCGAGTGGGGCGTGGCATCATTTCAGATGTACACCACCAGCGGCGAGGTGTTGCCAGAGAACATGACCCCGGCCGCGCGCGCCGAGTTCCGCCGCTTCTATGAGGGGCTCGGCCTCAAGCTCTCGGCCACCTGCGCCGATTTCGGCCACGGCTTTGTCGATGCACAGCGCAATGAGGAGCTGGTGCCGCGCATCTTCGCCCAGGTGGATCTGGCAGTGGACCTGGGCACGAACATCATCACCACCCATATCGGCACCGTGCCGCGGGAGCGCAACGCCGTGTGGGAGACGCTGCGCGTGGCCCTGAACCGTATCGGCGAATATGCGGCCAAGAAGGGGATCGTGCTCGCTACCGAGACGGGCCCCGAACCCGGCCCCGTGCTGCGTGACCTGCTGCAGGCGCTGGATACCGATGCCATCCGTGCCAATTTCGACCCGGCCAATATCATCATGTACGGCTTTGACTTTGACGAGGCGCTGGACGCCCTGCTGCCCTACATTGTCCATACCCACGCCAAGGACGGATTCCCCAGCCCCGGCGTCTTCCGCGAGGAGCCCCTGGGCCAGGGAGCGGTACCCTGGCCTCGCTATGTTGCCCGCCTGCGCGCCGCCGGCTATCGCGGCGCCTTTACTATCGAGCGAGAGCAGGGCCCCGACCCGATCGGCGATACAGCCAAGGCCATTGCCTTCCTGCGCCAGTTGTAGGTTCCTGGTCAAAAAGGAGGTACCTCCCTGTGGCTGCCCGTGGGCAGCCACAGGGAGGTACCTCCTTTTTGACCTCAAAGAACCCGGTCTTACTTGATCTCGACGACCGCGCCGACTTCTTCCAGCTTGGCCTTGCTGCTCTGGGCCTCTTCTTTGCTCACGGCCTTGCGTATGGTCGAGGGGGCGCCGTCGACGGCTTCCTTGGACTCGCGCAGACCAAGCCCGGTCAGCTCGCGCACGACCTTGATGACCTTGATCTTGTCCGGGCCGACTTCCTTGAGAATCACATCAAACTCGGTCTGCTCCTCAGCGGCGGGGGCAGCCGCAGCAGGTGCAGCGCTGACGGGCGCGGCGGCCACAGCCACGGGCGCGGCAGCGCTGACGCCGAACTCTTCCTCGAGGGTCTTGACGAGGTCGGCCAGGTCCATCACGCTCATCTGCTTGATGGCATCAATGATCTCTTGCTTTGTCATGGAAAACCTTCCTTCTTTCGGGCCGGGCTCAGGCCGGCCATGATATCATGCGGATAGAGGGCGCTGATCATCAGGCAGCGCTGGCTTCTTCCATCTTTTTTGCGTGGGCTTGCAGCACGGTGACCAGACCACGGATGGTGCCGCCCAAAACGGTCACCAGCCCGCTGATCGGGGCCTTCATGCCACCCATCACCTGCGCCAACAGCACTTCGCGCGAGGGCAGGGTGGCCAACGCCGGGATTTCCTCCGCGCTCAGAATGCGCTGCCCGGCCTGCCCGCCCTTGATCGTGAGCTCGCGATTGGTGGCAGCAAAGTCCGTCATTGCGCGCACCGCACCGGCGATATCGCCAGTGATAATGCTGGCCGCCGTAGGCCCCGCCAGAAGCTCCTCTGGCACCGGCATCCCGGCGCGACGCAGCGCCAGCTCTGCCAGCGTGTTCTTGACCACGTGGTACTCGGCATCGTGCGCCCGCAGCGCCTTGCGCAGTGCGTTCAGGCCCGGCATGGCCAGGCCACGATAGTCGGTGTAGACGATGACACTGCTGTTGCGGAATTGTTCGGTCAGCTCCTCGATCAGTTCTTCCTTCTTCTTACGGGAAAGCGGCAAGAGTCTCACCTCCTCCATGAGCTATCAGCGACCAGCTACCCGCTATCAGCTTCCGGTTGCTCGCCGTTGGCCCGGCCCACAAGGTTCAGAAGGTCGTTGCCAACAGCCTCGGATTTGCTCGCTGATAGCCGATCGCTAGTAGCTAGAATCAAAAAAGCGTCTCCGGTCTGCACGACACGAAGACGCTTTAGAGATGAAGCGCAAAAAGCAGGCTTCGCTCCAGGGTCTTCGCCTCGGCAGGCCAAAGGTTATGCGGCAGAGCCGCACCTGCTGTCTACAGCGCACTTGGAACGGGTTATACAGTTATCTGGCGTCTGCCGGGGGCAAGCTACACCGTTGCCCGCGGCGACATGGCCTGGTTGACGTCTACCCGCACGCCGGGGCCCATGGTCGAAGCCATGGAGACCTTGCGCAGGTACACGCCCTTCATGCTGGCCGGCTTGGCGCGCACAATCGCATCCATGAGGGCCGTGAAATTCTGCATCAGCTGGTCCACGGTAAAGCTGGCCTTGCCGATGGGAACGTGCACGTTGCCCGTGCGGTCCAGGCGATACTCCACACGGCCCTGGCGGGCTTCGCGGATCACCCGGGGCAGATCCTCAGGCTGCACAATAGTGCCGGCCTTGGGGTTGGGCATCAGGCCACGGGTGCCCAGAATACGGCCCAGGCGGCCGACCTTGCTCATCATCTGCGGCACTGCGATGGCCACATCGAAATCGGTCCACCCCTCATTCTGGATCTTCTGAATGAGCTCATCGCTGCCGACATAATCGGCCCCCGCCTCGCGGGCAGCGCGCTCGGCCTCGCCTTCGGCAAAGACCAGAATGCGCACCGGCTTGCCGGTGCCGGCGGGCATGATAACCACACCACGGATCTGCTGATCGGCCTGGCGCGGGTCCAGAGCCGTGCGCAGATGGACCTCAACCGTCTCATCGAACTTGGCCTTGGCGTTCTGCTTGACCAGATCCAGGGCCTCTCGCGGCGCATAGAGCTTTTCGCGGTCAACCGTCGCCGCTTCTGCCATGTACCTTTTGCCGTGCTTTGCCATGTTTTCCTCCTCTGTGGTGCCGGCGGGCTAACGCCCTCCCACGGATGTGAGCCGTATCCAAACCTGACAGGTCTTGCAAACCAGTCAGGTTTGGGCTACTCCGCAATCCGGATGCCCATGCTGCGGGCAGTACCTGCAATCATCTGTTCCGCCGCCTCGATGTCGTTGGCGTTCAGGTCGGGCATCTTGAGCTGAGCGATCTCACGCAGTTGCTGGCGCGACAGGGTGCCGATAATATCCCGGTTGGGCACCGCCGAGCCCTTTTCCACCCCGAGGGCCTTGCGCAGCAGGTCAGGGACGGGCGGCGTCTTGGTCACAAAAGTGAAGGAGCGGTCGGCATAGACAGTGATCTCGACCGGCACGATCGAGCCCGCCATCGAAGCCGTCTGCGCGTTGTACTCCTTGCAGAACTGCATGATATTCAAGCCATGCTGGCCAAGGGCAGGGCCTACCGGTGGCGCAGGGCTTGCCTTGCCCGCAGCGATCTGCAGCTTGACGATTGCTTTGACTTTCTTTGCCATTTCAAGCCCTCTCTACCTGGAGAAAATCGAGCTCGACAGGGGTCTCGCGGCCGAAGAACGATACCAGCACCCGGACCTTGCCGCGGTCGACATCCAATTCATCCACCGTGCCGATAAAGTCGGCGAACGGCCCCTCAATAATGCGCACCCGCTGCCCTTCGCGGAAGGTCACGCGGACACGTGGCGCCTCACTCTCCATACGCTTCAGGATTTTGTCAACCTCATCCTGGCGCAAGGCGGTCGGCTTAGTCCCCGAGCCCACAAACCCGGTGACGCCAGGGGTATTGCGCACTACATACCACGAGTCATCACTCAGAATCATATCGACGAGCAGGTAGCCGGGGAACACGCGGCGGCGCGTCGTACGGCGATGGCCGTCTCGAATCTCGACCTCTTCTTCCGTCGGCACAACGACTTGGAAGATCTGGTCCTGCATGCCCATCGACTCGATGCGCTGCTCCAGGTTCTTCTTGACCTTGTTCTCGTACCCGGAATAAGAGTGCACGACGTACCACGACCGTACAGGGACGCGCACCTCTTCAGCGCCCTCGCCTTCCGGTGCAGCTGGCGCGGCCACCTCCTCCGCCTCATCGAGAAAGGCGCGGACTTCGGGCGGCTCTTCCAGCACCCCGGCGCTCAGATCGGGCGCCTCAGTGGCGCCCTCTGTAGTTTTCTCCTGGGCATCGTCCTCGAATGGATCAAGGCGATCTTCTTCACGATCCATGATACGTCCTCAACGTCCCTTTCCTAGCGGACGATCAAACCAATGAGACGGGAGAAAAGATAGTCAATCACGCCCAAAGCAGCGCTCATGCCTACCATCACGCTGACGACGATAATACTCAGCCGAGTCGTCTCCTCACGGCTGGGCCAGACCACCTTGCGCAGTTCAGCCCGCGTCTCGCGCAGGTAGCGAGCTATGCGGCTATCTTTGCCCAGTCCAATCACATCCAGCTTTGACACCCCGTTGTCTCCTCCCGTCGGACACACCGGTAGGGAACAATCTGAGACACCGCTTTGGCTCTACGTGACGCCTCCCCGGTGTCTCATCATGACACGGCCCACCGGGCCGTCTCTAACTAGGCAGGCCAGGCAGGAATTGAACCCGCAACCTACGGTTTTGGAGACCGTTGCTCTGCCAATTGAGCTACTGGCCTACGAAGCGTCTGCCGGCAACTACACCCGGCAGACGCAGTGCGGCAAGAATTACCTGGTTTCCTTGTGCGTCGTGTGCTTACCACAGCGTGGGCAGTATTTCTGCAACTCGATACGCCCCGAGTCGTTCTTACGATTCTTCTCGGTCGTATAATTGCGCTCTTTGCATTCTGTGCATGCGAGCGTGATAACCAAGCGATTTTCTTTCTTCGCCATTGTCTATCTTCGCAGCGGAGATGCGCCGCGCTCCTTATTCCTCGACCTTGATGATGGCGCCCGCGCCAACGGTGTGGCCGCCCTCACGAATGGCAAAGCGCGAGCCCGCTTCCAGGGCCACCGGCGTGATCAACTCCACGTCCACCGTCACATTGTCACCGGGCATGACCATCTCCACACCCGCCGGCAACGTCACGCTCCCCGTCACATCCATCGTCCGAATATAGAACTGCGGCCGGTACCCATTGAAGAACGGCGTGTGA
>Ga0123519_10008973_pt1 | contig 15138 bp, 17 predicted proteins | sample YelNatPaOPRAMG02_FD_87396 | JGI IMG/M metagenome (GOLD analysis project Ga0123519, IMG submission 87396) | Hot spring microbial communities from Yellowstone National Park - Yellowstone National Park OP-RAMG-02 (version 2) | ecosystem: Environmental > Aquatic > Thermal springs > Hot (42-90C) ...
AATATACTGAACCAACGGTGCTCTGTGTAATCCGAGAGCGCCTGCTATGTCGCGGCTGAAACAGGCTACGCAGATTCCCATATTGCCCGGGTTGCCCTTGGCGGTAAGAATGGGAGCCAATACGCCAATGATCGCTCCGGTAATAACGGGACCCCATGCGGATGTCAATATACGCTTTAATGCCAACATTCTGACTCCTTTCGTGTCGGGCCGAGGTTGTGCGTGTCCCGACACATGGGAGCCCTGCTCAAACAGCAGACCGGCACCGAGGAATCCGGACAGCCTTGACCTCGTCCGACGTGTATTTTGCGACGCACATCACGTGTGCGTACAATCGGACCAATCACATACTAAGCCGGATTTTTGTCACTTGCCGATCTACCTCCAATACTCTGAGGATTGAATTGATCGAGCACATTCTACACCCGGGGTCGATTCAATGCAAGAGCGGAATGTGAGGCTGTACCTGCTCGAACGGGTTTGTCTGGTGCCGCAAAAGCCTTTTTTGAGCCGGTGTTGTTGCCAAATCCCTCGCAGCCCTTTAGAATATACTCACAACTAAGCGAGGCAGTTTGATCGAGGATCTTAATGAGGATAGAGGGCACCTGGACAGCCATTGTTACTCCGCTTATGCAAGATTACTCGGTAGATTGGGACGGTCTGCGCAAGAACTTTGAGTTTCAAATATCGCAGGGCATCACCGGCATCGTTCCTGTCGGGACAACCGGCGAGTCACCAACGATGAACTGGGAAGAGCACAATCGGCTGATCGAAGAAGCACTCTCGCTGTGCAAGGACCGATGCGGTGTGCTTGCAGGCACGGGAAGCAACTCCACCGCCGAAGCTCTCGAAAGCACCAGGCATGCCGTGCACGCCGGAGCGAAGGCTGTGCTTTTGGTGGATTGCTATTACAACGGTCCCTCTTCCCAGGAACTCCGAGACGAATATTATGCCGTAATCGCCGCTGAGTTTCCCGATACTACTGTTGTCCCGTATGTGATCCCGGGCAGATCCGGCACAGCTCTTGCCGCAGAGGACCTGGCAATCCTTTCAAGGAAGTATCCGAACATCAACACTGTCAAAGAAGCTACCGGCGATCTCGACCGAATGGCCAAAACCCGCTCGCTCGTTGGTCCTGACTTCTCCATTATGAGCGGGGATGATGATATCACGTTCAAAATGATGACCGACCCTGCTATCCGGGCCAACGGCGTTATATCAGTTGCTTCCAATATTGCCCCTGCGGCCGTGAAGAAGATGGTCGATTTGGCTGCAGCCGGCGACTTAGACGGCGCACGCAAGGCAATGGATGCCGTCGCGCCGCTTTTGAGCATCGTAACCGTAAAGGTGGACAATCCTAGAGTGTTGCCGTCGGGTGAGACTGTAATGGTCAACGACAGATATCGCAATCCGCTTCCCGTGAAGACGCTTATGAGCGCACTGGGTATGCCTGCAGGTCCGTGTCGCAGACCGCTGGGTAGGATGTCAATGGCGGGCGTCGAAGTATTAAGAGCGGCTGTGAGGAAAGTATGGGAACGTAACCCGGAAGTTCTGCAACCCATAGGGGACTTCTACGGGGTCGATATCGGCGTGCGAATACAGGACGATTCGGTGTGGGCATCTGTTGCTGCAAATTGAGAGCTGATCAATGCCAATGCCGAGCCGACTGCGCATAGGAGCAACGAGCATGGTCATAAGAAAGATAGTCCTCGGAGTGGCGATAATCCTGATACTGATTGGTCTGTCGCAGCTTATAGTGAGCAGATGGTGGCTTGAAAAGGCGCAGGCACTCACAGATTCGAGCTACCTGTATTTGTGGGGACTAATCGGCGTGGTGGTGGGCATAGTGCTTTTGCTTGCTGTACTGGAACGAGCAGTGGGTTTGCGGGCCTTTGTTGCCATACTCGCGTTGCTGAACCTCGGTGTAGGATTGGCACTTTTGGTAAGTCCACAGTTTTTCCGCGACCTGGCATACGCAGTCGTCTTCGATCGCGCCCTGTGGATTCGAGTATTTGTGATGTGCGTAGGAGGCTTAATACGCGTAGCAGTCGGCGTGGCACTTGTATATGCTGTAATCAAACACGCGGACATGATGCCGACTGTCCCTGCTGAAGCGCCGCCGGAAGTCTAGCTGGAACAGTCGGGCCGTATAAGTCGTATGCATAAAATGAGATCGCTTGCGGCAATTGAGACTCAGTGCGATTTTGCCGCATATCGCAACAGCCTCGCAAATAGCGGGTGAAATGTGCCTTGGTCCTTACGGGAGCGATTATGAATCTTCCTAAGACATCGGCGTTCGGCTTGATATTAATTCTTGCGGCATCGTGTGCTTTTGCCGCCGTCACTATCCCTCAGAACGAAGCTCTTCTGAAGGGCGATGATCCTCGACTCGACCAGAAAGTGACGTACTCCGCGGAATGCATGCGAATCGCCGACGTGCTCGCCCAATTGTCTGAATCCACCGGGGTGGTGATGGCCGCCGGACTTGATAAGGACGATTGGATGGTCTATGACAGAAAGGTCACCGTGCACGTAACGGACATGAAACTCGGCGACCTCATGCGCGAACTCGCGGGCATTCTTCGTTTCCACTGGAGTCGTGGAGGCGAGGAGGGGAAGTGGACCTATCGACTCTGGCAGGACAAAGAGCAGCGGCTGGAAGAAGAAAACTTGCGCAACTCGGCTGAGGATACGCTTTCGCGGAAGTTGAGAGAGAAACGCGAGAACGCGATTGCCGATATGGCAAATCTCGGTTCGCTTGCGCAGTCCGATGCCGCCAAATTGAAGACTGCGGACCCCTGGCGCTATATTCTTGCTACCGAACCGCTTGGCAGAGATGTTGCGGACTTTATCAACTCGTTTCCGGAAGCCAGAAACGCCTTTGTTCAAGGCATTGAGGCGAGTTTTCCCGTATCGAGCTTGCCTCCGCAGCTAAGAGACGCTGTGGGTAGAATCGCTGCATCATACGATTTGCTTGCCAAGAGCATTGGAGCATCGGAAGATCACTCGGAGCTTTTGAACCGATTTGACAAGCTGCAGGTAACGATCAATCGCAAAGTCGCAGGCGCCGGAGCCGATATATACTCAAGAAGTTTGCTGGGACGCATCACAATAGGCGACGGCCGAGAATCCCTTGAGATTCCGATCTTTGACCCTTCGAGTCCTATGGCAAGGGCACTGGGCACCGCCATAATCAGCCTCAAATCCGGCGTTTCAAAGGCGGAAGTGGGCAAGCAACTTGAAGCGGATCTCAAGTCAGCAGCAAACGCCACGTTGTCTCTCAATCAGCCGGAAAGAGATATAACCTCCGACCCGGCACTGCAAGTCAAGATTAAGCTCTTTGATACGCCAATCACGACTCAACTCCACACGGTTCTCAAAGCCATCGCCGAGAAAGCGAAACTGGACGTGATCTCTGATTGTTTCATCGCTCCGCCGACAAACTTCCCTGCCGGCGAGAAAACCCTGGGAGAACAACTCGAACTGGTGAGGACAATCTATGGGTCCAACTGGGAGAAGACCGGCAGAGTCCTTCGCTTCAGGGACACGGAATGGTTCAGGAAGCGCACTTGGGAAGTGCCGCAGGTCTGGCTTGACTACTGGATCGCACGCGGAAAGCAAAACGACGGGCTGACGCTTCAGGATCTAACTCAAATAGCCCGTTTGCGTGATGAGCAGATCGACCATACCATAATGCTCGAACCTCAATTGGTACGAATGGGTGCTGGCGATGCTGCAAGAAACCGCCACATTCTGCGATTCTACGGCTCGCTCAACGACGATGCTCGGAATGCTCTTGCAACAGGACGTTTACGGGCGATAGATCTCAATGATGAGCAATGGGCTCTGCTTCAAAAGGCGCTGGCTTCTAAAGGCGCGGCGTATGCGGCTCTCTCAAGGGACCAGCTTGTCGTCTCGCTCACGCAGTCGGGTTCCGACATTATAGAGTACACCTTCACGTGCTATCCGGCTCAGGGCGAAGAACCGGTTGTGTTCAAGCTGGCCACCGGCCTCACATACAAAACCAAAGACGAGGTTGCTTTCCCAGAGAAGCCGAAATAATCCTACAGGCTCTGCCTCTTACAGAGCAACAAAGGGGCGCATCTGTTCGAATTTCTTTGGTCCGATGCCCTTTACATCCATTAGTTGTTCAAGTCGTGTGAACTTGCCAATTTGAATGCGGTATTCAATTATTTTCTCGGCAGTCGCAGGTCCAACGCCTGGTAACCGCTGAAGCTCCGCCATGCCTGCCGAATTAATGTGCACAACTCCTTCCCCAGGAAACCTTAGTTTATCACTAGAACTGCCGGAATCGGCCCGAGATGCAAACCCGCTAGGTTTCGCTTTGTCGCCAGGTTTCGAATATGCTCCGTTCAGTCCAGCGCGAGACTGTGTTTCTTCGATGGAAGGGACATAAATTTTGGAACCGTCTTCTATCTTCGCAGCCAGGTTAATGGCTTGAAGGTCCGCATTTTCTTTTGGCCCACCTGCAACCGAAATGGCCTTTATAACTCTCTCACCTACCGGGAGTTGATACACTCCCGGCTTTTTTACACAGCCTACAACCTGAAAGACAACCTTACCAGCATACGGATTTTTGTTGTCGGCGTTGATGCTAGACTCTGCTGGTTCTCGAAATACTATTTCGCCTGAAGAGAACCTTGTCGGGTTTTGCGCTACTACGAAAGAAAGTCCGAGCACCGACAGTCCTGCAAGCGCACATAACGCGAGCCAGTAGTTTCGATCGAACTTCAATCCAAGTAACGCAGCCTCCCGATTCCCAAATAGAAGTCAGATGCCAAAACCAGGACTAGGATGTTGCGATTAAGCAAACTTGCAACTACAATGTGCCCTTTGTTGAAGGGATGCCTCGAACACGCTCGTCAAGTTCTACGGCCTGGCGCAAGGCTCTCGCAAAGCTTTTGAAAGCCGCCTCCACAATGTGATGTGCATTTGATCCGTCGAGTTGTCTGATGTGCACGTTTATGCCGGCGTTTGCGGCCAGTGCTTTGAAAAACTCCGGGGCAAGTTCGGAATCGAAGGTGCCGATCATTTCTTTCTTGACCTTAAGCCCCCATACCAACGAGCCGCGGCCGCTGATATCCATGGCGGTCATTACCAATGCCTCGTCCATCGGCACTATAGCCGACCCGTAGCGCGTAATTCCGGCCTTATTTCCCAGCGCCTGCGCAATAGCCTGGCCGAGCACGATGCCCACATCCTCTACCGTATGGTGAGCGTCAATAGCCAGGTCGCCTTTGCACTTTATGGCGAGGTCGCAAAGGCTATGCTTGGCCAGATGCGTGAGCATGTGATCGAAGAAACCGATTCCCGTCTCGACCTGACATTCTCCGGTTCCATCCAGATTTATCGCTACACTAATCTCAGTTTCTTTAGTCTTTCTCTCGACGGAGGCTTTTCGAATAAGCATGTCTTTTCCCTCACCCTGATTTTAGCCTTACAGCTATGCTGTTGGCGTGTGCGTCGAGTCCTTCCGCTTTGGCAATCTCGATCGCTATCGGCGCAATGCGTGCAAGTGCTTCAGGTGTGCAAGACAACAACCCTGATTTCTTGACAAAGTCATCCACGCTTAGCGCAGAACTGAACCTGGCTGTTCCTGCCGTAGGAAGCACGTGATTTGGTCCTGCGGCGAAGTCGCACAGCGGGACAGGGGTATGCTGGCCAATCATAATTGCTCCCGCGTTTCTTATCTTTCTCAGAGCTTCCCAAGGCTCAGCCACGACGATTTCTATATGTTCGGGAGCAAATTCGTTGGCGAGTTCTATGCACTCGTCGAGATCGCGTGCTATTACGATAACTCCCGAAGCATCAAGTGATTCACGGACAAACTGCGCACGCGGCGACGAATCTAGTTGAGTCCTAATCTCTTTAAGAACAGCATCCGCAAGTTTGCGACTGGTTGTGATTAGCGCACAGCGAGAGTCGCCGCCGTGTTCCGCCTGGGAAAGCATGTCTGCTGCGACATAAACGGGGTTTGCGCTGTCGTCAGCAAGAACCAGTATCTCGCTCGGGCCGGCAAGTGAGTCGATTCCCACTATTCCGAAAAGCTGTCGTTTCGCTTCAGTTCCGTAGCGGCTGGCTGGACCGACGATTTTGTCAACTTTTGGTACGGTTTGAGTGCCAAACGCCATTGCCGCCATAGCCTGCGCACCACCGATTTTGAAAACATCCGATACCCCGCATTCCTTTGCGGCTACCAACATAGCGGGGTGGAGCTTGCCATCTTTCTGTGCCGGCGCACACATCACCAGTCGCCTCACTCCAGCCACTGCGCCCGGAACAGCCGTCATAAGCACACTGCTCGGCAGCGGCGCAAGACCAGCCGGCGCGTAGAATCCCACCGTATCGATCGGCCTGATTATCTGTCCGTACACGAAATCTTCGTGTATATCCATCCATGACTCTCGAATCTGTTTGCGGTGGAATGCCTCGATGTTGGCTTTGGCAGCTCTGATTGCGTTTAAAAGCTCCGAGCTGACGACCTCGTAGGCCTCATCGAACTCATCATCCGCAACGCGCAGACTCTCAAGGTGAGGGGAATCAAACTTCCGTCCCAGCTCAAGTAGCGCCTCATCACCGCGATTCTTCACGTCGGCGATAATGTTGCGGACTGTCTGTTCCAGCTCAGAATCTGTGCTGCCTGGGACGGCGGTAAGTGCGGCTATTATCTCACTTGCGCTATCGCGTTCGGTTTCCAGAATCTTCATACGGCTTACTCTCCCAAATGTCCAGTGGATTATATCAAAATATGGTGCCCAAGTGATAGTGCCGGTTGACGGGTGCCGGCTTATCCGCTACCATAAGCCGGGGAAAATCTTCAAGACAAGTGGAATCGCAACCTCAGATACCTAGCACAAAAGGATGCAGCAGGCCGTTCAAGGCATGTCTTGCTGTTCTGATATTGGTGGCTGCTGCCTTTATCGGACTGCTCATCTACGCAATACGCATGCCTGCCATCCGCGGGTTGGTCAAATGTCAATCGAACATGATCGAGATCGGGGCGGCATTGCGTCGCTATGCGGATCTTCATGGCTCATATCCGGCCGACCTTTCGGCAATACGCAGGGAATATCTCAAGGACCCGGGTGTTCTGCGCTGTCCGCTAGACACCAGCCCAAGCGACCGTCCAAGCTATATCTACCACCGACCAAAACCCAACTCAGGACCAGATTTTGTTGTTTTGGTGTGTACGCATCACCGGTTCTCGCCGGAAACTCCGCCTGCCAGGTTGGTCTATCTTAAGAGAGGCGTCGTCAAGCTGGAGTTGATCGAAGAGGCAGGTTCAAAGAAGAATACGAAGAATGCCGCAAGAAGCAAGGGGATGCGCACGCATCCCCTTGGAGAGGAGTGAAAGGTATGGCTGCCTGCCCGCGCGCTAGTGCGCTCCCAACACCTTTGACCTCGGCCCTTTCTTTTTCAGCTCTTCCAGCTTTTGGAGCTGCTCAGGCGTCAACAGGGCTTTGATTTTTTCGAATGAGTCCTTCTTTAACTTAGCGGATTGATTATGAGATTTTCCGATAAAATAGACGTTGGTTTTCGGATCTGGTTTCATCGCATTTTGATGTAGGGCGTTCCAGAAAGCTCTTGAAGAAGCGGGCGAGCGGGCTTTCTAAGCCTTTCAACGTTGTAAAAAGCGGCCACAATCTTTGTCTTAAAGCCCGTCAGTTTTGCAGATTCTACAAGATGGGAATACTATATCTAGAGCATTTTAACAATGCGCCATAATTTTAACGGCACTTGTCCGCTGGTCCCGGATATATATGCTCATCAGCACTTACTTTCTGGGAGAAATCCGGTATAAACCGGACAGAGCTGGGCGTCTTGCCGTGTCGGGAGGCCGCCTATGACAGAGACTACTATGAAAAATACAACTAGGACCATACAAGAAGAGGCCATCGCCCAGCTCGTAATGTCCCGCCTTGCAACGGATATAAGGACCTCCGGACAAACAATCGATGTTTATGTGCAAGATGCGGAGGTCTTCCTGGTGGGGACATGCGATACGGCTGAGCAGAAGGCCGCAGCAGCAATGATAGCGGCCGGGATATGCGGTGTAAGGCGGGTGATTAACAACATCCGTGTTCGCAAGCTGGCTCAGGCAATCTAATTGTCGGACGATGAGGCATCGGCCACACAATCATTGCATAACCAATCTGCCCAAACGGCGTATTCCAAGACGGAGTGGGCCTGCTCAAGAAGGCTTGCTCCGTCTTTCGATTGAAGGGCAATGTCTTCCTTCTCTATCTTCAGAATCTCAACACCTTTGGCCAGTAAGCTCTGACGCGACAGATCAAAACTTATATCGGTAGGCCTGAGTCCCGCATCCAGCACGGAGTTTACGCGCTTTGCAATCTGTTCTGCCCGTTCTTTTGAACAAGGACCGCTACCAAGACTGGCGGGGCGGCAGAACACTCGGTTGCTCAGCACCACCTGATAGAGATCTTCCTTGTCTTTGATCGGTTCGGGTTTGGCATAGGCGATATCCTGTATCCGGCGCAAGTCGGGCGATAAACCTTCTTCACGCATGGCTTTAGCTATCGCGGATGCTCGCCTGTAAGGTGCAGGGTGAGTTTGATATATACCAAGCGGAACAGTGGGACTCTCCGTACGCTTAACTTCCAACTTCTTCATAAACGCCAGCATCCCCTCAGGGTTATAGCGCGACTTTACCAGGTATGCTACTGCCGTGCGATCGGCATCGACTTCAGCCTCTTGGGTATAGCTGCTCAGTTTGCCTATTCTCATCATTTGCGCACCGAGCAACAGATTGTTCAGGTCACGGCTGCGCATATTGCTCAATATTCCGGCCAGAGCGACTAAAGCAACGTAGCGATCAACGCTTGAGCTCTTGTGTATAAGGTACGTCAGGTGGTGGTGGGCCGCGTGAGCAATTTCGTGCGCGAGCACTCCGGCAAGCTCATCGTCGGAATCCACCAACTCAAGAAGCCCGGTGTTTACGTATATAATCCCGCCGGGCAGCGAAAAAGCGTTGACGTCTTTGTCCTCGACAACTTTGAACTGATACTTGAACGGATAAATCTCAGAACTGCCGTAGGCAGCCGGCACCTCATACTTATTGGCAATATCGGCGAGCTCCGACCCAATGCGTTTGACTCTGTCCGCAATGGACGGATCGGTGACAAGTTTGACCTGTCGTTCTACATCAGCCGCATACTCGCGTCCCAGGTTCTCTTCTTCCTTCTGTTTAGGGTTCCCGGATACCTGAGCTATTGTCAATACTGTGACGGCAACCAGGAAAAAGCACCAGCGAACGGATTTTGCGCGGTCCATTTTTTCATTCCTCCGACTTGGTGCGCCTCGATAGTGCATTGATATCGAGTTACCCTACCTCGATGATGACAAAACGTGCACAGAGTTTGACAATGCTCTCACTAAATGCCGATTCGGCACAATTTTTTTTGCGTTCATGAGTGTGTATAATGCAATCGCTGTGCCACTGGCCCTCGCAAGATTACCAGGGTTAGCCGACCCGTTTTCGGATTGGCACCTAAAGCCGGCCGTTGTACGAGCACATAATCCATGCTGTGTGTAATCGCACAGGTGAAACAAACTGAGTCGAGGGGAGGATAGCCTAGGTGAGTACCCGCAAAGAGAAAAACAATTCGACACCCTGCATAATTCGGGATAGCGCGATGGCATACGCGCAACGTGCTGGGCTGGTGCAAGATTCAAATCCGGGTTTGGAAGATTGCAGGATAGTCGAATCGGTGCGCAGGCTGCTTGCGTTGGGACTCTCCACAGACGAGATCGATGACCTTGATATCAGGCAACCGATGCTTCAAACCATCTGCGAATACGCACGACTCGACGACTGCTCACATCAGACCGAGCGGGCTGCTCGCGCGGTTAAGGCCACGCTCAGAGTGATTGCCGAGCAGATTCGGAACATCGACCTTGAAATGGAAATGCTGGACCTGCGCAGGCGCGCTCTCGAAAAGCGCACTCGCGTGCTTGAGAAGCTGGCCAAGTCGCTGAGAGATGAGGACACCGATCTGCTCGCAGCTTAGACGGCGGGGAACAGCCCTTCATACGGTATCCCTACACGCGGTTCAGCCATCCAGTCTGCAACTGCTGCCTTCCACTTTTGATAATGAGGCGTGTCCTTGTGCGCCGCGGCGTCTTCACGGGTTGCATAAGCTTCGTAGAGAACAAACTTCGTAGGGTCCTCCGCCGACTGCAGCACATCGAAGCGGATGTTGCCAGGCTCTTTGATCGATTCCCGTGCGTTTTCGATGCTTGCTTCGATGAAGTCCGTTACTTTGTCGGGTTTGACGTGAACTTGCACAAGGGTCACATACATGTGCCTCACCTCACATTTGGCTACGATTAGTTATCCACTTCCGGCGGCATTCTAGCACATTCAGTGTGTGCAAGCAACAACCGAAGCGGGTTTTTAGCGCAGCCGGCGGATATAGGCCGATACGCCGTCGAAGCTTTCGATAAACTGCAAACCCTTCTTCTCTCCCAACACACTGACTGTAGTGGCCAGACTGTCCGATGTAGTGCAGTCGCGTGCGACGATTGTGACTGCTATCCTGTTTGTAAGGCCCAGTCCACTCCGAGGATCGACAATGTGAGAGTATCTCTTCCCGTCAATTTCGATGAACTGCTCCGTATCACCTGAGGAAGAAATGCCAACATTTGAGCATCCGTCGATGACAAGAGACTTTTGGCCTTGGCCGGTCGATTTGAACTCCCAACGAACGCCGGAGTTTGTCGTAAAGGTCCGTTCGTGCTCTGCCTTGGCCACGTTTGCAACTTCTATGCGCCAACCGGTCTTGCCTGGAGGGGGATCGCCGACTGCGATGTCTCCGCCCATCTCTACCAACGCCCTACTAATGCCCAGATTCCTGATCACGCGCAGAGCTTCGTCGCAAGCGTAGCCTTTTGCTATACCTCCCAAATCGAGTTGCATACCGGGGACAGCCAGGCGCACCATTCTCGTTTCCGGGTTAATTTCTATGTTGTGCCAACCGACGAGCTTGCGAGCGGCCTCAATTTCCTCGCAACTGGGTAGCACCTTCGACTGTCGCGCCTTGCGCCAAAGCCTTACCATTGGTCCAATTGTAACGTCAAAAGCTCCATCGGATCGGCGCGACATTTCGGCGGACCGCTCAAGTATGTTCAACAATTCTGGGCTTACTTTAACAGGTGCAGCGCCTGCACTTGCACAAAGTCGCATTAGTTCGCTGGTGGGTCGGTAGTCGCTCATAATGTTTTCGAGTTCTGCAATCCGGTCAAAGGCTGCTTTGCACGCGGTTCGGGCCTCTTCCTCGCTGCTTGCATACACGACGATCCGCGCTCTCACGCCCATTGCGATCTCAGAGAACTCAAAACGTTCGACCTTCTCATCGCCACAAAAAGCTGAGGGTAGGCAGATAATCCAAAGCAGAAACGCGACGGTGTGCAAGAATGCAGAGCCGATATTAAACATACTTGGCCTTGTTAACCCCATAGGCTTTAAGAACTTGGCACAAAAAGACCTGTCGTGCCGTGAGGATCATTCCGAGCCATCCAGGCGATCACCGTATTCATCATACACTTTGTCGGGAATGGGTTCGGCGTAAGCTTCAGGCTCGTTTTCGAACTCCTGCTGACAAATCGGGCTGTCGAAATAGTAGATTCGACCGCGGTATTCCACTATAAACCTGGTGTCTTCTTTGTTTATTTCGACACCACAGACCGGATCAACTGTTATCATATTACCACCTCGCCTCTAGCTAGTAAGAGAAAACTCGACAAGCGCAATCCGTTTCAATTAAGACAATAGCATTCCGTTTTTACCCATATCGATAAGTGTTATCCTGAAGACAAGTTTTGCCTTTCCACAAGAGAGTTGGGCGAGGTCTTGGAAGTGTTTCAAGTATCATGCGGCATTTGATGTGCGCTTCTTTTTGTGCGAACGCGCCAAATCAGGCCACAGAGAATATGCAATGCGTTGAGGTCTAGAGGGAACGACGCAACCGATCAATCCGACCCGCAAGACACGCTAGGTAAAGCAACTCTTAGCCTGCCTAACAAACTCTCTGACCAGCGCCGAATCCTTAATCCTTCTTGCTTGCTCAACCCCGGTTATCACGTCTACGCCATAAGGCCGAACCGCTGTTATTGCCTGACAAACATTGCTGGGGTTCAACCCTCCTGCAAGTATCATCGGCACCGATATTGATTCGCGGATCGAGCCGGCCAGTTCCCAACTTACACTCATGCCGGTTCCCGCGGGCATATTGTCCGTCTTAGCGTCGACAAGTATTGCAGAAATTCCTGTCGATTGTAAGGCCTTGGCGGCCTCGATCGGATCCTCGATTTCTCCACATGCGCGTGCTGTCGCCACATCTACCCTGAGCGCCCGGACCGTAGCGATGCCTTCCAAGAGCAGTTCACGAGCGATGAATGCAGTCTCCTCAATGGTGTTGTCGGTATGGAGTTGGAGGATGTGAGGTCGCAGGAAGCGAGCGATTTCGAGAACTGTATCTGCGGAGCCTCCCGTAACCACCGCTCGCGTAACAAACGGAGGCGATAATGCCAATAGCTGCTTCGCTTCTTCCCGAGACAGATTCCACGGAACCGGAACAGGATATTCAACAACGAACCCTATGCAATCTGCTCCGGCATCGGCACACATACGTACCTGATCAGCATTGATATTGCCGCAGATTTTGACTCTTACCATCCGTCAGTTTTCCAGAGCACAAACCAATCGACGAACAGCTTCTGCAACATTCGGCGCGAGTAAGATTGACGTTCCAACCAGCACACCGAGTGCTCCTGCTTCAATGACAGTTCTCACTTCCTCGGGAGTTGAAACGGCGCTCTCGCTTATTACCCGAATGCCCGGAGGGACCAATTTGATAAGCTCCTGCGTGGTTGATACTGTTCCGTCATCTTTTTCGAGCGCGAGGATGTCGCGATTATTAATGCCCAGCAGGTCCAAATCAAGCGTAAGGGCTCGGGCTAACTCCGCTTCGTTGTGTACTTCGACCAGGGTTTCAAGCCCGCAATCGTGCGCTTCTCGGTGCATTTCGACGAGGACAGGCCACTCAAGAACTGCAACTATGAGCAGCAGGCAAGAGGCGCCGGCTTCTTTTGTTGCACGGATGTCGTCGCGCCCGCGAACGAAGTCTTTGCGGAGAACCGGAACCGAGACAGCATCAGCAACCTTGCGCAGCAGATCCATACTTCCGCCGAAATGCTTTGGTTCGGTAACCACCGAGATGCAAGCCGCGCCGGCTGCTTCCATAGCGCGCGCTAGCTCAGCCGGGTCTCGACCTGACAACAAATTACCAACCTTCGGGCTGATGCACTTTACTTCAGAGATTAGTGGAACACGTCCTGCTGCACGCGCCGTCAACAGCGCTTCTGAGAATTTCAGTTCATCTGCCAATCGGTTATCGCTTTCCATTAGCCCCCGGCGGCGATCCGGTTAGATTCGGCAACGAGTTGTTCGAACTTGCTCCAAGCAGCGCCTGAATCGATAAGCTCCTCGGCCATTCGAGCACCGTCGCGGATGTTGTCGACCTTTCCGCCAACCATTAGAGCGGCTGCCGCGTTTGCTACCACCATATCGCGCTTTGCCCCGCGTTCTTCTCCGGAGAGTATAGCCTTTAGCATAGCCGCGTTCTCTTCCGGCGTGCCGCCCGTTATGTCTTCGTAAGTAGAACGGCGCAAGCCCAAATCTTCGGGCTTGATCTCATACTTCTTTGCCCAGCCGTCCTTGACTTCGGCGACAGATGTTTTTCCGATTACCGATATCTCGTCGAGCGTATCGAGTCCGTGAACAACAAGAGCATGGCGAAAGTCCAGCTCGACGAGAATATCTGCAACCATTTCAACCAACTCGGGGCGATAAACACCAAGAATATGGCGCTTCGCATCCGCTGGGTTGATTAGCGGACCAATTATAGTATAGAAAATAGTCTTAATACCGAGTGCCATTTCGGCAGGAAGCACTTTATGCATTACCGGGTGGAAATTGGGCGCATAAAGGAAGCTAATGCCGGCGGTCTCGATCAGTTTCTCTGCTTGTTTAGGTGTCAGATCGATCGCCACCCCAAGTTTTTCAAGCACATCCGCGCTTCCAGACAAGGAAGATAGCGATCGGCTGCCATGTTTTGCAACAGGTATTCCCGCCGATGCCGTTACTATTGCTACAGCCGTAGAGCAGTTGAACGTGGTTCGTCCGCCGCCAGTGCCGCAAGTATCGACAAGTTCTCCATCCACCTTGGGTGATATCTGTTCGCAGTTGGCTCGCATAGCGCGTGCGATCGAAGCAACTTCACGGGTGGTGGGACCTTTCATAAGAAGCGCGACAAGAAAGCCCGCTATCTGAACGTCGGTTATCTCTCCATTCCTAATGCCGCCGATTATATCGAATATTTCTTCCTCGGCAAGGTGTTCGCCTACTGTCAGCTTCCGCAATGTGGATTGTATCATATTGCTGAACCACCTCTCATCAAGCAGAAAACTTGTAGCTCCTGAAGGCCATTAGCGTGGTAGTTCTGACTACAGCATCCAAGAGCTGAAGCTTTTCAGTTACTACCTCGGCGAGTCGTTCGTATTCTTCAGTCTGCACTATTGCAACAAGATCATAATCACCCGCAACAGAGTAGACATCGACCACTTCGTCCATCTCAGCGAGCTGCTTTGCTGTCTTGGGAACCTGTCCCCGCTGAACATTCATCAACACAAGAGCTCTGACCAACCTCAGCGACCTCCTTCGGAGTTTAAGATAGTATAACAGAACCGTGATAGCCGAACAATAGCAAATGCCTTTTAGGATTGTAACAAAGTGCTTATGTTGCAGTTTTGCTATTGTTCACGGAGGCACAAGCGCCTGCTCCCAGTAGTATCTTGTACAGCTTCCACAGGAACACCCCTTGTATGCTATAGCAATTTTTTGTCGGTCTTTGCTCTTGTTCGGGTTTTGGCATTCGTAAGGCATTCTCTCGGCGTTATCGGGTTGTGTGTTCTCATCGTCAGTTTTGTCAACGCAATCAGTGTTATCAAAAACTGCCTGTGGGTTCATAGGAAACGCGGTTCTTGTTGCTTCTATCGTGCACTTCGCGGATTAGGCCTTCAGATGCAAGCCGCTTGACA
>Ga0123519_10008974_pt1 | contig 15138 bp, 18 predicted proteins | sample YelNatPaOPRAMG02_FD_87396 | JGI IMG/M metagenome (GOLD analysis project Ga0123519, IMG submission 87396) | Hot spring microbial communities from Yellowstone National Park - Yellowstone National Park OP-RAMG-02 (version 2) | ecosystem: Environmental > Aquatic > Thermal springs > Hot (42-90C) ...
ACCGAGGAGTTGAACCCTATGAAGTTCATGTAAGTGAAGACGAGTCCAAGCATGGTGGCGGGGAGCAGAAACCTGCCTGGAAAACCTGCGGACTCAGCCGCTTTCACAGCCTCTTGCGAATCCAGCCCCGTCTGGGCCTTAAGGGCGGCGGCGAAGGTTTCAGGTCCAACGCGGAGCAAGGTGAAGGTGTACGCGATCAACCCGATGAAGACCAAGCTGAACAGGATCCATAGGGTGGTGGTAGTCGCCTTCGAACCCCTAGAAACGATGACGACGAAGATTAAGTATTGGACGACGGCCGTGGATGCCGGCCGCGAGGATGGTGAACTCCGTTGAGGTTCTAACTAAACCGGAGACTCTTCTGACGAAAACGTCTTTTTCTCCCAACTTAATTTATCTCAACGGTTTTAGAAACCGCGTTAACCACTCTGCTCACAGGAATTATTTAAAACTTTCTAAGGATCTAAAAAATCCGCAAGCTCCTCTAATACATGAAAAGTTGATCCAACGGCTTAAGCATCCACCGTAAGGGTTTAAAACCGAAAGACTTCCTCAACAAGTTTTCATTCATTCAGCTATATTTACGGTATGATCTCACAGCTGTTGTATCGTGGGTAGTCTAGGCTTTTCGCAGAGATCCTTCCAGTTGACAGTAAACGTTTAATGGTTGGAAGCTGGGTTTCCAGGGAGGAGACTAGGTTTTTCACGGTTTCGCAAACCATTTTAAACCCCTTTAACCCCCAGAGCTTCGTCACATTCGCGTACAGGCATCTCCCACCGCACAGCTTATAATCTTCGCATTTAGGGCATGGGTCGGAGACGTGAACCTTATCCTTTAAGCTAAGCGGATCCGTGCTCCAGATATCTCCTAGATAAAAGTTTTTTATACCAGACATGACGGGGCAGGGCGTGATCCTACCATCCTGCTGTATGTTGAACATAATCCAGCCGGCTCCGCATCGAAGCTTAGACGCTTCACCGGTAAGCATCGAGTTGACCAAGCCGACGAACGGGTAAATCCTATAAACCACACCTCGCTGTTCCATCCATCGAACCCACTCCATAACCAAACGGTTAACCTGCCTGTTGTAGCCGTTCATCCAACGTCTAAACCTTTCTTCGTCGAAGTCGTTAGACCAGAACTGAGCGTCCAACTGCCAGTGAACCGATTTGAAAGGAAACTCCTCGTTGAACAATAGCCATTTCACCTGTTCGTATATGTTGGTTTTTAAGCCCACGGTCATGCGGGCGATCAGTTCGCCGTTAAAGCCCTTTTCAAGGACTCGTTTAAGGTTCTCAACGACCTTACGGTAAGTTCCAACACCCCTGTAGAAGTCCGTGGTCGCCTCATCTCCGTCAAGTGAAACCAAGATTGTGTCAAACCTTCTGAGGCGGAACTCGGGTAGCTGATCCAGCAAAGTACCATTGGTCTGTAAAATAAACTTCTCCACCCTCACTTCACGCATGATTTCCTCGATTTTCTCAGGCATCAACGTTGGCTCCCCGCCGTAGAAAACCACGGCAGCCTCGCCGTCTTTCTTCAAGAAGTTTTTCAAATCCTCCGTTGAGTATGTTATGACGCTGGGAACATCGTAGTCAACCTCGAAGGTTCTCAGCTCCCCGCGGTCAGCGAGACATTTACCGTAGCAATACTTGCATTTTAAGTTACAGTTAGATGTCAATGTCACATAGTAGTGCATAGGTAAGAGTCCACTCCTTAAAGATTAATTACTTGTTCAAGGACCTTTTTTTAGAATTATCCTTCCAAAAACGTTTGATCCATATTTCCCATGAACGCGTTGCCGGTTGACCCTTCGAGGTTTACGCTTCTATTCGGTTTCGTTGACCTTTTAAGCGCCTATTTAGATTATTCGTTTATGATTTTTAGGTTTAATTTCTCGCCTGTGCGATTGTAGGCTGCGATGTCGTTTTCCCTGTATGGGTGGCAGGCGATTAACAGGACGAGGCCGTAGAAGTGGTTTAGGTCGACGGTGGATGGCTTCACGGATCCCGAGGGATGGGAGTGGAAGATTCCTTGAATCGTTAGGTCTAGGGGGAGGGCGTGGGGCTGAAATGAGGCGTATCCCCATCCCTGCACCGCGAAGGGTGGAATAACCAGCTCTTCAACGGTTAAGACGCCTCCATTTACCCGCCCCCTTAAGAGGAGTATGGCTTCGCGGGGGTGCAAGTCAGCGGAGTAGCTGAGAACGCCGTTTAAAAGGCTTCGCGGCATTTCTACGCGCAGGCTTCTCACCCGCCAAGCTTTAAGGGGCTTCCATACGCGTCTGAGAAGGCCACGTCCTCTATTCTCCGCCTTCTTGGCTTCGCAGGCTTCTCAGCTGGATATCCTATGGGGAGTATGGCTACTGGTCGAACGTGGGGTGGAAGCTTTAATACCCTGGATACTTGTTCATCCTGGAAGGCTCCTACCCAGCAGGAGGCGAGGCCCATGGCGTGGGCCGCTAACAACATGTTTTCCACGGAGGCGGCGGCGTCTAGTAGGCTGTAGAACCTCGCCCCCCTGTCCCCATACCTGGAGGCTGATCTCACGGTGTCGGTGCAGACGGCGATGACGACGGGGGCTTCCTCGATGAAGGATTGGTTTAACGCGGCTTCAGCCAGCCTACTCTTCACCTCCGCGTTCTTCGTGACGATGTAGATGGTGGGTTGCATGTTTCCCGCTGAGGGGGCTTGAACACCGGCTTCGATGATGCGCGTAACGGCTTCGTCCGGTATTTTATCCGGCTTGTAGGCTCTGACGCTGCACCTACCCTTAATAGCTTCGAACACGTCCATCGCGATTTCAACCGCCAGCGTCTATATCCGCTATCGCCCGCTTATACGGGGTGAGGTCTAGCTTCGGCCTAGGATCGTATAACCGGTAGACTTCAACAGCGTATTCGCCCAGCTTTCTTTCATCCCTCATCCGGTACAGGTCTTGGATGACCAGTTTTTGGCTTTCAAACCTGGCCAGGGATTGTCGTATCGCTTCCTCCACCCTCCAAGCCGCCTTGACAGCCCTGTTGGGGGGCTCGAAGGGTGAAAGCTCAGCCCAAACGGAGTATTTCAAGTAGGATTTCACCCTGCTGGGTTGACCCCAGTCGGCGACGATGTTGTCGCCGGCTTGAGGCCCAGCGTAGGACGCCGTGTAGGAAGCGGCGTAATGGTCAGGATGCTCCCTGTAGTCGTTGGGAGCGATGATCCTCGTCACCGCGTTCTCCCTTAGAAACCTGATGACGCCTTCGAAGACTCCTTTGTATCCCCCGGGGATCTTCCACTCCCTGTAGGCGCCTAGACAGAAGTCATCCACGTTAAACCTTTTCACTCTGCTTTCAGGGATCCCTAGAAACCTGTAAGCGTTGTTGGATTCCTCCACCCTGCGTTGAACGATCGTATCCCGCTCCTCGGGATGACTGTATCCGCAGCTTCCATTGCAGAGTATGAGGATGTACACGTCCGCGCCGTGAGCCATGGCCGCGAGCCAAGCGTATCCGGCGCCCAGCAACCCATCGTCGTCGTGGGGGCAGAACACCGCCACAGCCTCCCTATCACCCCAACCTGGGAAAAGCGTTGAAATGTCATCTGAACACCTTTTTTGAGTCAAATCGTAAAACTTAAAATCCTTCACCGTGAACTCCAACAGGCTCACCTAAAAGTTATTTAATACAAGCGGGTTTTTACGGTTTTCCCCTTCCCCTTTTCTTTATTCCAGGTATTTAATTTAATTAAGGTTATTAAAGGGGTTTAGGTTCAGTAGGGTTGGGTTTGATGGGTATGGATCGGTATCGAATCGTGAAGGTTCATGGCCGAGAGGTGTTGGATTCTAGGGGTAACCCCACCGTGGAGGTGGAGGTTTGGACGGTGGATGGGTTCTGTGGTAGGGCGTTGGTTCCCAGCGGGGCCTCCACGGGGGTCTATGAGGCTTTGGAGCTTAGGGATGGGGAGGAAGCCCGCTATCACGGTAAGGGTGTGGAGAAGGCTGTGGGAAACGTGAACACGGAGATCGCTAACGCGGTGTTGGGGGAGGATTGCCGTCTGCAAGGGCTGTTGGATCGTAGGCTGATCGAGCTTGACGGAACTGAGAATAAAAGCAGGCTGGGGGCGAACGCGATTCTCGGCGCCTCACTGGCCTTCGCGAAGTGCGCGTCCAACGCGTTGGGTATGCCCCTTTACCGTTATTTAGGCGGGTTGAGAGGGTTTAAGCTTCCAGTTCCGATGATGAACATCATAAACGGTGGAAAACACGCGGGAAACAAGCTGTCCGTTCAAGAGTTTTTAGTCATGCCCGTAGGAGCCTCCTGCTTCAGGGAGTCCCTGAGAATCGGCTGCGAAGTATACCACACGCTGGGAAGATTGTTGGCCAAGCGGTATGGATCGTCAGCTGTTAACGTCGGCGATGAAGGAGGATACGCGCCTCCCATGGAGAAAACCGGGGAAGCGTTAAACGCGATCGTGGAGGCGGTTGAGGAAGCGGGGTATAAGCCCGGCGTTCAGGTATGGTTGGGCATAGACGCCGCCGCCTCCAACTTCTACGATAAGGAAAAAGACGTGTATCGGTTGGACGGTGTGGAATACGACCGGGAAGGCTTAATCAACCACTATCGGGAGTTAACTCGGGAGTATGGTTTGAGGAGCTTGGAGGACCCATTGAACGAGGAGGATTTTGAAGGCTTCGCCCAGCTGGTCAGGGTTCTAGGTCGAGGCGTTCAAGTGGTGGGAGACGACCTCTTCGTCACCAACGTGAAGAGGTTGAAGAAGGGCGTTGAGCTCGGCTCAGCCAACGCCCTCTTGTTAAAGGTGAATCAAATCGGCACCTTAACCGAGGCCTTGGAGGCGGCTGAGCTCGCCTATGAGCATGGGTTGAGGGTTGTGGTAAGCCACCGTTCAGGTGAAACCGAAGACCCCTTCATCTCCGACCTAGCCGTCGCCTTGGAGGCCCAGATGATTAAAACCGGAGCCCCCGCGAGAGGGGAAAGAACCGCCAAATACAACCGACTGTTAAGGATTGAGGAAGAATTATCCGGGCTGGGGGCCTTCTGGGGTCCAAGGCTTCAAGCCACATAATAGCCGAGGAGAACGATTTGGCCCTAGAGCTGCCGAAGCTTGATTACCGTTTAGTGAAACGTGGAATCGTTGAATGGCTTAAAAGGATCGTCGCGGCGACGGGTCGTGGAGGCGTGGTGTTAGGGTTAAGTGGAGGCGTGGACAGCGCCGTCACGGCCGCGTTGGCGGCTGAAGCCCTGGGCGGAGTCAGGGTGAAAGCCTTAATCATGCCCACCTCTTTCACGCCTCAACAGGATGTGGAAGACGCTTTAAACCTCGCCGACACTTTAAAGCTGGACCGCGAATTAATCCCCATCGACGACGTATTAGAAGCCTACATGAAACGGTTAAAACCCGACGCCGACAAAGTGAGCAAAGGAAACCTCATCGCCAGGGTTCGCATGAACATCGCCTATTACTACGCGAACATGTTACGACGCCTCGTCGCGGGCTCCGGGGATCGATCCGAATACCTCATAGGGTTCTTCACCAAGTTTGGAGACGGAGCCGCCGACCTCTACCCCATCCTCCACTTATATAAAACCCAGGTGAGAGAGCTGTGCCGACACATGAAGCTGGGGGAAACCCTATGCGGCAAGCCCTCATCACCCATGCTTTGGCCGGGACATAAAGCGGTGGACGAGCTTCCCGTAGACTACCCCATTCTAGATAAAATCCTATACGGGCTATACGATCTAGGAATGGATGGGAAAACGGTGGCGGAGGAGTTAGGCGTCGACATCGCCCTAGTAGAAGAAGTGAAGCGGAGACATTCATCCACCAAGCATAAACGGGTCGCTGGATACGCTCCCCCACGAAACACATGCCCTTAAAGTTAAGAAACGTCGAGAAATGAACTCTCTTTCAGCTTAGCCTCTAAGTTCTTTACTTGATTTTGTGTTGATAAACTATTCACTTTTGATTAAACACCCGCGTCTAAATGATTGGTTTTCGCCCATTATCCTGAGCGAGCGAAAAATTGGATAAGAAAAGATTATGAAAAGCCATTAACCGTCTGGCCATCGACTCATACGCTTCCACCTCAACGTCCTCGTTTCACACATTTTGGTCAGGTAAGGAGTGTCAACACGTTGCCGTTTATAAGTTGGAGTCTCTGGCTTAATTCACCAGCTCGTCTAGAAATTCTATTTCAACTTCCTGTTCGATTTTGCTTAAGCGCTTCACGATCTCCTCTTCTCTCGATTCAAAGAGCGCTGGAACACCGTTGAACTTCCTCTGCAGCTTGTTGTAGAGGAATGTATACAACTGCAACTCCACCTTCTCAACGATCAGTTACAAACATAATATACGTGAGTGGAAAAATTATAGGAAGACATCGGTTAGTTTAAAAACTATGCAGAAGTCAGAAAGAAGACACGTAATTGAAATACTGATCATACAAAGCGATACTATAACCATAACGCGGTGGATTCAATCTTTCCACAAGATATTCTTCAACACTATCCCCTCTACCTGGCTCATTTCTTCTCAGTTTTTGGAATGGTCCTTCGATTACATCTAGTCGGCTCATCTTTAATGTATTATCAAATGTCCAATATCTAGAACTTGGAGTTTTATTTACACAAATAGAATGTCCTTTTGTTTCACTTTTCTCTTGCCACAAAATAGATAATACAAGAGAGTTATGACCACTATTTCTCAAACAATCTACTGCAAATGCAGCTTGATCTGCACAAATACCTTTCTTTCTTACAAAAGTTTCGTACGGAAATTGCCAATAATGTTGATGACCTTCCACAAAAAAATAATCATAATCAATATTATCTCTCATATATATTTTCAATAATAAATCTAGATTCAATCTATTTTTAACCTCTTCATATTTTTTAAATTGATTATCTGAAGCGATCCATTTTTCAGATTTGTAATCATCAGAAACAGATGTTTTCTTCCAAGCATAATTTATCAGATCATTAAATCCACCTTTACGATAATTTTTTACAAACCTTTCAGCAGTGCTTTGACTATCCCTTCCTATCCAATCCACTGCCTCCAATTGAGAACAATAAGGATATGGTCCGCTCTGATACTTTAATTTCTTCATTTCTAGACGCTCTGTAAACATTTGATAAAAATGTGGTTTATTCTCTTCATCCAAAGCCAAATCAAACATAAAATCTAGACTTTTGGTATCGCCATCCAATTCTTGATAATCAGGTAATTTAGACAATTCCCTAAGTATACGCTTATCAATAGTCTCGTAAACTCCTTTTTTCATCGCATATTTTTCTACGGAAGTTCTTTCTATGGTTGTAGTGGGTGTAGTCGTAGGTGTAAGAGTAATTGTAGTGACTGTGGGCGTTGGTTCTGGTGTATGAGTTTGTGTAACAGCAAGAGTTGGAGTAACAGTTGGTTTAGATGGTTTAGTACAAAAATAGTAATATCCAGCTGCAGCTCCAGTTACTGCAACTAATCCTGCTGCCGCGTATTTTAAATATTCTCTTCTACTAATCCTTTCGTCCATTGTTTCTGGCATTGTTATTATTCAATAATAAAAAGATTTAAAATTTATCTTTAGAGTAATAGAAATTTAATATACAAACTAGGTAAAAACTTAATATGTGTAGGAGACTTCTAGGAAGAGTTGCTATAGTAACAGGAGGTTCTGACTATATATCAGGTCTCGGAGCTTATGATACAGCGAAAGCTGGATTGATTGATTTGACAAAATCTGGCAGTTGAATTAGCTCCATATATAAATGTAAATACGATCGTTACATCATTCACCCAAGCTTCTCTTCAATATTTCATCAAGGTCTTTTTTTTGAAGTGATGATACATTAAGACGCAGGTGTCAATGGCGTAGCTTTTCAGCTCGCCAGATGAGTTTCTCCTCCCGCCTTTCATCTTCCTTTGTGCCTTCCTTAAGCGCCACCTTAGCCTCGGTTATTTTAAAATCGCTTATTTGGCTCTTATTTGCTTCTACGTATGCTCTGAGGGCGTCTCGAATTAGCTCAGCTCGGTCCGAAAACATCCTTTTTCGCATAATTTCCTCAAGATACATCCAAAGCTTCCTCGGAACCCTTACAGCAGGCAACACCACGCTTTCCTCTTCACGCATAACGTAACCCCCGCCTATTTGAGTTAATAAAAATTACAAAAGTTTATGGCGTTCTAGTCCTTTAAGTAACTGGGCGGTTCAGATGGACGGGAATCCTTAGGACGTAGAGGCTGGGCTGGGATGCGGGTGGAGGCTGAAAACATGTTCATTGAGGTGAAGGATCATACGTATCTCTCTCAGCGTATCCATGGGAGGTGGACTGGAGTAGGGACATAGTATTCGTAGAGGCCTACGGCAGGATTTACCATGTGAAGGGGGACGGCACCTATAGTAGTGTTGGAGGCCCTAGAACGATCGAGACACGCGATCCTAGACAGCCTCCCACCCGGTGAAGTTTACCATAAAGGGACTAGACTACAGGTTCTAAAGGCGTCACGCGATGAATTAGCCCACCCCTCAATACGTCAAGTCAACCCCAGGAGAGAAAGTTGATTGTATAGGCACCTCCCCAGGTAGAATAAATCTTTAAGCCCCGCCGAGGATTGACGACCTTAACTCGGGGTAGCCTGAAGCTGCATCGTATCGGGCAGTTAATTATGTGAGCTACTAACCCCTAGAGGGTGTTGGTTTGCTGCTTCCGCGGCGGACTCGGTCCCCGCACATCCGCAGCGGAGGCCTCGGCGGATGAGGCCGTTTCCATGCAGCCCGTGTGGAAGGCGGGTTACGGAGGTTCCGGCCTCCACAGGCGTAACTTCGGCCTACCCCATGCCCAGCAAGAAGGAATCTCCATAAGGAAAGATAAAAAGTTACGTTCGCTTCCACCCCACCCGTAAACGATGCGGAATTTCCCGATCACAATTTTAAGGCGTTTACTATAGTTCCTCGGGGATCCGTCTTTTGATCCAATCCACGGAATCGAAATCATCGTCGTAGGAAACTATGGTGTCCGCGAGAGATCCTTAAGGGCTTAAACTGCGAATGCATTATCAAAATCTAAACCGTAATTTTTCATAAGAGATGTAGCTCTTATTCGGCTGCCTAAACTCATGGAATAGACTGTCAGCCCTTTATAGCGAAGGAGAGAGGCTAGGAATAAGGCTATATCCCTCCAGTCCTTGCCGTAGTTCTCCATGACCACTACTATGGAGTCGACGTGAAAGTCTGTAATGGCTGACTTGATTACGCCATCCCTCACCTTGCTTAGAAGATGCTTACATGCCTCTGCATGTTGTTCCGCTAACTCAACCTCAAGGAATACGTTGGAGTCAAGCAGCATTACGGTATTCAAGGGCCCTTTTCGTCCTGATCCCCTTGGCTTCATGCTGAAGCTCTACTCCACTTCTTTTAACGTGAGAAAGCATACCATAAATGGTCTCCACTGGATCCTCAATAGATTCTACAGTATCTAAAGCCTCTGAGACTTGGGAGAGCCAAGCCGTAAATGCCTTCTCTGAAGCTATGCTTAGCGAGCCTTTACCATAGCCGTAAAGCTTCATCGCCGCTCTCCTAAACCTCTGCTCCAACTCATCAGGGATGTAAATCTTGATTCCTCCCATATTCATCCCTAAATTACTAAGGAAACAAAGATCTTTATGTCTAATGGTATCGCATTAGATAACGTTCTAACGGAGGTTAAGAGAAATTATCCCTCGATTTTCCAGGGATCAGCGAATATAAAAGGAAACTTATCCAGGTCGTGGCGGGTCCGGCAGTATGCAATTAAACAATTAAGGGAATTCTATCGCAAATTGAAGAACCATCGACTAAGGGCGGGGATAAGCCTATAGACATCTATTTGGATAAGTCTTTCCTACGTAGTTTAAGGGTTGATGAATGTGAAGGCTCAGTTTTTCCAGGTTTTAAGCGGTGACGAGGTTGAAAGCGTTCATGAAGCGTCTCTGAGGATTCTCAGCGAGGTGGGTTTGAAGTTTATCGATGAAACGGCTCTTAGAATCCTTGATGAAGCGGGAGCTGAAGTTGATTTCAAGACGGAGATTGTGAAGATGCCGTCGAGCCTTGTGGAGGAAATGGTGAGGAAGGCCCCTAGAAGGTTTACCCTCCACGCTTTAAACCCGGAGAAGGATTTGAACATAGACGGCTATCACACATATTTTGGAACCGGGAACGCCCTCAACATATTGGAGGGAAAGGGGTCTAGGAGGATTCTAAAGGAGGACTTGAAAAGGTATATGCGTTTAGCCGACGCCTTGGAGCATGTGGACTTCTGCGTGGGAACAGGGGTAGCTGACGCACCGCCAAGGACGTGGGATGTCCATCAATTCGAAGTCATGGTTAACAACTCCTCGAAGCATCTACGCCCAGTGATCGCCAGCCCCTATGGGGCGGATGCCATTTTGAAGATGGCTGAGGCGGTGGTTGGAGGCGGTGAAGCTTTGGCCAAAAGGCCCATCATCAGCGTGGGGTACGTGGCCTCGGCGCCTCTAAGATGGGATCGTACCGCCCTATACGTTTTCCGGCGAACCGCTGAATACAACCTGCCGGTGAACGTGGAAAGTGAACCCCTGGCCGGTGGAACCTCACCGGTGACTTTGGCTGGAACTATCGCCCTCGCCAACGCCGAAGTGTTAGGAGGGGTTGTGTTCAACCAGCTTCTAAGAAAAGGTCGGCCATGCTTCTACTCCATCGGGTTCACCCACACCTTCGACTTGAGAACAGCCCTACCCCTTTCAGGTTCACCGGAGGCGATGCTCATAGCCTCGGCGGGCGCCCAGCTGGCTAGGCGTTACGGACTACCCTCCCTATCATGGGTAAGCTCCGACTCGAAAACCGTGAACGGTCAATCCATCTTGGAGAAGGCCATAAGCATCACAGTGCACATGCTCGCCGGTAATACTTTGATCTGGGGCTTAGGAAATATGGAGTCCCAAGCCTCCATGAGCCTGGAGCAAACCATCATAGACGAGGAAATTGTACGACTCGTCAAGAGGCTTCGAGAGGGAGTTGAAGTAAACATGGAAACCATACCCTTGGAAATTGTGAAAAGGGTTGGAGTAGGGGGAAACTTCCTATCGGAGAAGCATACGTCCACGCATTACCTCCGGGAGCATGTTCAAGCCACGCTACTGGACAGGGCCACGAGGGAGGCGTGGGCGAAAAAGGGGTCCACCACCCTCATGGACAGGGTGAGAGTGAAGCTTAACAGGATACTGGAATCCCATCAACCCACCCCCCTTGACGAGGATGTTAGGCGGACGATTAGGGAAATCGCCATGGGAGCCGACAAAGAATGGTTAAAGCTTGGGTATGGATAAAACTTATAAACGTAGGTGGGTTAACCGTATTCGATGGGAAATGAAGAGACCTGTTCTCGCGTTACTGATGATCGTGATCGCCGTCGCCGCCTTCTCAGCTGGATGGTTCCTTAAGCCCACTCCCGTTGCCCGTATGGAGGATGTTACCTTCGCGTTAAACTGGCTTTTCGACGGTGAGCATCCATTCTACTTCGCCGCCTTGGATAAGGGATACTACCGAGAGAATGGTTTAAACGTTAAAATTGTCAGAGGCTTCGGCTCATTTGACACCGTTAAGAGGGTTGAAACCAAGGAGGCGACCTTCGGCCTCGCCGACCCCGGCAGCGTCATAGTGGGGAGAGCCCAAGGCTTCAAGGTGAAGATTGTCGCCATCGTGTTCGACTTACCTCCCTTCGGGGTGCATACTTTAAAGGAATCAGGCATCGACCACCCCAGCAAGCTGGTGGGGAAAACCATCGGAGCCCCCGCCGGGGATACTCAGCGAATCCTGTTCCCAGTCTTGGCTAAGGCTGTGGGAATAGACCCTAACAGCGTCACCTGGGTCACCATGGAGGCTGGATCCAAGATACCGTCCTTAGCCCAGAAGAAGGTCGACGCCACCGTCTACTTTTTCGACGGATATGAAACCATCTACCGGGCATGCGGAGGCAAGGAGAAGGTGAACATCATGCCCTGGTACAAGTACGGCGTCGACATGTACGGTATGTCCCTGATCGTCCATGAAGACACGATTAAGAATAACCCCTCCATGGTGAAGAGGTTTGTGGACGCCACCCTCAGAGGAATCCAGTATGGAATCATGAACCCTGAGGAGTCTGTTAAAATCATGTTAGACTACCAACCCCAGCTGGATAAGGACCTCGTCCTCAGCCAGATGAAGGTGGATATATCCTTGATGTTAACCGACAGGTTTAAGGATCATGGAATAGGCTGGATAGAGAAGGATCGGATGCAGAAAACCGTGGACGCCGTGGTTTCGGCTTATGGAATATCAACCATACCTGTGGAAGAGGTGTACACGACGGAGTTTCTGACGAGGTACGAGCTTCCCCAAGTCACATACGAGATCCCAGAGTTTTAAATACCCCTCCCACCTTTTTTATTCAGGGAATCCTGTGAAGGCGCCCCCTACATCGGTCAGGTAGTTGACAACCCATGTCTAAGCCATGCATTACCATTAAAAGCCTCTCCATGACCTACAAAGCTAAGGGATTCGAGGTTCACTGCTTAGACAACATTTCGATAGAGGTTCAGGAGGAGGAGTTCGTCACCTTCATCGGACCCAGCGGATGCGGTAAAAGCACGCTGCTGAAGCTGGTCGCCGGCCTACTACAGCCTACAGGGGGCGAGATCTGGATGGATGGTCGACGGGTCACGGAGCCTACGGGTAAAGTTGGCTTCGTTTTCCAGAACCCAGTCCTGTTAAACTGGAGAACGGTTTTAGACAACGTTCTGCTACCCATCGAGATTATCGGCGAGGATGTGGAGAAGTACCGGGAGAAGGCGATGGGCTTGCTGGAGCTAACCGGCTTAAAGGGCTTCGAGCACAGGTACCCGAGAGAGCTTTCGGGAGGCATGCAGCAGAGGGTTTCCATATGCCGCGCGTTGATTACTGACCCTGAGATACTGTTGATGGATGAGCCCTTCGGGGCGTTGGACGCGATCACGCGGGAGCAGATGAATTTGGAGTTAACGAGGATCTGGCAGACCCAGAGGAAGACGGTTCTATTCGTCACCCACAGCATACCTGAAGCCGTGTTTCTCTCGGATCGAGTTGTTGTGATGAGCCATAGACCCGCCCACATCGTCGAGGAGGTGAAAGTTAACCTGCCTAGGCCTAGGGCCATGTCCAGTCCCCAGTTCCTGAAGTACGTGGATAAAATCCGGGGCCTTCTAGGGTTAACGAAGCCTTTGAAGGCGAGTTCAGCCCTAGGTGAGTGAGGGGGGAAAGTTGAAAACCGTTACACAAGCGGGTAAAACGGTGAGGGAGCATCTACCACCTATAGGATTCTTCGTCGCGGCCTTCGCCTTCTGGGAGGTTTTGGTCAGGGTTACAGGGGTCTCCGAGTTCCTTCTCCCAGCCCCATCCACGATCTTTTCTGTCATGTTGAATATGCAAAGAGCCTACTATGTTCCATGGATTCATCATATAAGGTTGACGTTGTTCGAGATCATAGCTGGGTTCCTTCTAGCCGTGGCCGTTGGAATTCTCCTCGCCGTGTTCATCACATACTCGACGACGATGGAGAAAACTTTGATGCCCGTCATCGTGTTTGTGGAGGTGCTGCCTAAAATCGCAGTGGCCCCCCTATTCCTCATATGGATAGGCTACGGCATGGAGCCCAAGATCGCCATCGCCTTCCTCATCGCCTTCTTCCCCATGGTGGTCAACACCGCTACAGGGCTGAGGGATGTTGACCCAGACCTCATCGACCTCCTTCGAATCCTTAAAGCCAGCAAGATACAGGTCTTCGCCAAGGTACGGTTTCCCAGCGCCATCCCCCACATCATGAGCGGGTTGAAAATCAGTATGACCTCAGCCGTCATAGGCGCCATCGTAGGCGAGTTCGTGGCGTCCAGTGAAGGGCTGGGATACCTCATCGTAAACGCCCAGTCAACGCTTCAAACCCCCATGGCCTTCGCCTCCCTGTTCTACATCGCCATTCTCGGCCTCATACTGTTCGGAGCCGTAAGCCTAATGGGCCGGTTCTTCAAATATTAGAAGCCTGAGGCGGAAGGCGTCCTTTGAGGAGTTGATCTGCTCCTGAAAAACGGTTGCATAGCCCTGTTAACCCCCTCGCGGCGTTCATCCACCTAGTTGACGCCTCTGAGACCGACGACCGGATGGTTCACGTCGCCTTACCTATTTAAGCGCCGGCACGTATTGTTCCGTGAGCCCTAAGGCTTGAGGCTTAAATCAATGGAGGGTGAAGTCAAGGTGAAAGGAGACCACCGCCTCCTTTTAAAGGATTACATACTCCTTCTAGAGAAGTTACTTGGAGATAGGTTGCGCTCCGTATGCCTGTTCGGCAGCGTGGCTAGGGGTGAAGACAAGGCTGCGAGCGACGTGGACCTATTGGTGGTTGCTGACGGACTTTCAGAGGACGTAGGGTTGAGGCATAGAGAAACCAACGAGGCGAGGATGAAGATTCGGGGAACCGACGCCTACCGAAGGCTGAAAAGCGGTGGAGTGGGCTGCTTGATCTCCGAGGTTTTCTTGACCCCTGAAGAGGTTGAAAGGCATCCTCCTATCCTATTGGACATCGCTGAGGACGGCGTCATACTTTACGATAAGGAGGGGTTTCTCAGCGGAGTCCTAGCCGGGTTGAGGAGGAGGTTAAAGGAGTTGGGTGCGAGGAGGGTTTCCGGTTCAAAGGGAAAGTATTGGATTCTTAAGCCAGACGTGGAGTTAGGGGAGGAAGTGAGGGTTTGATAAACAAGGAGATGGCAAGGGATTACCTCACCCGCGCGGGGAGATGTTTAAGGGAGGCGTCGCTGGCCTTGGGGGAAGGTGACTTCCCGGGAACCGTGAGAAGATCCCAGGAGGCTTTAGAGCGGGCTGTTAAAGGGCTTTTAAGGCTTCTCGCCGTCGAGTACCCTAAGGCCCATGATGTGGGAGACGCCTTAATGGAAAACTCATCTAAAATACCTTTGGAGTTAAGGGGGGAGGTTGAGGGGATGGCGAAGCTGATGGCTGAGCTAGCCTCCCTGAGGGGGCCAGCCTTCTACGGCTATGAGAGGGAGGGCATACCCGCGTCGAAGGCGTTTAAGAAAAGTTACGCGGAAGATGTTTACCATAAG